>Ga0182738_1002021_pt1 | contig 24556 bp, 25 predicted proteins | sample eDN5th30CBELigMG_FD_128876 | JGI IMG/M metagenome (GOLD analysis project Ga0182738, IMG submission 128876) | Enriched Miracle-Growth compost microbial communities from Emeryville, California, USA - eDNA 5th pass 30_C BE-Lig MG (version 2)... ...
AAATCCCACAGCCAGGGCGAATATGTGTTCGACCATGGCTGGGCCGATGCCTTCGAGCGCGCGGGCGGACGTTACTATCCCAAGCTGCAGGCTTCGGTGCCCTTCACCCCGGCGACAGGCCCGCGCCTGCTGGCGCACAGGGACGCCGAGCCGCAATCGATCAGGGCAGCGCTTGCCGCCGGACTGAAGCTGGCAACCGACAAGCTCGGCGTTTCATCCGCCCATGTTACCTTCGCCACGCAAGCCGACATGGCAGCGCTCAAGGGAGCGGGTTTTCTGGAACGCACGGACCAGCAATTCCACTTCTTCAACGAAGATTTTTCCACCTACGACGATTTTCTCGCCACGCTCGCTTCACGCAAGCGCAAGGCGCTGAAGAAGGAGCGCCGCGAGGCGCTGGCGCACGGCATCGAGATCGACTGGCTGACGGGCAGCGATCTCACCGAACGCGTCTGGGACGATTTCTTCGCCTTCTACATGGATACCGGCAGCCGCAAATGGGGACGCCCTTATCTCAACCGCACATTCTTCTCGCTGATCGGCGAACGGATGCGCGACGATGTATTGCTGGTCATGGCCCGCCGCGACGGCCGCCATATCGCCGGCGCCATCAACTTCATCGGCTCGGAAACGCTCTACGGACGCAACTGGGGCTGCCTCGAGGATCACCCATTCCTGCATTTCGAGGTCTGCTACCATCAAGCCATCGATTTCGCGATTGCCAATAAACTCAAAGTGGTAGAGGCGGGAGCTCAAGGCGAGCACAAGCTGGCGCGCGGCTATCGGCCCGTCACCACGCACTCGGCCCACTATATCGCCCATCCTGGCCTGAGAAACGCGGTAGCCGACTATCTCGAACGCGAACGCGACGAGGTGGAGCGGATCGGCGAGTATCTCGACGAGCACGGCCCGTTTCGCAAGAACCTGCGCGAGCCCGATGCCTGAGCGGTCAGTGCATCAATGTCTTTGAGAAGAGATTGATGATGCCCACGCCGACCACGATGAAGCCCATGCCGATCATCGCAGGCAGGTCGAGTGCCTGACGCAGCCAGGTCCAGCCGATAACCGTCACCAGAACGATGCCCGCCCCGCTCCAGATGGCATAGACAACGCCAACCGGCAGATTACGCAATGTCAGCGACAGGAAGAAGAAGGCCAGCGCATAGCCTATAACCGACACCAACGATGGTCCGAGACGGGTGAAACCATTCGTCTCCTTCAGCGCCGTCGTCGCAATGACCTCGAAAACGATAGCGACGATCAGATATGCATAGTTCCAAAACATACCTAGCCTTGCCCCATTGATTGCGGGAAACCGCCGAACCGAATATGACGCGAACACCCGGATAAGGAGAGGCACGCCATGACATATGACGATACCAACGTGTTCGCGAAAATTCTGCGCGGCGAACTGCCCGCGCATAAGGTCTATGAGGACGAGACCGCAATCGCCTTCATGGACCTGATGCCGCAAAGCACGGGACATACGCTGGTTGTGCCCAAGACGCCATCCCGCAATCTTCTCGACGCCGATCCGGCGAGCCTTGGCCCCCTGATGGCCGTGGTGCAGAAGATCGCCCGGGCCGCAAAGCAGGCTTTCGAGGCCGACGGCGTGACCGTCTCACAGTTCAACGAGATTGCAGCCGGACAGACCGTCTTTCACCTGCATGTCCATATTCTGCCGCGCTTCGAAGGCGTGCCGCTGAAACCTCACACGGGCCACATGGAAAAGCCGGAAATTCTGGCCGAACACGCCGAAAAGCTGCGCGCCGTGTTGGGCAAGGCGTAAAAAATACTCCGTACCGTCACCGGCGCGGAGCTTGTTCGACGAATTCAGCACATGACTTGAAGCCGGCGCGTGGACATCGCCCACGCGCCGGGTGTGAAATCAGCCCTTTCGTGGAAGCTGCGGCACCAGGCTGCGCTTGGCGCCATCCTTGCCCTTGGGGCTGGATTTCGGCTTCTGCGCGGTGGTTTTCTTCGCAGCAGCTTTCTTTGCCGCCGGCTTCTTGGCAACCGGCTTACCCGGGTTTTCCTTCCTGGGCTTGACCGGAACCTCGTCGGCGATGGTGTCGAGCTTGAGGCCGGTCTCGCCGTCCTCCCCGGTTTCGACCGTCACGCGCACCGTGCCGCCCTTTTTCAGCTTGCCGAACAGCACTTCCTCGGCCAGCGGCTTCTTGATGTATTCCTGGATCACGCGGCCAAGCGGACGCGCGCCCATGCGCTCGTCATAGCCCTTGTCGGCCAGCCAGGCGATTGCCTCGGGCGACAGGTCGAAGGTCACGCCACGCTCGGAAAGCTGGGCTTCGAGCTGCATGACGAACTTCTGCACGACCTGATGCACCACCGGCACCGGCAGCGAGCCGAACGGGATGATGGCATCGAGACGGTTGCGGAACTCCGGCGAGAACAGCCGGTTGATCGCATCCATATCGTCGCCTTCGCGCTTCGATGAACCGAAACCGATGGCCGGCTTGGCAAGATCGGCCGCGCCCGCATTGGTGGTCATGATCAGGATGACATTGCGGAAATCGATCTGCTTGCCGTTGTGATCGGTGAGCTTGCCGTGGTCCATCACCTGCAACAGGATGTTGAACAGGTCCGGATGCGCCTTCTCGACCTCGTCCAGCAACAGCACGCAGTGCGGATGCTGGTCGACGCCGTCGGTCAGCAGGCCGCCCTGATCGAAGCCGACATAGCCGGGAGGCGCGCCGATCAACCGCGAAACGGTGTGGCGCTCCATATATTCCGACATATCGAAGCGGATCAGTTCCACGCCGAGCGATGCGGCAAGCTGCCTCGCCACTTCGGTCTTGCCGACGCCGGTCGGACCCGAGAACAGGTAGGAACCGATCGGCTTTTCCGGTTCACGCAGGCCCGCGCGCGCCAGCTTGATGGCTGAGGCAAGCGCGGTGATGGCCGTATCCTGGCCATAGACCACGCGGCGCAGTTCGGTTTCGAGATTGGCCAGCACCTGCTCGTCGTCGGCCGAAACCGTCTTGGGCGGTATGCGCGCCATGGTGGCGACGGTCGCCTCGATCTCGCGAATACCGATGGTCTTCTTGCGCTTGCCTTCGGGCAGCAGCATCTGGGATGCGCCCGTCTCGTCGATCACGTCGATCGCCTTGTCGGGCAGCTTGCGGTCGCTGATGTAGCGCGCAGACAGTTCCACGGCCGCCTTGATGGCGTCGTTGGTGTATTTCACCCGGTGGAACTGCTCGTAATACGGCCGCAGGCCCTTCATGATCTCGATGGCGTCGTCAACGGTCGGCTCGTTCACGTCGATCTTCTGGAAGCGCCGCACAAGCGCGCGATCCTTCTCGAAGAACTGGCGGAACTCCTTGTAGGTGGTCGAGCCGATGCAGCGAATTGCGCCTGAAGACAATGCGGGCTTCAGGAGGTTCGATGCATCCATCGCCCCGCCAGAAGTCGCGCCAGCGCCGATCACCGTATGGATCTCGTCGATGAACAGCACCGCGCCCGGATATTCTTCCAGTTCCTTGACGACCTGCTTCAGCCGCTCCTCGAAGTCGCCGCGATAGCGCGTACCGGCCAGCAGCGTGCCCATGTCGAGCGCGAAGATGGTGGCGTCGGCCAGAACGTCCGGCACGTCACCCTCAACGATGCGCTTGGCCAGGCCCTCGGCGATCGCCGTCTTGCCGACGCCGGGATCGCCGACATAGAGCGGGTTGTTCTTGGAGCGGCGGCACAGCACCTGGATGGTGCGGTTGATTTCCGAAGCGCGCCCGATCAGCGGATCGATCTTGCCGGCGCGCGCCTTCTTGTTGAGATCGATGCAGTAGGCGCTCAGCGCATCCTGCTGCTTCTTCTTGCCGCTATCTTCCGAGGCGTCACCCGCCGATCCCGACTGGTCGTCCTCGGCGCCGCGTGGCGTACGGGACTCGCTGGCGCCGGGTCGCTTGGCGATGCCGTGGCTGATGTAGTTGACCGCGTCGTAGCGGGTCATCTGCTGTTCCTGCAGGAAGTAGGCGGCATGGCTCTCGCGCTCGGCGAAGATCGCCACGAGCACATTGGCCCCCGACACCTCGTCACGGCCGGATGACTGCACATGGATGACGGCGCGCTGGATCACGCGCTGGAATCCGGCGGTCGGCTTGGAATCCTCGTCGTAACCAGTGACCAGATTGTCCAGTTCTGTATCGATATAGGTGAGTACGGTATGTTTGAGTTCGTCGAGATCGACATTGCAGGCGCGCATGACTGCGGCCGCCTCCGCATCGTCGATCAGGGCGAGCAGGAGGTGTTCGAGCGTCGCATATTCGTGATGACGCTCATTGGCGAATGTAAGCGCCTGATGAAGCGCTTTTTCGAGGCCCTGGGAGAAAGCCGGCATTCAAAACCTCATTTCTTCTCCATCACGCATTGCAGCGGATGTTGATTTTGACGGGCAAAATCCATGACCTGGGACACCTTCGTCTCGGCCACTTCAAATGTGTAGACACCACACTCGCCGACGCCATGATTGTGGACATGCAACATGATACGCGTGGCAGTTTCGCGATCCTTCTGGAAAAATCGCTCCAAAATATGGATCACGAACTCCATAGGCGTGTAATCGTCGTTGAGGATCAGAACCCGATACAGGCTTGGCTTCTTGGTTTTGGGCTTTGTACGGGTGATGACTGCGGTGCCCCTCCCCGGAGCGTTGCCGCCATCCTGGCCGTTTTGCATTCGCGCCATTCTCGTGTTCACGGCGCCCCTGACCTTCGCCACCAGTTTCATGCCTTTCTCGGGTTCCTCGCCCGAAGCTCCAATGTAGGTATTCATTTATGGATTTTAAGCTCTTCTTTCCTGCTGACAATATGGTTGCTCGACCGGACCGTGTCGAGATTTGTCATTCTTGATCCGCAAACATTTCGGAACAGAAAAAACCCGGCTGCGCATTCGGCAGCCGGGTCTTGCGGAACGCGACGCGTTCCGATCGGTAAAGCTCTGAAAGATCAGCGCGCCTTGGCGACCGCTGCCTCGAACGGCTTGTACGCTTCCTTCGCGAGGTCGGCGTAAAGTTCGCTCAGCCTGGTCGCTTCGGCAACGAAGCTCTCATAAGCCTGCCTGGCATAGTCGGCCTGGATTTCCACGGCTTTCTCCAGCGAGCCCGAAGAAAGAACCTTCTCGAAGGTGGTGGAACCGGCCTCGAGCGACTTCTTCGTATAATCGGTGGTTTCGACGGCGATGGCCTGGGCGCTCCTGGAGATGGCCGCGAAGCTCTTCAGGCCATTGTCCACGAATTCCTTGCCGAATTTGCTGACTTCATCAAACGACTGCATCATTGCGCATTCCCTTTCGACTTGTCGTTGGCGGTTGGCGCATTTTTTGTGCGTTGCAGTCAATTTATTGTGCAATGCACAAAAGTCAACGACTTTCGCTGAAACCGAAGCGCGGGCCCAAAACTAAATTCATTCTAAATTCCGGCCGAAAAGATGAACGAAGCGGTTACCATAAACGGATTGGTAACGCAGTCGCCCTTAGAGTGCACCGGTGTGAGGCAGGGACCTTTGCCGCCTCGGTGCAACAAAAATCCAAAGGGTGTAACAGTGCGTCAAGCGTTTGCCGGCAATGGCCTGAAGCAGACTTCATTCGCAAAATCTGCAATCGCCGTCATTCTCGCCCTGGCCATGAGCATGGTTGCGGCTGGCCAGGCAGCGGCGGCACCTAAGCGGTCCAGCTCCAAATATGCGGCCATCGTGATCGATGCCAGCACCGGCAAGACGCTGTTTTCCGCCAATTCGGAATCGCGTCGCTTTCCGGCATCTCTGACCAAGATGATGACACTCTACCTCACCTTCGAGGCGCTCTCGCGCGGCAAGATCACCAAGGAAACGCGCGTACCCTTCTCCGCGCACGCCTCGGCACAGCCGCCGACGAAAATCGGCGTGAAGGCGGGCAATTCCATCACGGTGGAAACTGCGATCTACGCCCTCGTCACAAAGTCGGCCAATGATGCCGCCACCGCGCTGGGCGAACTGCTTGCGGGCTCCGAAGAGCAATTCGCGCGCATGATGACGGCCAAGGCACGGAGCCTCGGCATGTCGGGCACGGTGTTCCGTAACGCCAACGGCCTGCCCAACAGCGGACAGTTCACCACCGCACGCGACATGGCCACGCTTGGCCTGGCGCTGCGCGAACACTATCCGCAATATTACGGCTATTTCTCCACCCGTTCCTTCACCTATGGCCGCCAGCGCATGCCCAACCACAACAGGCTGCTCGGCCGCGTAAAAGGCATGGATGGCATCACGACCGGCTATACAAACGCATCCGGATTCAATCTGGTTTCGTCGGTGATCGACGGCAACCGTCGTATCGTGGCCGTCGTCATGGGCGGCGCCAGCGCAGCCAGCCGCGACAACCACATGGTCGAGTTGATCAAGAAGTATCTTCCGAAGGCATCGACGCGTGGCAAGCAGGCCCCGCTGGTTGCAAGCGCCACCGGCTCGCCGATCGGCGCCATCGCCAAGGTGCTGCTGCCCAAGCACGACGCCCCGACCCCGGACGTGCGTCCTGATGCCGATGTCGTGGTGGCCACCGATGACACGGCAGCACCGGCAAGGACGCCGGAAGCCGCCCCCGCCCCGGTTCTGCAGGCTTATGCCGATCCCTCGCCCGCAGCCACCATCCCGGCACCGCGTCCGGAAGCCCCTGTCGTTGCCGCCGCCCAGCAGATCGATCCGGTCAGCACGTCTTCTGTCGCAAGTTCCGGCTGGGTCGTGCAGATCGCCTCTTCGCCAAGCCGTGGCGAGGCAGAGGCGTTCCTCGAGAAAGTCGGCAAGGAAGCTTCGGGAATTCTCGCCAAGGTGTCTGGCTTCACCCAGCCCTTCCAAAAGGGCGGCGTGACCTACCACCGCGCACGCTTTGGCGGCTTCGAATCGAAGGTGGCCGCCTGGGATGCCTGCGCGGCACTGAAGAAGAAGAAAATCTCCTGCTATGCCGTCCAGAACTGAGGCGATCAGGCAGGACAACGCTCCGGTTTGTTGCGTGTCGAAGGAGACTAGTCGTGATTGGTGAGCAAAACGTCCTTGGCTTCGTTGATCCGCGCCGCCAGGAAAGACGTGCCTCCGAGATCGGGGTGCAGGCGCTGCATCAGGCGGCGGTGCGCCTTGCGGATATCCGCCGCGGTGGCCCCCGCTTCAAGACCAAGGATCTTGTAGGCCTCCTCCTTAGTCATGGCGCCAGAAGCTGGCGAAGCACGATGCCGCTCGCCACGATCCGCATCCGCGTTTTCGCGCCAGACGGGAAACCGGCCATCAAGATAAGCCTCTAGAAGCTGGCGGCTTTCGGGGTCGCCATAGAGATCATCGTGAAGCTCCAGAAGATCGGACAGCGACATCGTACCCAACGATCGCTGCTCATGCCTGCCGGCGAGCACCACTCCCTCCAGCTTGCCGGTATCGTGGTCGAGTTCCATTTCCAGCGCTGCCGTACGCACCGTTGATCGCTTGCCGGGCCGAGGACGGGAATCCCGGCGCATCGAGGCCGCTGAATACCAGGCGACCGCCGCCGAAATCAGCATGCCGCCCAACCCCATGCGGCCGGCAACCAGCAGCCCCGCCCCGACGATACCGACAATGATCGGTCCGGTGATGGTCGCTGCCCGCGCAAGGCTGGCCGCGTCGCTGCGCACGAACACTGTCGTGACCAGAGCCACGACAGCCAGGATCAGCAGAATACCAAGCAGAACGGTCATCGCCTTCCGCCACCTCGCAAATGCTCAATCATCAGGCGATCTTCCGCACGGCCGCGCGCCTCGAGCGCCTTGATGCCGCCGGCGGCGAACACCGCGACGGCCGACAGAAGCTTCGCCAGCGTTGCAGCCGCATCGCGATCGAACCGAAACCACGCTCCTTTCGACAGCCGCGCCATTTCCTTGAAGGCAAGTTCGGCGTGAGAATCGGTGCCCTCCTGAAACGCAAAGACAGGAACGCCATGCAGGCCGAGATTCCCGGCTTTCACCGCCAGCGCATCGACATCCTCTTCCATGGCGTCGCCGATATAGACGAGAGCGGCGATTTTCCCGCGCGCGGTTTCCTTCAAGGCGTGGGAAAGCACCTTGCCGATCTGGGTCTGACCGCCCTGACATCGAATTGAGGTCATCAGCCGCTTCAACGAGCCCGTATCGCTGACGAATTTTGAGGCCCGGCATTCCTCGAGACCCCGGAAATAGACAAGCTGCACGTCCAGCGTTCCCACATTTCCCACGGCATCGAACATTTCGGCCTGCAACGCGCAGGCCAGATCCCATGTCGGTTGCCTGCTCATCGTCGCATCGAGCGCCAGAATTAGCCTGCCTGAGCCCGATCTGATTTCGGCAAGCGCTTTCGCGTCACGCAGGAAGTTGCCGATTTCCTGCGTGCTGGAACGCGGCCCTGCGGGAACCGACGGTGATGACGTGACCGGAGCGGGCGCCTTCTTCTCGTTCATGCCAGGAAAGATGTAGCGCTCCGCGCCGCGTTGCAAGCCCGGGAACGCTCTGCCCCCGCCTCAAAGCAGGCCGAGGTCTGCAAGCTCCTGCCTGAGCTTGGCAGGCATTTCGGCAAGACCCGCGCGGCCGGCCCCGAGATCGGCCGGTGCGTCTTCCGCCTTCAGGTAACGCCAGCCCTGGAATGCGCGCCGAGGCTGCCAGTCTGTGCGAATGACCTTCGGGTCCAGCACCAGCTTGCAGCGCGAAATCCCCTCTTCATCAACGAAAGGCCGGATTTCCAGAAGCTGCTGGCGGCATTGCACATTGCCCTTGATGACCCAATAGAGCGAGCCGCCGTCAAGAAGCTCGGCACCGCGCGTCGGGGTCATGCGCGTCGTATGATACTGCTCGACCGGTTCGCCAGCACGCCGACGCTCATCGAGGCGAAAGGAAATCCATTCCTCCAGGTCTTCGACGCTGTCGCAGCCGACGCATAGCTTGATCAGATTGAGGGCCATTGTCGTGGTTTACCCCCGGCGCTCGCCACCGGCAAGCCGGTTGTCCACAGGAGCGCGCAGCACGTCGGCTCAGCACTCCACGACATTGACGGCGAGGCCGCCAAGGCTGGTCTCCTTGTAGCGCTCGTTCATGTCCATGCCGGTCTGGCGCATGGTTTCGATGGCGGCATCGAGCGGCACGAAATGCTTGCCGTCGCCCTTGATCGCCAGCGAGGCGGCCGTCACCGCCTTGACCGCTCCCAGCGCATTGCGCTCAATGCAGGGCACCTGCACCAGCCCACCGACCGGATCGCAGGTCATACCCAGATGATGTTCAAGGGCGATCTCGGCCGCGTTTTCCACCTGTTCCGGCGTACCGCCCATGACAGCACACAGCCCGGCCGCGGCCATTGCCGAGGCCGATCCCACCTCGCCCTGGCAGCCAACCTCGGCGCCGGAGATCGAGGCATTGGTCTTGATGATGCCTCCGACCGCCGCCGCCGTCAGCAGGAAATCGCGAATGCTGCCCTGATCCGCTTCCGGGTGGAAATGCAGCCAGTAGCGCAGCACGGCCGGCACCACGCCAGCAGCGCCGTTCGTGGGCGCCGTGACCACGCGCCCGCCCGCGGCGTTCTCCTCATTGACGGCCATGGCGTAGATCGACAGCCAGTCATTGGCGAGCAGCGGATTGGGACGGTTCTGCCGCCATTCCTCCTGCAGCTTCTCATGAAGCTGGCGGGCGCGGCGGCGCACCTTGAGGCCGCCGGGCATGATGCCCTCCTGCGAAAGCCCCCGGTCGATACAGCCCTTCATCGTCTCCCAGATCCGGTCGAGGCCTGCGTCCAACTCGTCGCGCGAGACATGCTTCTCTTCGTTGACACGCTTCATCTCTGCAATGGAAAGGCCGCTTTCGGCCGCCATGGAAAGCATTTCAACGGCATTGCGGAACGGGTAAGGCACGGGCGTTCCGGTGGCCGGTTCGCTGCGGGTCTTGAGGCGCTGCAGCTCTTCCTCGGAAACGACAAAGCCGCCGCCGATCGAATAATAGATGCGCTTCAGAAGCAGATGGTCGTCGGCGTCATAGGCATAGAACGCCATGCCGTTGGCGTGGCCGAGCAGCGGCGTCTTCTTGTCGAGCACGAGATCGGCCGAAGGATCGAAGCGATAGGACGGGTGGCCGGGAGGCGCAACCCGCTTTTCCGCCGCGATCCGATCGATGATCGCGTCGGACTGGTCGGGATCGACCGTCGTGGGAATCAAACCTGCCAGCCCCAGAATCACTGCACGATCGGTGCCGTGGCCGACGCCCGTATAGGCAAGCGAGCCGTGCAGGCTCACCGCGACGCGGTTCACCTTCGCATTGGCCGGGCGCGGCCAATCGCTGCCCAGAAGCTCATCCAGGAAGCGCGCCGCCGCGGTCATCGGCCCCATTGTGTGCGAACTCGACGGCCCGATGCCGATCTTGAAAAGGTCGAATACTGACAGGAACACGGACAGGCGATCTCCAGAGACAGAATGCGAGGCTGACCTCAATATATGAATGATTGTGCGCTTTTGTCATGTGAAGCTTCGCGCTTCCCGACTTCGGTTGCTTTGCCTACGACATGCGCGAACCGCATAAACAAAAGAGACGCGGGAAGACCCGCGCCTCTTTCGAATTCAGCCGTGAACCTTGCGGATCATCCTGCGGCGATGACAGCGACCTTGTCTGCACCGCTCACAAGCCAGGCCAGAAGAATGATTCCGGCAACGCCAATCACTGCCTTGGCCGTCAGGCCCCAGCAGGACTTCTGAACGTGTTCGTCCATGATGTGCTTTTCTAATCCTTACAACCTGCGCGGCGGCTTGCTGCCGTTCTTTCTCGTCCGCGAATGCGCTGGATACGCCTTTGGCAGATCTTTCGCAACGGCAAAAGAAGGCCAAAGCATGGCAGCACCTGCATGGCAGCTATGCAGGTATCTTGTCGATTTCAATCAAATCAAAGACTTATTGTTGAAAGCCAGTAAAGGAATTGGAAAGCTGTGTGTCGGGATTGTGCCCGGCAACAACGCCGCGCCGCCGCGCTTGCCGGAAGGATAAGAGCGCGTGATATGCTGCTTTTCATGCTCGATTCCCTGCGCCTGACAATCGCCGATCTATCCGCCCTGGGCTTCTTTCTGGTGGCCTGGATAGTGCACAGCATGGCTGTCAGAGGCCGCTGGATACGCCGGGTATCGCTGACCACCGCGATGAACGTACAGCGCGAGGCCTGGATGCGCACGATGGCGCAGCGGGATCTGCGCATGATCGACACCAGCATCATGGTCGGCCTGCAGCAAGGGACCGCGTTTTTCGCCTCCAGCTCGCTGATCGCGGTCGGCGGGTGCTTTGCCCTGCTGGGCGCATCCGATCACGTGCTGACCGTGCTGGGGGACCTGCCGCTGTCAGGCCCGCCATCGCGCCCGCTGTTCGAGATCAAGGTGCTGGGCCTCATCACGATCCTCGTCTTCGCCTTCTTCAAATTCGGCTGGTCCTACCGGCTGTTCAACTATTGCTCGATCCTCATCGGCGCAGTTCCGATGTTGCGAGAGGGGCTCCATAGCCCCGAGATGGAGGCAGCGGTGCATCGGGCCACGCGCATGAACGTGCTGGCCGGAAGGCACTTCAATGCCGGCCTGCAGGCGATATTCTTCTCGCTTGGCTATCTCGGATGGTTCGTCAACCCGAGCGTATTCGTGGCCACCACCATCATCCTGCTTGCGGTGCTGGTGCGGCGGCAATTCTTCTCTGCCGCGCGCATGGCCGTTCTGGAAACCGCTCAGGCCGGTCCGGGGAACGGGGAAACGATCTTACCGGAAAGCCAGTAGGCCACCAGCCCTATCCATTCGCGAATGCCCATCGTGGCGTTGTTCAGCGAATCCGCCGGATTGTCGCGGAAAAACCCGAATCCCTCGCGACCGGAAGTCCTATAGTCCACCGGCCACGGCAGGACCGCAAAATCCGCCTTGCGAAACAGCGCCATGGAACGCGGCATGTGGAAGGCCGAGGTTACGAGCAGCCACGTCTCGCCGGATTCCGGCGAGATCATCCGCCTGGTGAAAAGGGCGTTTTCAAAGGTGTTGCGCGATTCCGTCTCCAACACCAACCGGCTCCGGTCCACGCCAAGGGCGATCAAAAGACGCTCGGCCGTCACGGCATCGCTTTCACCATCGAGGATGAGTGAGCCGACGCCCCCGGAGATGACGACTTTGGCGTCGGGAAAATGACGGGCGAGGATCGCGGTCTCCACGAAGCGATCGCCCGCCCGGTTCAATTCATAGCCGCCACGGGCAAGGTTAATGGCGCCTTCGAGGCCTCCGCCCAGCACGACAATCCCGTCTACCTTCGTCAGTGCCTCCGGGCGCTGAAAGCGGTCTTCGAGCGGGGTGAGCAGCAACGCGCCAAACGAGGTCCACGCCGCGATCCCAAGGATGAGTAAACTGCCGAGGCAGCCTGTCAGCGCCAGACGCCGCCACCCGGCGAACAATGCCGCCACGCCGACCAGAAGCAGGATGATCGACAGGTTCAGGGGCTGGATGAAGAACCAGAAGACCTTGGAGGCGACAAAAAACATCCGCTACGTCACCGGATGGCGCGGAAAGCCGTTTACCACCACTTTTCCGGCTGGAAGCGGCCGGCGGCCTGCTCGATGACATGGGCCGTCTGGAACAGCGTTTCCTCATCGAAGGGGCGGCCAATAAGCTGGAGCCCGAGCGGCAGGCCGTTGGCATCCAGCCCGGCCGGAACGGCGATGCCCGGCAAACCCGCCATGTTCACCGTCACCGTGAAGACGTCGTTGAGATACATCTTCACCGGGTCGTTCGCCATATCCTCATCGGCAACGCCGAAGGCCGCGGACGGGGTGGCCGGCGTCAGAATGACGTCGATGCCGGCGGCGAACACGTCCTCGAAATCCTTCTTGATCAGCGTGCGCACTTTCTGCGCCTGCAGATAATAGGCATCGTAGTATCCGGCCGACAGCACATAGGTGCCGATCATGATGCGGCGCTTGACCTCGCGGCCGAAGCCGGCGGCGCGGGTGTTCTCGTACATCTCGATGATGTCCTTGCCCGGCACCCGCAGGCCGTAGCGGACGCCATCGTAGCGCGCGAGGTTGGACGAGGCTTCCGCCGGCGCGACGATGTAGTAGGCCGGCAGGGCGTATTTCGTATGCGGCAGCGAAATGTCGACGATCTCGGCACCGGCTTCCTTCAGCCAGGCAATACCCTTCTGCCACAGCGCCTCGATGTCTGCCGGCATGCCTTCGACGCGGTATTCCTTCGGAATGCCGATCTTCATGCCTTTCACGGAGCGGCCGATGGCAGCCTCATAGTCCGGCACCGGCAGGTCGACGGAGGTGGTGTCCCTGGCGTCGACCGAAGCCATGGACTTCAACATGATTGCGGCATCGCGCACGTCGCGCGAGATCGGTCCGGCCTGGTCGAGCGAGGAGGCGAAGGCCACCGTGCCCCAGCGCGAGACACGGCCATAGGTCGGCTTGATGCCGACCGTTCCGGTGAAGGCGGCCGGCTGACGGATCGAGCCGCCTGTATCGGTCGCGGTGGCGCCGGCGCACAGCCAGGCCGAAACCGCAGCCGCCGAACCACCGGAGGAGCCGCCGGGCACGAGCTGCTTGTTGGAGCCGCCCGCGCGCCAGGGGTTGATCACCGCGCCGTAGTAAGACGTCTCGTTGGAGGAGCCCATGGCGAACTCATCCATGTTGAGCTTGCCCAGCATGACAGCTCCGTCGGCCCAAAGATTGGCGGTGACGGTCGATTCATAGCGCGGCTCGAAGCCATCCAGCACGTGGCTGCAAGCCTGCGTGTGGACGCCTTCGGTGGCGAACAGGTCCTTGATGCCGAGCGGAATGCCTTCCAGCGCACCGCCCTCGCCTTTCACGAGTTTTTCGTCCGAGACCTTCGCCATGTCACGCGCCTTGTCGTGCGTGACGGCGATATAGGCGTTGAGGGCGCCATTGGCCGCGTCGATCGCGCCGAGATAGGCGTCGGTGAGTTCCGTCGCCTTGATCTCCCTGGCGCGAAGCTTCGTGCGGGCCTCGGAAATGGTCAGTCTGGTCAGGTCGCTCATCGTCATTCAGCCTGCAAATTCTTCTCGTAAATACCGATCTTTCCGATTCCGGAGCCGGGCTTCATCGGGCGAAACCGGCCCGCTTGCGCGCACCGGCCGCGATCCTCATGGCCCGCGCTATTCCACAACCTTCGGAACGAGGAAGAAATTCTCTTCCGTCGCCGGGGCATTGGCGACGATATCGGCCGCCTTGCTGCCATCGGTGACCAGATCTTCGCGCTTCTTCATCGCCATTGGCGTCACCGAGGTCATCGGCTCGACGCCGGAAACATCGACTTCGTTCAATTGCTCGACGAAGCCCAGAATGGCATTCAGTTCACCCGTCATACGCTCCGCATCCTCGTCGGTGACGGCGATGCGGGCAAGATGCGCGACGCGCTTTACGGTGGCTCTATCTACGGACATCGAAAAACTCTCCGGAAAACCGGGCTGACAATCGTGCTCGGGCTATAGCGGCGCCCGGCGCCATGCGCAACATTGATGTCCGCACGGAACCGGAACTGCGGCTAAATCTCTTTCGTCTCACCCACGGCAGGCACCACGACATCGACGCCGGAGCCTTCCATGCCCGCGACAAATTTTTCCGGCGTCTGGTCGAGCAGCGGGAATGTCTTGTAGTGGCAGGGGATGACGGTCTCGAAGTTGAAGTAGCGCCGGCAGGCGAGTGCCGCCACCGCCCCGCCCATGGTGAAGCGGTCGCCAACCGGCACGATGCCAATCTGCGGCTGATGCAACTCGTTGATCAGGGCCATGTCGGAGAAGATGTCCGTGTCGCCCATGTGATAGAGTGTGCGATCTTCCGGGAAATGCAGCACCAGCCCGGCAGGATTGCCCAGATAGGTGTTGCTGCCGTCATCATTTCCGTAGGAAGAGGAATGCAGCGCATTGACGAAGGTGGTGGTGAAGCCGCCGCAATCGACCGTGCCGCCATGATTGCCCGGATTGATCTTGTCGCCGCCCACGCCCTGCCCGACGAGATACATGCAGATCTCGAAATTGGCGACGAGTTGCGCCCCGGTCTTGCGCAGGATCGCGACGGCATCGCCGATATGGTCGTTGTGGCCATGGGTCAGCAGCACGTGAGTGACACCCTCGGCGGGACCTTCCCAACCCTTGTCCCACAGCGGGTTCTGGATGAAGGGGTCGATGAGTATTTTCGCCTTGCCCGTCTCGATGCGAAATGCCGATTGCCCGTACCAGGTGATTTTCATCGCTGCCGATTCCTCGATTTTGTTTCATTCAAAGGATAGAAGGCAACAATGCCAAGTCAAAAGGAAAGCCGTGCACCCTTGAACATCGTCGCGATCGAAGATTTGCCGCCGCGACTTTCCGGCGGCAAGACGTTGGCCGGGCTCGACCTCGGCGACAAGACCATCGGCGTCGCCGTTTCGGATCGCAGCCTGTCTTTTGCCCACCCGCGCCCGGTCATCATCCGGAAAAAATTCACGCTCGACGCGGCAAGCCTGCTCGATCTGCTTGGCCAGGAAAACACGGGCGCCGTGGTGATCGGCCTGCCGGTCAACATGGACGGCAGCGAAGGTCCGCGCGCGCAGGCGTCGCGCGCCTTCGTGCGCAACATCGCGAGACTGACCGACCTGCCCTTCGCCTTCTGGGACGAGCGGCTATCGACGGTGGCTGCCGAGCGCAACCTGATCGAAATGGACATGTCGCGGGCCAAGCGCAAGACGAAGATCGATTCGGCCGCGGCCGCCTTCATCCTTCAAGGCGTGCTCGACCGGCTTCACGCGCTTGGCGGAGACGCGGGCTCGGTATAGCGGCGCCTGCGTGCACCGATCCATGCGCCGATCTGCCTGCGGCGACGGAAAGCGAAGATCGCCGCCAGAATGAGCGAATCGAAAACGCAAGCCTTGGCGATCAGCATCGGAATGGTCGCCGGATCGATGCCCAGCATTTCACCGTAGAGCTGGAAGACGAGGTCGTGCAGCCGCCGCGACAGCATCACATAACCGAAATTGATGTCGTAGAAGGACAGGCCGAACCAGCCCCAGAAGAGCGCGAGCGGCGTGGCCCAGAGCATCAGCACATAGCGCATCAGCATCTCCTTCGGGGCGGCTTTGCGGCGCGCCGAATCGGCATCTGGCGCGCAGGCGGCGCACCTTCATCGCAAGTCCCCATCGTGTCGAAACGCTTCAGCATGGTTCTTCCGGCCGTTCGGTTTCGACACTGAGCCTTGCCGGCCTGAGCCGCAACGGAAACCATTTGTTAAGGTTAACAATGAAACCGTACGCACTGTCTTTGAAAACAAATAGGCTCTATAGGCGGAATTCTACGTCCGGGATTTCCAGCGCTCACCGCCCATGCTCGCAGCCTTCGAAAGCATCCTGCCTATCTTCCTGCTGATCCTGAGCGGCAATCTGCTGCGCAGGCTGCCGCTGATCGACCGGAGCGCGTGGCTGGGACTGGAGCAGATCGGCTATTGGTTCCTCTACCCGGCGCTTCTGTTCGTCACCATCTACAATGCCGACTTCACCGGGTTGGAACTCGACGCCATGATGCTGGCGCTGGCCGTCGCGCTGATCGCGATGGTGGCGATCACCTGCGGGACGTGGCCGCTGCTGAACCGAGCGGGGCTGGCGCGGCGAAGCGAATTCTCTTCGATCTTTCAAACCGCGGTGCGCTGGAACAGTTTTATGGCGCTGGCAATCGCGCAAAAGATATTCCCGCCGGCCGGAATGGCTGTCGTGGCGCTGGTGATGGCAGTCATCATCATACCGATCAATCTGGTTACCGTGGTTCTTGTGACCCGCTTTGCCGACCGCAGCACCAACTGTCGCAGGATTGGCCGCGATCTGGCGATCAATCCGATGATTCTTGGCTCGCTGGCGGCGATCCTGTTCCGCTGCCTGCCGTTCCAGCTCTACGGACCGCTCAACCAGACGCTCGGACTGGTCGGCAACGCCGCGCTCGGCATGGGTCTGCTGGCCATCGGCGCGGGCTTGCGCGTCGGCGACCTTTGGCAGCCGCGTTTCGCGCTCGTCCTGCCTGTCATCCTCAAGCTGGTGCTGTTTCCGACGCTGCTCATCGGTGCGGCTATCGCCTTCGGCGTCACCGACATCGAGCTTTCCTATCTGGCGCTGTGCGCAGCCGTGCCCACCGCCATGAACGGCTATCTGCTTGCACGCCAGCTCGGCGGCGATGCCGAACTCTACGCGGCCGTCACCACTGTCCAGACAGCCGTGTCCTTCCTGACCATACCTGCCGTTCTGTCGGTCGCGGCTCAGATCGTCGGGTAGAGCGTGTCGATGATCATGCGGGCATCATGGCGTGCATCGAGCATGCCATAGGTGCCGCGCCACTGACCTGCCAGCCGCGTCTCGATGAAGGCATCGGCTATGCGCCCTGCCCCCATGCGCTTCAGTTCGGCGGCAGCGGCCGAAAGCGCCAGTTGCTCGGTGAGTATGCGCGCGGAGCCCTCATCGGAAGATGCGACCTGCAAGGCGGCACGCAGTACGCTCGTCGTACCAGGGCCACCGGCCCCGAGATCCTGCTCGAGGCCGGCAAGGACTTCGTCGAACAGGCCGGGTGCGCGGCCGAGAACGCGCAGCACGTCGAGCGCCATGACATTGCCCGAACCTTCCCAGATCGCATTGACGGGAGCCTCGCGGTAGTACCGCGCCAGCGCCGTTTCCTCGACATAGCCATTGCCGCCAAGGCACTCCATGGCCTCGTAAAGCAGTGCGGGCGCGATCTTGCAGACCCAGTATTTGACCACCGGCGTCATGACGCGGGCAAACGCCGCCTCTCCGCGACTGGTGGCAGCCTCGTCGAAGGAACGCGCCAGCCGGAACGACAGCGCAGTGGCCCCTGCGACATCCAGCGCCATATCGGCCAGAACCCGCTGCATCAGCGGCTGGTCCACGAGATAGCCGCCGAACACCTGCCGATAGCGCGTATGGTTGACCGCTTCGGCCAGCCCGGCACGCATGATGCCCGACGAGGCGATGGCGCAGTCGAGTCGCGTCAGCGTCACCATATCCATGATGGTCTTGACGCCCTGCCCCGGCTCCCCGACCATCTCGCCGATGGAGCTGACGAATTCCACCTCGGATGAGGCATTGGAGCGGTTGCCGAGCTTGTCCTTGAGGCGCTGGAAACGAAAGCCGTTACCGCTGCCGTCGCCGAGGATGCGCGGCACCAGAAAACACGACAGCCCTTCACGCGCCTGCGCCAACACCAGGAAGGCATCCGACATCGGCGCCGACATGAACCATTTGTGCCCGGTGAGGCGATAGAAGCCGCCGCCGGCGCGCTCGGCGCGCGTGGTGTTGGCGCGCACATCGGTGCCGCCCTGCTTTTCCGTCATGCCCATGCCGAGCGTCAGGCCGGTCTTTTCCACCGGCGGCTTCTGGCTCTGGTCGTATTTGCGCGCGGTGACGCGCGGCGCCCATTCGCGAAACAGTTTTGGGCTCGCCATCAGCGCCGCCAGCGAGGCGCTGGTCATGGTGATGGGGCACAGATGACCGGTTTCCAGTTGCGCGGTCAGATAAAAGCGGGCGGCACGCGCCTGATGGCGGCGTCCGCTCTCCTGCGCGCCATTCTCCCAGATCGAGGAATGCAGGCCACTGGCGATCGAGCGGCGCAACAGCGCATGATAGGCCGGATGATACTCGATGAGATCGAGCCGCCTGCCCTGCCGGTCGTGCGTGCGCAGTTTCGGCGTTTCGGTATTGGCCAGGCGGGCCAGATCCTGCGCCTCGGCACTGAGCACGAATCGGCCGATGCCATCCAGGTCCTTGCGCACCGGATCGGAAAAATCCTCGGCAAGCTGCACCAGCAGGGGGTCGCCCCGCCAGGCATTGCCGCCGGTCAAAGGCGGAGATTGGTTCGTTACCTCGTCGCTCACGCGAAATCCCTGGATTTTTCTTCGGCGCTTGATGCGAATCCGAAGGCGGCCAAACGCTTTATACTCCCGGCGATCCTTACCACACGATGAAAATCCCCCGAAATAAGCGGGCCGGCCGCTTCCGGCGCTTGCGGCCATCCAGCTGCGGGCCTATAGGACGGCTTTAAGATGACCGATGTTTCAGCCCTGCCGCTATACCCTCACCGCCACTTGCTTGGCATACGCGACCTTTCCCCCATCGACATAGAATTGCTTCTCGACCGCGCCGATGCCGCAGTGGCGGTTTCGCGCCAGAGCGAGAAGAAAAAGACGACATTGCGGGGACGGACACAGATCAACCTCTTCTACGAGGCCTCCACCCGCACGCAGTCTTCGTTCGAGCTTGCCGGCAAGCGGCTGGGAGCGGACGTCATGAACATGTCGGTCGCGAGCTCATCGGTGAAGAAGGGCGAAACGCTCATCGACACGGCGATGACGCTGAACGCCATGCATCCCGACATCCTCATCATCCGTCACGCCTCGGCGGGTGCGGCAGCCCTTCTGGCGCAGAAAGTCGGATGCTCCGTGGTCAATGCCGGCGATGGCGCGCATGAACATCCCACGCAGGCGCTGCTCGATGCGCTGACCATTCGACGCGAGAAAGGCAGGCTCGCCGGGCTGACCGTGGCGATCTGCGGCGACATCCTGCATTCCCGTGTTGCGCGCTCCAACATCCTGCTGCTCAATGCCATGGGCGCGCGGGTGCGTGCGGTAGCGCCTTCGACGCTGCTGCCGTCGGGCATCGCGCAGATGGGCGTGGAAGTCTTCCCGACCATGGCGGAAGGCCTGAAGGACGCCGACGTGGTGATGATGCTGCGCCTCCAGCGCGAACGCATGGAAGGCTCCTTCGTGCCCTCGATACGCGAGTATTTCCGCTATTTCGGCCTCGATGCCGAAAAGCTGAAGGCGGCGAAGCCCGACGCGCTGGTGATGCATCCCGGCCCGATGAACCGGGGCGTCGAGATCGCCTCCGAGATCGCGGATGGCCCGCAAAGCGTCATCCAGGAGCAGGTAGAGATGGGGGTGGCCGTGCGCATGGCCGTGATGGAGGCGCTGCTCGATCCGCGCCGTAACCAGGACGGAGGCCGGGCATGAGCGTCACCATCTTCCAGCAGGCCCGCATCGTCGATCCGTCGCGCGGCCTCGATGAGATCGGCAGCGTCATCGTCGACGGCAAAACCATTGTTGCGGCCGGTGCCGACGCGCTCAACCAGGGCGCGCCGGAGGGTGCCGGGATTATCGACTGCGCCGGCAAGACCATCATTCCGGGACTGGTGGACAGCCGCGTCTTCATCGGCGAGCCGGGCGCCGAGCACCGCGAAACCATCGCATCCGCAAGCCAGGCGGCCGCCGCTGGCGGCGTCACGTCCATCGTCATGATGCCAGACACCAACCCGGTAATCGACAATGTCGCGCTGGTCGAATTCGTGCTGCGCACGGCGCGCGATACGGCAATCGTTAACGTATTCCCGGCCGCCGCCGTTACCAAGGGCCTGGAAGGCCGCGAGATGACGGAATTCGGCCTGCTGCGCGAGGCAGGCGCGGTCGCCTTCACCGATGGCCGTCACACCATCGCCAACACGCTCACCATGCGCCGGGCGCTGACCTACGCGCGCGATTTCGGCGCCGTGGTCGCGCAGGAAACGCAAGACCCGCACCTGGCCGGATCGGGCGTGATGAACGAGGGACTTTATGCGAGCTGGCTCGGCCTTTCGGGCATCCCGCGCGAGGCCGAGGCGATCCCGCTGGAACGCGACCTCATGCTGGCGCGACTGACGCGCGGCCGCTACCACGCCGCCAAGATTTCCACCGGGCTATCGGCCGCCGCAGTCGCCCGCGCCAAGGCGGACAATGCCAATGTCACGGCGGGCGTGTCGATCAATCACCTGTCGCTCAACGAAAACGACGTCGGCGAATACCGCACCTTCTTCAAGCTGTCGCCGCCGCTGCGCACCGAGGACGACCGTCAGGCGATGATCGCGGCGCTGCGCGACGGCACCATCGACATCGTCGTATCCTCGCATGACCCGCAGGACGTCGACACCAAGCGCCTGCCTTTCTCCGACGCCGCCGATGGAGCTATCGGACTGGAGACTTTGCTGGCTGTCGCGCTGCGGCTGCACCACAATGGCGAAATCCCGCTTCTGCGCCTGATCGAAGTGCTTTCGACTGCACCGGCAAGACTGTTCGGTCTGCCCGGCGGCACTTTGAAGCCGGGTGCGAACGCCGACCTTGCCGTGGTCGATCTCGGCGAGCCCTGGATCGTTCAGGAGCAAACCATACGATCGCGTTCGAAAAACACCTGTTTCGAAGGCGCGCGCCTGCAAGGCAGGGTCTTGCAAACGATGGTTGCGGGCCGCACAGTGTTCGCGGCGTAGGCGGGGATCGACAAACGGCCCCAGGGGGAACTGATGACTTCGATGGCGTGGCAGCTTCCGCTGCCTATCCTCTTTGCGGCTTTGATTTTCGGCTATCTGCTCGGCTCCATCCCGTTCGGCTTGCTGATCACGCGCGCGGCCGGGCTGGGCGACGTGCGCAGTATCGGCTCGGGCAATATCGGCGCGACCAATGTGCTGCGTACCGGCAATAGGAAACTCGCGGCTCTCACCCTCCTGCTCGATGCCCTGAAGGGCACGGCCGCCGTGCTGCTGGCACGCCTCTGTGCACCGGAAGCCGCGCTGCTGGCCGGCTTCGGCGCGTTCCTCGGGCATCTTTTCCCGATCTGGCTCGGCTTCAAGGGAGGCAAGGGCGTGGCCACCTACCTTGGCGTGCTGATCGGCCTTGCCTGGCAGGGCGCGTTGGTGTTCGCCGTCGTCTGGCTGCTGATCGCCTATCTCACGCGCTATTCGTCACTGGCCGCACTGATTGCGGCGATTGGCGTGCCTGTCGCGCTTTACGTCCTCGGCCTTCGCGACATTGCCATCCTGTTTGCGATCATGAGCGTGATCGTCTTCATCAAGCATCACGCAAATATCTCCCGGCTGCTGGCCGGAACCGAATCGCGCATCGGAGCCAAGGGATGAACCTGACCGCCGGTCCCCGCCTCAGTGACCGGCAGCGTTTGAACTGGCTGCGGCTCATCCGCACCCCGAATGTCGGGCCTGCCAGTTTCCGCGATCTCGTCAATCGCTTCGGCTCTGCCGAAACCGCCATCGAGATGCTGCCGGAACTGATGATCTCCGGAGGCGCCAGACGCATTGCGCGGATTCCTTCCATGGCCGAAGCGGAAGCCGAAATGGAGGAAGCGCGCAGGCACGGTGCGCGTTTCGTCTGTATCGGCGAGCCGGATTACCCGCCGCTGTTGCGGCGCATGGACAATCCGCCGCCGCTGCTTGCAATGAAGGGGACCGGCGACGTGTTCGCCCTGCCCGCTGTGGCAATCGTCGGCGCCCGAAACGCGTCTCTCGCCGGCATCAAGATGGCGCGCATGCTTGCCGCTGAACTGGGCCGCGACGGTCATTGCGTTGTTTCGGGCCTCGCTCGCGGCATCGACACAGCCGCCCATCAGGGTAGCCTCGCCACGGGCACCGTCGGCGTGTTGGCCGGCGGTCTCGACCGGCCTTATCCGCCCGAGAATATCGGCTTGATTGACGAAATCACCGCGAATGGCGGCGCGATCGTCTCGGAAATGCCGTTCGGCTGGGAACCACGCGCCCAGGACTTTCCCCGTCGCAACCGCATCGTCGCGGGAATGACCCTCGGCCTGGTTGTGGTGGAAGCCGCCAAACGCTCCGGCTCGCTCATCAGCGCCCGTCTGGCCGGCGAGATGGGCAGGCTGGTGTTCGCCGTTCCGGGTTCTCCGCTCGACCCACGCGCGGCCGGCGCCAATGGACTGCTGAAGGACGGGGCGATCCTCGTCACCGAAGCAGGCGACATCAGTGCCGCGCTTGCGCCGCTCACCGGCATGCCGCTTCCCCTTCCACCGGCATTTCAGGAACCACCGGATTTTTCGACCACGGCCCCACCCGGAGACGACGACCGGTATCTGGTGCTGGAAGCGCTCGGACCGGTTCCCGTCGGGATCGACGACATCATTCGCCACACCGGGCTTCATCCGGCTCAGGTCTTCATGATTCTGCTGGAACTCGATCTTGCCGGCCGGCTGGAGCGTCATTCAGGAGGCGCGGTGTCGCTTGTTCTCCTGGACACGTGACGGTCGCTCGCCGCGAATGATATCGCTTGCTTCGACATAGGCCATCTCGATGAGGTAAGCTAGCATGTCGCATCGCTCGGACTCGGCCATCGTCCGCAACTGCCCGAGCATGGATTGCATATAGTCGAGTGTATCGGTCCGTCTCGTTGTAAAGGACTGCCGCATCGGTACCTCCCTGTGTCCGGCGACATACCGGTAGACGAAAAATGTGGAACGCTGACTTTTTACAACCCCTGATAAGTCAAACTATATGTAATAAACCTTAAATTGCAATCCGACTTAGGTAGTCGCGGAAAAGCTGCGTCTTACGACGCAAGGTCCGTTTTTGGCCGCGGCCCCTTGACCGAATGGAAAAGGGCAGCCATGTGACGAGCCAGTTGAAAGATTTATCCGTTGCGCGCCCCCGCTTTGTCTGGGTGCCGATCTTTGGAAACAAGAACTCACATGGACGTTGTCGTCGTCGAATCTCCGGCCAAGGCCAAAACGATCAACAAGTATCTCGGGCGGAACTACAAGGTTCTGGCTTCCTACGGCCATGTGCGCGACCTGCCGGCCAAGGACGGCTCGGTCAAGCCGGACGATGATTTCTCGATGTCCTGGGAAGTCGATGGCCCCTCCTCCAAGCGGCTCACCGAAATCGCCAAGGCGGTGAAGGATGCCGACGGCCTGATCCTCGCCACCGACCCTGATCGCGAGGGGGAAGCCATTTCCTGGCACGTACTGGAAGTGCTGCGGCAGAAGCGCGCGCTGAAGGACAAGCCGGTCAAGCGCGTGGTCTTCAACGCCATCACCAAGCAGTCCGTGCTCGACGCCATGGCCAATCCGCGCGAGATCGACGCGCCGCTGGTGGACGCCTATCTGGCCCGCCGCGCGCTCGACTATCTCGTCGGCTTCACACTCTCGCCGGTTCTGTGGCGCAAGCTGCCGGGCGCACGTTCGGCCGGCCGTGTCCAGTCGGTGGCGCTGCGTCTGGTCAGCGACCGCGAGGCCGAGATCGAGCGCTTCGTGCGCGAGGAATACTGGCAGATCGCCGCCCTTCTCGACACGCCGCGCGCCGACAGGTTCGAGGCGCGGCTGACAGCCTTCGAGGGCAAGAAGCTGCAGAAGCTCGACATTTCCTCGCAGTCGCAGGCCGAAGACATCAAGGCCATGCTGGAAGGCGCTGCGTTCAAGGCGCTTTCGGTGGAGGCCAAGCCGACCAAGCGCAATCCGGCGCCTCCCTTCACCACCTCCACACTGCAGCAGGCCGCCTCCTCGCGCCTCGGCTTTTCCGCCGTGCGCACCATGCAGATCGCCCAGCGCCTGTATGAGGGCATGGACATCGGCGGCGAGACCGCCGGCCTCATCACTTATATGCGAACCGACGGCGTGCAGATGGCGCCAGAGGCGATTACCGGCGCGCGCTCCGCAATCGCGAAGGAATTTGGCGAAAAATACCTGCCGGAAAAGCCGCGCTATTATTCGGTGAAGGCCAAGAA
>Ga0182738_1002022_pt1 | contig 24554 bp, 24 predicted proteins | sample eDN5th30CBELigMG_FD_128876 | JGI IMG/M metagenome (GOLD analysis project Ga0182738, IMG submission 128876) | Enriched Miracle-Growth compost microbial communities from Emeryville, California, USA - eDNA 5th pass 30_C BE-Lig MG (version 2)... ...
CCGGCTGCGCCAGGCCGGCAGCGCGCACAGGGCCTGGACGATGGGCCGCTGCAGATAGCCGTCGTAGTAATGCTGCGCCAGCCGCAGCCGTCCATCCCGCCGGTTCGCCGGGTGCCGGGCCAGCCTGTCGCCGTGCTGAACCACAACCGGCCGGCTTTCTACACCGTATCGCCCCAGCTCATGGCCCAAATGGCCGAGCTTTACGACGAGCGCCAGTTGGAAGCCCTGGTCGGCACCCGCCTGAAGTCGCTCGACCGGGCCGTCAAGGTCGACCTCGACGAGCTGTAGGTGGCGCACCAGCTTTTCTTCCTGCCCGAAGCGCTGGAAGACTGGAAGGACCTCGAGGGGTCCATCAAGGCCCTGTTCAAGAACGCGCTGAAGAAGCGCCTGGCGACACCCAGGGCGCCGGGCGCGCAGTTGCGCCCTCCGCTCGTCGACTGCTACAAAAAAATCAAGCTGCGGGGCATGGGCTACCGCTTGGTCTATCTGGTGCGCGATACGGCCACCCCGCCGGATATCGTGGTCCTGGCCGTCGGTCGCCGTGACGGCGGCATTTACGAGGCCGCCGCAAGCGCCTGGGAATCGAGCCGGCGCGCGTAGCGCCTGCGCGCATGGCGTGCGGCCGGCCGCCGCCGGCCGCAGCCGCCCTACAGCGACTTCGACAACTGCTCCAGGATCGCCGGGTTCTCCAGCGTGGACACGTCCTGGGTGATTTCCTCGCCCTTGGCGACCACGCGCAGCAGGCGGCGCATGATCTTGCCGGAACGGGTCTTGGGCAGGTTGTCGCCGAAGCGGATGTCGCGGGGCTTGGCGATCGGCCCGATCTCGCGACCCACCCAGTCGCGCAGCTGCCTGGCGATGGCCTGGGCCTCTTCCCCTTCCGGCCGCGCGCGCTTGAGCACCACGAAGGCCACCACGGCCTCGCCCGTGGTGTCGTCGGGGCGGCCCACCACGGCGGCCTCGGCCACCAGTTCGTGGGCGACCAGGGCGGACTCGACCTCCATGGTGCCCAGGCGGTGGCCCGAGACGTTGAGCACGTCGTCGATCCGGCCCATGATCCAGAAGTAGCCGTCGGCGTCGCGCTGGGCGCCGTCGCCGGCCAGGTAGTAGCCGCGCAGCTCGGGCGGGAAGTAGCTCTTCTTGAAGCGCTCCGGGTCGCCCCAGATGTTGCGGATCATGGCCGGCCACGGCCGCTTGACGACCAGGAAGCCGCCCTTGCCCTGCTCAACGTCGGCGCCGGTCTCGTCGACGATGGCCGCGGCGATGCCCGGCAGCGGCAGCGTGCACGAGCCCGGCTTGAGCGGGGTGGCGCCCGGCAGCGGCGTGATCATGTGGCCGCCGGTCTCGGTCTGCCACCAGGTGTCGACGATGGGGCAGCGCCCGCCGCCCACTTCGTTGTAGTACCAGATCCAGGCTTCCGGGTTGATGGGCTCGCCCACCGTGCCGATGATGCGCAGGCTGGCCAGGTCGTATTCGCGCGGGTGGTGCCCGGGCGAGGATTCCGCCGCCTTGATGAGCGAGCGGATGGCGGTGGGCGCGGTGTAGAAGACGCTGACCTTGTGGCGCTCGATCATGGACCAGAAGCGGCCGGCGTCGGGGTAGGTGGGCACGCCCTCGAACACCACCTGGGTCAGGCCGGCGGCCAGCGGCCCGTAGGTGATGTAGCTGTGGCCGGTGACCCAGCCCACGTCGGCGGTGCACCAGTAGACGTCGTCGGCGCGGGCGTCGAACACCCAGCGCACGGTCAGCAGCGCCCACAGCAGGTAGCCGGCCGAGGAATGCTGCACGCCCTTGGGCTTGCCGGTGGAGCCGGAGGTGTACAGGATGAAGAGCGGGTGCTCGGCGTTGACCGGCACCGGCGCGCATTCGTCGGCCTGGCCGGCCTCGACGTCGTGCAGCCAGGCGTCGCGCGATTCGTTCCAGTCCACCTTGCCGCCGGTGCGGCGGTAGACGATCACCTTGCGCACGGCCTCGCAGCCGCCCATGCCCAGGGCCTCGTCGACCGCGGGCTTGAGCGCGATGCTGCGCCCGCCGCGCATCTGCTCGTCGGCGGTGATGACCAGCGACGCGCCCACGTCGACGATGCGCTCGTGCAGGCTCTTGGCGGAAAAGCCGCCGAACACCACCGAGTGCGTGATGCCCAGCCGCGCGCAGGCCTGCATGGCGGCCACGGCCTCGATGGACATGGGCAGGTAGATGATGGCGCGGTCGCCCTGCTTGTAGCCCAGGGCCTTCAGGCCGTTGGCCAGGCGGCACACGCGCGAGAGCAGCTCGCGGTAGGTGGCGGTGGTGACCTTGCCGTCGTCGGCCTCGAAGATGATGGCGGTCTTGTCGCCCCGGCCGTTCTCCACGTGCACGTCCAGGCAGTTGGCCGAGACGTTGAGCTCGCCGTCGCCGAACCAGCGGTAGAACGGCGCGTCGGATTCGTCCAGCACCTGGGTGAAGGGCTTGGTCCAGCGCAGGTTCTCGACGGCCTGGCGGCGCCAGAAGCCGTCCGGGTCCTGCTCGGCCTGGCGGTACAGCTCGCGGTAGGCGTCCATGCCGGATACCGCGGCCTTTTCGACCAGTTCGCGGGGGGGCTGGAAGACGCGGGTTTCGACCAGCACGGATTCGATGGCGTTGGACATGTTGTTCGTCTCCTGAAAACGGTTCTGGATGATTATCGCCCGCCGAACCGTAGCGCCGGGTACTTACGGCTGGCTTACGGCCGGCTCATGGCCGGAATGGCCGGAACGGCCCCGTCCATGGCGGCGCGCCGCGCGGCCATGCCGCGGTCCATGTCGACGCGGGCAAGCAGCGCCAGGCCGCCGACGAAGAACAGCCCCGTCACCAGGATGGCCAGCCGGTGGTTGCCGCCCGTGCCCCAGGTGACCAGGCCGTAGGTCAGCGGCCCGACCGCGGCGGCCAGCTGCTGGGCGAAGGTCCACAGCGCGAAGAACTCGCCCAGCCGCGCGGGCGGGGCCAGCGCGCCCGTCATGGCGCGGCCGGCGCTCTGGCTGGTGCCCATGCACAGCCCGGCCAGCATGGCGGCGGCCCAGAAGATCTCCACCCGCACCGCGGCCGCGGCGGTCAGCACCATGACCAGCCAGCCTGCCAGCGTGATGGTCAGCGCCCGGCGATGGCCGATGCTGTCCTGCACGCGGCCGAAGGACAGCGCCCCGGCCGCGGCGGCGATGTTCACCACGAACACCAGCACGATGACCTGCTGCATGCCGAAGCCCATGACCTCGGAGGCGTAGACCGCGGCCAGCGTCACCACCACGGCGATGCCGGCCTGGTAGCAGGCGATGCAGGCCAGCAGGCGGCGGAAGTCGGGAAACTGCGCGCCGGTCTCGCGCCAGGAGCGCGCCAGCCGCCGCAGCATGCCGGTGGCGCCCATCGCCATGGGGTGCGGGCGCGCCCGCTCGCGCAGCAGCAGGAAGGCGGGCAGCGCCGCCAGGAAGAAGGCGGCCGCCGTGGCGGCCATCACCCAGGGCACGGTCTGCGGCGCGCCCAGGCCGCGCGCTTCGCCGGCGGTGACGATCCACAAGGACAGGGCAAGCGTCAGCATGCCGCCGAAATAGCCGCAGCCCCAGCCCCAGCCGGACACGCGGCCCAGCGCGTGCGGCGCGGCCAACTCCGGCAGGAAGGAAGCGATGGCCGATTCGCCGATGCTGTAGCAGGTATTGGACAGGACGATGAGCAGCAGGCCGGCGGCCACGGCGCCCGGGCCGACCTGCGACAGCGCCAGCGTCCCGGCCACGCAGCCGGCGGTGCTGGAGAACAGCAGCCGGCGCTTGGCCGCCCGCGCGTCGGCGCGCGCGCCCAGCGTGGGCAGCACCGCCATCACCAGCAGGTAGGACACCGACAGCGCCGCCGTCCAGGCCAGCGTGGCCCAGGGCGCGCCGCCGGCCACCACGCCGACGAAATAGGCGCTGAAGACGGTGGTCAGCACCACCGTCGTGTAGCCCGAATTGGCGAAGTCGTACATGGCCCAGGCCCAGACTTCGCGCTTGCGCACCCCGGGGTTCAGGGCGGACCGGACCGCGTCCGGCCCGCCCCCGGGCGCGGGGGCGGCGGATTGCGTCACAGGCCCAGCGCCGCGATGCCCGCCTGGGCGATGCGCACGTCGTCGCTGGACTTCACGCCCGAGACGCCCACCGCGCCGATGAACTCGCCCTGCGCGACGATGGGCACGCCGCCTTCGAGCATGCCCTCGATCAGCGGCGCCGACAGGAAGGCGGCGCGGCCGTTGTTGATGGTGTCCTCGTAGACCTTGGATTCGCGCTGGCCCAGCGCGGCGGTCTGCGCCTTGGCCGGGGAAATGTGCGCGGAGATCGGCGCCGCGCCGTCCAGGCGGGCCAGCCCGAGCAGGTGGCCGCCGTCGTCGACCACCGAGATCGTCACGGCCCAGTTGTTCTCCTTGGCGAAGGCCTCGGAAGCGGCCAGGATCTTCTTGACGTCGGCATCGGACAGGACAGGCTTGGTTTTCATAGGGTTTCCTTGATTTGTTCCAGTGCGTTGGGATCTTCGATGGTGGTCAGGTCTCCCGGATCCCGGCCTTCGCACACCGCCACGATGGCCCGGCGCAGCACCTTGCCCGAACGGGTCTTGGGCAGCGCCGCCACGAAGCGGATGCGGGCAGGCCGGGCAACCGCCCCGAGCATGTCCTGAACCAGGCGCATGATATCGCCTTCCAGGGCCTGCGCCGCCTGGGCGTCGCGCACCCGCTCGGGCTGCCTGAGCACGGCGAAGGCCACCGCCGCCTGCCCCTTGATCTCGTCGGCCACGCCCACCACGGCGCATTCGGCCACCGCCTCGTGGCCGTTGACGGCTTCCTCGATCTCGCGCGTGCCCAGGCGGTGGCCGGCCACATTGATGACGTCGTCGGTGCGGCCCAGGATGGTCCAGTAGCCGTCCGCGTCGCGCCGGCCCCAGTCGAAGGTGGAATAGGCGTTGCGGCCCGGAATGGCGCGGAAGTAGGTCTGCACGAAGCGCTCGTCGTCGCCCCAGATGGTGCTCATGGCGCCCGGCGGCAGGGGCGGCTCGATGGCCAGCACGCCCTTCTCGCCCGGGCCCAGGTCCCGGCCGGTGGCCTCATCCACCACCCGCACGTCGAAGCCGTAGGACGGGAAGGACGGGCTGCCCCAGCGGGTGGGCACCTTCTCCACCCCGGGCTGGGCCGACAGGATGGGCCAGCCGCTTTCGGTCTGCCAGTAGTTGTCGACGATGGGCTTGCCCGTGCCTTCCGATATCCAGCGCGCGGTGGGCTCGTCCAGCGGCTCGCCGGCCAGGTAGATGGCGCGCAGCGAGGACAGGTCGTGGCGGCGCAGCAGCGCCGGGTCCTGCTTCTTGAGCACGCGCACCGCCGTGGGCGCGGAGAACAGCGTGTTCACGCCGAAGCGCTCGACCAGCCGCCACAGGATGGCACCGTCCGGGCGCACCGGCGTGCCCTCGTACATCAGCGTGGCCTGGCCGCCGATCAGCGGCCCGTAGATGATGTAGGAATGGCCCACCACCCAGCCGATGTCGCTGGTGCAGAAAAAGGTCTCGCCCGGGTTGCCGTCGAAGATGTAGCGCATGGAGGCCGCCAGCGCCACGGCGTAGCCGCCGGTGTCGCGCTGCACGCCCTTGGGCCGGCCGGTGGTGCCGGACGTGTACAGCACGTAGCTGGGCTCGGACGATTCCAGCCAGACGGGCTCGACCCGGGCGCCGGCGTGGCGGCGGCGCAGCATGGCGTAGTCCAGGTCGCGGCCGGCCACGGTGTCGAAGGGCGCCAGGCCGCGGTCGCAGATCACCACGCGCTTCGGCGGGCGCCGGCACTGCGCCAGCGCCTTGTCCAGCAGCGGCTTGTAGGGCGTGATCTTGCCGGCGCGCGAGCCGGCGTCGGCCGATACGATCACCCGCGGCTCGGCGTCGTCGATGCGCTGCGCCAGGCTGGCCGAGGCGAAGCCGCCGAACACCACCGAATGCACCGCGCCGATGCGCGCACAGGCCAGCATCGTAAAGGCGGCCTCGGGGATCATGGGCATGTACAGCAGCACGCGGTCGCCGCGGCCCACGCCCAGCTCCTGCAGCATGGCGGCGGCCGCGTTGACTTCCTCGCGCAGCTCGGCGCGGGTGTAGACGCGCTCCTGGTCGACTTCCGTGGACACCCAGATCAGCGCCGGAGTGTCGGCCTGCCCGGGCAGCCAGCGGTCCACGGCGTTGTGGCAGAGATTGGTGCGCCCGCCCACGAACCAGCGCGCGAACGGCGGGCGCGAATAGTCCAGCACCTGCTCCCAGGGCGTCTGCCAGTGGATGCGCCGGGCTTCCCCGGCCCAGAAAGTGTCGCGTTCCTGCAGCGAACGGCGGTGAAAGGCCGCTATTTTTTGCATGTTTTGTCTCCTCGTTGCCGCGTCGGGGCCGCCCGCGCGTCTTTTGTCTTACTATTTTTACGACGCCCAGCTTGCACGAGACTTGCGGCGAGGCGCTTTGCGGGCCGCCGCCCCGCAGCCTGCGGATCCGGCTCCAGCGGCCCGGGCCCTGCGCAGTATCAGCCGGTAGCATCCTCCGGCCGATTTGCTAGAATCGCGCGATACTTCTGATTACAGGCGCCGCTTGACGGGCGCCACGGCCTTCCCAGCGCATGCCGACATCCGCCCCCGCCCACGCCGACTCGTCCTGCCCGCCCCGCCCCTGCCGGCGCGGCGGCTGCCTGGCGGCGGCGCTGGCGGCGTGCGCGGTGCTGGCCGGCTGCGCGGGCCAGTCGGGCGAGCGCCAGGCCGACGCCACCTCCGCCTGGGAAATCAACGCCCGCCATGCCCAGGACGACCCCATCGGCGCCCTGCTGCAGCGTAACCGCAAATACGGATACCGCCACCAGGCGGCAAGCCCCGGCGGCGAAACCGAAATCGTCCAGGACACCGCGGCGATAGCGCCGCTGGCCGACACGGCCATGCAAATGCTGGGGATCCGCTACCGCTGGGGCGGCGGCGACCCGTCCACCGGCTTCGACTGCAGCGGCCTGGTCGCCTACGCGGCCGAGCAGTCGCTGGGCCCGCGCCTGCCGCGCCGCGCCGACGAGATCGCCCGCCAGGGCGTATCGGTCAAGCGGGCGGAGCTGCAGGCCGGCGACCTGGTGTTCTTCAACACCATGGGCCGGCGCTATTCCCACGTGGGCATCTACCTGGGCGACGACCGCTTCGTGCACGCCCCCAGCTCGGGCGGCGTGGTGCGCATCGAGCGCATGGACATGCACTACTGGGCCAAGCGCTACAACGGCGCGCGCCGTCTGGTCGCGGCGCGCTGAGGCAAGGGCGCTGCCCGATCCAGGGCGCAGCGCAGCCGGCCTTGCCGGGCCGCGGGCGTCGCCCCCTTGAAGGGAAGGCGCGCAGCGCCTCGGGGGTGGGCCCTATCCTAGGCGGCTTGCAGCCCGCACTGCTGCAGCGCCTGCTGCATGCTGCAGACCGAGCGCCGACAAGCCACCACGCGGATGCCGCCGCGCTGCGCCGCCTGCCGGAAGGTCTTCATCACGTTGTGGCCCAGGAAGTCGGTCAGCAGGATGACCAGCTGCGTGCCGGACGGTAGCTGCAGCGTCTTCTTCTGGTGCGACGGGTCCCTGCCGCTGATGTGGTGCGTGATGGAGATGTTGTGGCCCTTGAGCAAATCCGGAATGTTGCCGAGACGGTCGGCGCCCACTATGACTGCGCTGAGCGGCTGTGCCATGGTGCCCTCGATGGGTCGTTGCGATAGGAGTAATGATAACTATTCCTATTTTCTTATCAATCTCTAATAGGAGTAATTCTCATTTGTATTTTTTTATCGCTATTCCGGGGCGCATAGGAGAAAGCTAGTGCCCGTCCGGCCAGGTGCCGCCTGCGGACTGGACCGGACCGGGACCGGGACGGATGCCCTGCCCCGGGGCCCCTTCGGCCCTAGTCCTCGGCGCTGCCCTGCACCGCCGCGTTGACCACGTCCCGGGTCAGTTCGGCCGACAGCATCTCCAGGAAGGTATAGACGTAGTCGCGCAGGAACACGCCGGCCTTGATGCCGATCCGGGTCGTATGGGTGCCGAACAGCCGGCCGGCCGGCAGCCCCACCAGGTTGGCGTCGCGGCGCGGGTCGTAGGCCATGCCGGCGATGATGCCTATGCCCATGCCCACGTCCACGTAGGTCTTGATCACGTCGGCGTCGACCGCCTCCAGCACGATGTCGGGATGGACGTCGTGCTTGGCGAAGGCCTCGTCGATCGCCGTGCGCCCGGAAAAGGCCCGGTCGTAGGTGACGATGGGATACTGCGCGATCTGTTCCAGCGTGAGCTTGCGCGCCGCGCTGGAAGTCAGCTCGGCCAGGGGATGGTCGGGGCGCACGACGATGGTGTGCTCCCACGAATAGCAGGGCAGCGTGACCAGCCCCGGCGTCAGGGCCAGCGCCTCGGTCGCCACCGCCAGGTCGGCCTGCTCGTGCAGCACCAGCTCGGCCAGGTGGGACGGGTTGCCCTCGGCCAGCGACAGGCGCACCTTGGGGAACTGCTGGCGAAACAGCGGTATCACCTTGGGCAGGATGTAGCGCGCCTGCGTGTGCGTGCTGGCGATCACCAGCCCGCCCTCGTCGCGCCGGGCGAATTCGTCGCTGACCTTCTTGAGGTTGTCGACTTCCCGCATGATGCGGTCGATCACCTGCGAGACCGCCAGGCCGGGCTTGGTCAGCCCCTTGATGCGCTTGCCGTGGCGCTCGAAGATCTTGACGCCGAGCTCGTCCTCGAACTCGATGATGGCCTTGGACACCCCCGGCTGGGAGGTGTAGAGCGTGCGGGCCGCTTCGGTCAGGTTGAAGTCGCGGCGGATGGTTTCGCGGACGAAGCGGAACTGTTGGAGATTCATGGTAGCCCCTGCGTAAGGAGCTGATTATAAGTAATAAGAATCTAGTTATTTATGACTTATAGAAATAAGCTTGTAAGCGGGGACGGCCTTCCTCCTGAAGGGGCCGGCTCGAACGGCCGCAGCCCGTTCCGGCTGCGGCGAGCCGTCATGGGGTCCCGCACCCGCGGCGATACACGACACCCCACGCCAGCCCCAGCACGGCCGCCACCAGCGACCCCAGCAGCACGCCGAGCTTGGCCGCGCCCAGCAAGGCTTCGTCATGGAAGGCGAGCATGGCGATGAAGATGGACATGGTGAAGCCGATGCCGGCCAGCAGGCCGATCAGGCCGATGCCGCCCCAGGACACGCCCGGCGGCAGGCGGCACCAGCCCAGCCGCACCATCAGCCAGCTCATGCCGATCACGCCCAGCGGCTTGCCTGCCACCAGCGCCAGCGCCACGCCGCCCATGACCCATTGCGGGCCGGCGGCGGACAGATCCACGCCGCCGAGGCTGACGCCGGCATTGGCCAAGGCGAACAGCGGCATGACGCCGTAGGCCACGAATGGATGCAGCGCCATCTGCACCCGCACCACCGGCGGCAGCAGCTCGCGCTGGGCCAGCCGGAGCTGCTTCAGCGGCTGCGCCAGATGGCTTGCCTCTCTTGCCGCGCGCCCGTCGTGGTCGCGCAACCTCTCGGCCGTGCGGATCACGACATCCAGCGGGCGCTCGCGCATGCGCAGCGGCACCACCGGCGTCATCATGCCGAGCACGACGCCCGCCAGCGTCGGGTGCGCTCCGGTCATCAGCAGGCCGACCCAGGTTATGGCGCCGGGCAGCACATAGGCATAGGCCGAGCCGATGCCGATCTGCTGGAAGCCAAGCACCATCGCCAGGCCCAGGCCGGCGACGAGAAAACCCTGGTAGTCCAGGCCGCCGGAGTAGAACAGCGCGATGATGAGCACGGCGATGATGTCGTCGATGATCGCCAGCGCCAGCAGGAACACCCGCACGTTCGAGGGAATCGACTTCCCCAGCAGCGCCAGGACGCCCACGGCGAAGGCGATGTCCGTGGCCGTGGGCACGGCCCATCCATGCTGCCGCGCCGGGTCGGCGTTGATGCCCAGGTAGATGAGCGCCGGCACGGCGACGCCGCCGATGGCGGCCATGATAGGCAGGCTGGCCTGTTTCGGATCGCTCAATGCGCCTTCGTGGATTTCGCGGCGGATCTCCATGCCGACGACCAGGAAGAAGAGGGTCATCAAGGCATCGTTGATCCAGAAATGCAGGGATCGGGAGAATGCGAAGTCGCCTATGCCGACCGACAGCGGCAGGTGCCAGAGTGCGTGATAGCCATGGGCGAAGGGGGAGTTGGCCCAGATCAGGGCCGCACCGGCGGCGACGAGCAGCACGATGCCGCTGGCGGCTTCGATGTGCAGGAAGCGTTCGAGGGTGGCGAAGGCGCGTTCGGCCAGGAGTCGGGCGCGCGGCAGCTCCTGCCGCTGGGTGTGGCGGTGCATGGTCGTGAGGGCTCCGCGTGGCGGCCCGACCGACGCTTGAACCTGTCCCGCCGCGACATGCAGCTAACACCCGGCCGCCATTCTACATGCCTGCCTGGCGAAGGCCAGGCGGGAAGGCAGCTAGGCAGCTTCCCTTTCCCCGAGCCGCCCTGCCATGCCGGCCGCCGCGCCCCCCGTCCCGTCCGCATGCGCGCCCCACTCCGCCACGAAGGTGTCGCGGAAGGCCCGCAGCCATTGCAGCCGCGCCTCGCCCAGCCGGCGGGCGGCCTCGGTCTGCATGGTGGCGGGCAGGCCCGCCAGCTTGCGCTCGATGTGGTCCAGCGCATAGGCCTGGTCGTCCAGCGGCCGGCCGCGCGCCAGCGGGTCGGCCGGGTGGGCGAAGGCCGAGCCCATGCGGCCGGCCGTATAGAACAGGCGCGCCAGCCCGACCGCGCCCAGCGCGTCGAGCCGGTCGGCGTCCTGCACGATGCGGGCCTCGATCGTGCGCGGCGCGATGCCGGCCGAATGGCTGTGCGCCTCGATGGCGTGGCAGACGCCGTCGAGCCGGTCGGGCGGGAAGCCGGCCTCTGTCAGCCGGCGCCGCGCCAGCGCCGCGGCCAGGCGCGAGGCCTGGGCGCGCTCGGGGTGGTTCTTGGGCAGGTTGACCAGGTCGTGCAGGTAGCAGGCCGCCAGCACGACCAGGGCGTCGGCTTCGGGGTGGTCGGACAGCAGCGCGCGGGCCGCATGCCAGACGCGATGCAGATGGTTGAGATCGTGCGCGCCGTCGTCGCCGCCCTGCTCGGCGGCGATGGCGGCCAGGCGTGGCGCCCAGAGGGACAGGATTGGCATGGGCGGAATCCGGATGACAAGGCAGGCCGCCGTGCGTCGGGCACGGCAGTCGATACTGTACGAATATACAGTCATTAACGTGGCTGGACAAGCCGTCGGCCGTGCCTCGCAGGAAGCCTTCAGGCGGGCCCGCCAGTTCCAGGTCCATGCTCATTGATGGATTCCCGGTTTCCAGACATGGCGGTGATTCTGGGGATAGACTGACGAATCATCAAGAACACGCGGAAAAGTAAGTAACTTACCCATGGCAGAAGATCCGACCACCCCGCCGCTGGCCGCACAGCCGTCCCGACCATCGGCCGAGCAGCCGGCCGGACGTCCGCCCTGCCAATCGACCGGGCATCCGGCCGACCGCCAGCCCTATACCCCCGCCACGGCGGCCGTCGGCGTGGAGCAGGCGCTGCGCTACCTGGAAGGCCGCTGGAAGCTGCTCATCCTGTTCCATCTGTTCGACGGCAAGGTGCAGCGCTATTCCGACCTGGAAAGGCTGATCGCCGGGATTTCCCAGAAGATGCTGGCCCAGCAGCTGCGCCAGCTGGAAGCCGACGGCATCGTCGCAAGAAAGCTCTATCCCCAGGTGCCGCCCAAGGTGGAATACCGCCTGACGCCATGGGGCCAGGCGCTGTGCCCCGCCCTGGACGCGATCCTGACGTGGGCGGAGCAGCGCGAACGGTTCGGCCGGCCGGCCGCCTGAGCGCCGTCGCGCGCAACCGTCCCCCCCAACCCCGGCGCCGGTAAAACGCCAGGCCTGCCAGCGCGGCAGGCGGCCCACGCTGCGCGCGGCGGCGGTGCACCCGTTTGGCACGAAGCCGCCCGTGGGCGCACAACATTGGCGCATCGCCCGGGGTGGCGCGCAGGCACGGGCGCCAAGGCCTTGCACCACCTTGGTGGCCTCAGAAAAACTTCCCGGAGCCGACCAAAAAAACTGTTTTGACTCGCCTCTTTCCGATCATGCACATTGCCCCCAAAGCACGTGCGGACACAAGGGGAAAAAGGCGCTCGACGCCAGGGCTCCGCACCAGGAGACAGCTGTAGCCATCGCGCAGAAGTCCGGATTACCTAGCTCCTGGAGAAACGAGATGAAGCAGACCCTCCGCGCCGCCTTGCTGGCGCTTGCCGCCGCGGCGGCCCTGTCGCCCGGCCTGGCGCCGGCCGCCAGCCTGACGATGTCGTCGGAGCAACCCGACAGCAACTACCACGCCGCCAACGCGAAGGCCTTTGCCGAGGACGTGCGCGCGGCGACCGGCGGCGAACTGACGCTGAACGTGCAGACCAACAGCATCCTGCTCAAGCGCCCCGAGGTGAAGCGCGGCGTGCAGCAAGGGCTGGTGCCGATCGGCGACGTGCTGCTGGCCTCGATGGCGAACGACGACCCCATGTTCGAGATCGACAACATCCCGTTCCTGGCGCCCTCCTTCGACAAGAGCGAGCAGCTGTGGAAGCTGTCGCGCCCGCTGATCGCCGAGCGCCTGGACAAGATGGGCCTGCTGCTGCTCTACGGCACGCCCTGGCCCCCGCAAGGCATCTATACCAAGAAGACGGTCGAAGCCGTGGACGACTTCAAGGGCGCCCGCCTGCGCGCGGTGAACGCAGCCGTGGCGCGCATGGCCACCCTGATGGGCGCGGTCCCCACCACTGTGCAGGTGGCCGAAGTGCCGCAGGCCTTCTCGACCAACGTCATCGACATGATGATGACCTCCTCGGCCACCGGCGTGGACACGGCCGCCTGGGACTACACCAAGTACTACTACGACACCCAGGCCAACGTGCCCTTCCACGTGGCGATCATGAACAAGCGCGCCTTCGAGCGCCTGCCGGAAGACCAGCGGCAGGCGCTGCTCGGCGCCGGCATGAAGGCCGAGGCCCGCGGCTGGGCCATGGGCAAGGAACAGGACCAGAAGTTCGTCGACACCCTGAAGTCCCACGGCATCCAGGTCATGGCCACGCCGCCGAAGCTGGCCGAGCAGCTGAAGGGCATCGCCAAGACGCTGTCGGACGATTGGGCCAAGAAGGCCGACCCCCGGGCCCTGGAGGTTCTGAATGAATACAACCGTGGCCAATGAGCAAGTGTCGCCGGCGCCGCGCATCGCCGCGCGGCCGGCCCGCGACATCGCGACCGGCGCTCTGGAGGCCATGGCGCGGGTCTCCGCCTGGCTGGGCGGGCTGTTCCTGCTGGCCACGGCCCTGCTGGTCGCCGCCCAGATACTGGCCCGCCTGGCGGGCGCACAGATCCCGTCGGCCGACGACGTCACCGCGTGGTTCCTGGCAGGTAGCGTGCTCCTGGCCTTGCCTTATGCGCTGCGCCAGGGCTCGCACATACGCGTGACCCTGCTGCTGCACATGCTGCCGGCGGGGCTGCGGCGCTTCTGCGAAGTGCTTTCCAACGTCGCGGCCTTGATCCTGGCCGGCTGGGCGGCTTGGCATTGCACGGGGTTCGTGCAGGACTCGTTCCTGAACAACGAGGTCTCGCAGGGCATCGTTGCGCTGCCGATGTGGATACCCCAGCTGTCCATGCCCGTCGGCCTGTGGGGCCTGTTCGCGATGCTGGCCGGCCGGCTCGCCGCGCTGCTGTCCGGATCCCCCTGGCCGGAGGAAGACCATGGCTGACGCGACCCAGGCTCTCTTCCTGATCGTCGCGCTGCTGGCGATCCTGGCCGCCGGGATGTGGGTATCGATGGCGCTGCTCGCGGTGGGCGTGCTGAGCCTGCTCGTCTTCACCGACGTGCCGGCCGAGCTCGTGCTGCCGACCAAGGTCTGGGACGCGGCCGCCAACTGGGGCATGGTGGCGCTGCCGCTGTTCATCTGGATGGGCGAGATCCTGTTCCGCACCCGGCTGTCGCAGGACATGTTCGCGGGCCTTGCGCCGTGGCTGCGCTCGCTGCCCGGGCGGCTGGTGCACGTGAACGTGGTGGGCTGCGGCATCTTCGCCGCGGTCAGCGGCTCGTCGGCGGCCACCGCGGCCACCATCGGCAAGATCTCGCTGCCCGAGCTCAAGGCGCGGGGCTACGACGAGGGGCTGAGCGTGGGCTCGCTGGCAGGCGCCGGCACGCTCGGGCTGCTGATCCCGCCGTCGATCGTGATGATCGTCTACGGCGTCGCCGCGCAGGCGTCGATCGTCAAGCTGTTCATCGCGGGCATCGTCCCGGGCATACTGCTGATGCTCATGTTCTCGGGCTACATCGCCTACTGGTCGTGGCGCAACCCGGGCAAGGTGCCGCCGGCCGACGCGCCGCTGCCCCTCAAGGAGATGGTGGGCCGCCTGCGGCTCCTGCTGCCGGTGCTGCTGCTGATCCTGGCGGTGATCGGCTCCATCTACCTGGGCATCGCCACGGCCACCGAGGCCGCCGTGGTCGGCGTGGCCGGGTCGCTGGGCATCGCGGCATGCAGCCGCTCGCTGAACCGGCAGACCTTCATCGACAGCCTGATGGGCGCGGTGCGCACCTCGTGCATGATCTCGTTCATCATCATCGGCGCGGGCTACCTGACGGCGGCCATGAGCTTCACCGGCCTGCCCGGCAACCTGGCCGGCTGGATCTCGTCGCTGGGCCTGAGCCAGTACGGCCTGATCTTCGTGCTGACGATCTTCTTCATCATCCTGGGCGCCTTCCTGGACGGCATCTCGATCGTGGTCCTGACCACCGCCGTGCTCATGCCGGCCGTGCAGGCCGCGGGCATCGACCCGATCTGGTTCGGCATCTACCTGATCCTTGTCGTGGAGATGGCCCAGATCACGCCGCCCGTCGGATTCAACCTCTTCGTCATCCAGAACATTACCAAGCGCGACCTGTGGTTCGTCACGAAGAAGGCTTTCCCATTCTTCCTGATCCTGGTGGCGGCCAGCGGCATCATCACGGTGTTTCCCGACATCGTGATGGTGTTGCCCAACGCGATGAAGTGAATGGCGATGGGACGGGCCGGCCGGCCCGTCCCGGCGTTCAGGGCTGCTCCGGCGCCGGGTCGTGCGGAACCATCCAGGGCGCGCCGGCTTTTTCGTTGAGCTGCATGGCCGCGGCATGGCAGGCCAGGACGGCCCGCCGGGCGACTTCGTGCACGCCCTTGTGGGCGGCCCGGCGCGCGAAGACCGACATCGAGATCGGGACGGGCGTGGGCCAGTCCCACAGCTTCAGGGTGCCTTCGCGCAGCTCGTTCACGACGAACACCGGCGGGATCGCCGCCACGCCATAGCCGTTGTGCAGCAGCTGCAGGATGGATTCGACCGACGGGAAGTTCTCGATCTTGGCCTGCTCCAGGCCGTGGTCGGCCAGGAAGTCCCGCAGGTTGGCATGAGGCAGCGAGAACTTCGAGAAGGTCAGCACGCGCTGCCCGGCCAGGTCGGCAAGCTCCAGCCGCGGCGGATCGCCCGCGGCCAGGCTCGGCAGCGACACCCAGCCGACCTGGTAGTCGCAGATCTTGCGCACGACGTATTCGGTCGAACCGATGGCCGGCAGGAACGGCATGTCCTCGATCATCAGGTCGATCTTCTTGCGCAAGAACAGCTCCTGCAGGTTCAGCGAGGTATCGACGGTGATCTCGAGCGAGATCAGGGGGCACTGGTCGGTCAGGTCCTGGATCAGGTTGGACAGCCAGGTCTTGACCACGGTCTCGACCGTGCCGATGTGCACGGGGCCGGCGGGCGGGAGATCCTGCCTGGCCAGCTGGCGGATGTCGCGTTCGATCTGGAGGATCTTGCGGGCGTAGTCGAGCACCTGTTCGCCATGGGGCGTGAGCTTGAGCTGGCGCGAGCTGCGGTCGATCAGGTCCAGTCCGAGATCGTCCTCCAGGTTGGCGATGCGCTGCGAGACGGCGGTCTGCGTGACGTGAAGCGCTTCCGACGTTGCGCGAAAGCTGCCTACGCGCGCAAGGACGACGAGCGTTTCCAGAAAGCGGGTATTCACGGGTTCATCCTGGACGTGAAGATGCGATGCGCCCACGCAAGCGGCCGTGCCGGCCGGCCGCGCCAACAAGCGGGCAAGTTTAGCAAGGCCATTCGAAAAACTTCTGCCTGCGGTCCAAAAAAATTCGTTTGCCAGACGCTCGGCCCGGGGCCGATCATTGCCCCGAAGCAATGGCCCGGACTGCATGGACGGGCAGACGGGATACTAGGCATGAATGCAGTGATCGACAAGCAAGAACCGGCTGGCGCCGGTCTGCGCAAGCCGCGCGCGCACCTTGCGGGAGCCGGCGGCGTCTATCTGGACTGCGGCAATGCCGACATCGACATGTCGATACAGGAGCGCATCTGGGCGATGGCGCGGGCCTTGCGGGAAGACGCCCGGCTGGAAGGCATACGGGAGGTGGTGCCCGGCGTGAACAACCTGCTGGTGCTGTTCGACCCGCTGCGGCTGGACCCCGGCGCGGCGCGCGAGCACGTGCTGCGCCTGTGGGAAGACATCGCGCCCGGCCGGACCGAGTCGCGGCAGGTCGACATACCGGTCGTGTACGGCGGCGAGCCGGGCATCGACCTGAAGGACCTGGCCGAGAACGCCGGCCTGCGCATCCAGGACTACGTCGAGCTGCACAGCAGTGCCACCTACCAGGTGGTCTGCCTGGGCTCCACGCCGGGCTTCGCCTACATGTCGGGGCTGCCGCAGCGCCTGCACGCGCCGCGCCGCTCCAGCCCGCGCCTGCGCGTGCCGGGCGGCTCGGTGATGATAGGCGGCGTGCAGGCCGGCGTGATCCCGGGCGACGCGCCGTCGGGCTGGCACATTCTCGGCCGGACCGCCCTGGACATCTTCGATCCCAGGCGGGATCCGCCCTGCCTGCTGATGCCGGGCGATACCGTGCGCTTCGTGCCGCAGAAGGTCCTGGCATGATGCAGGTCCTCACGTCGGGCGCCATGAACCTGGTGCAGGACCGCGGCCGCACGGGCTACCTGCACCTGGGCGTATGCCGCGGGGGCGCCATGGACGCGCTGTCGCTGGACTACGCCAACGCCCTGGTCGGCAACGAAGCCGACGCGGCGGGCATCGAGATCGCGATGTTCCCCTTCAAGCTGCGCTTCGACCGGGACGCCGTCTTCGCCTGCACCGGCGGCGACGCGCGCATCGAACTGGACGGCTCCCTGGTCGCGCCCTGGTGGAGCCGCAGCGCCAGGGCGGGACAGACCCTGGTCGTGCAGCGCCCCGCGCGCGGCATGCGCGTGGTCCTCGGGGTCTCGGGCGGCGTCGACGTGCCGCTCCTGCTGGGCGCGCGCGGCACCGACCTGAAGGCGGGCTACGGCGGTTTCGAGGGCCGCGGCCTGAAGCGCCTGGACACCCTTGCCCTCCACCCGCACCACGGCCTCGCCCTGCCCGGGGCGGGCCTGGGCTGCGTGCCGCGGCAGGTGCCCGAACTGCTGCGCCAGCTGGCCGAAGGCTGCGTGACCGTGCGCGTGCTGCCCGCGGCCGAATTCGAGGAATTCACCGCCGAATCGGTCCAGCGGCTGTTCGGCGCGCCCTGGACCGTGACGGCCGACGCCAACCGCCAGGGCTACCGCCTGCAAGGGGATGCGCCGCTGCAGATGACGGCGCGCCGCGAACTGCTCTCGCACGGCATCGTGCCGGGCGTCGTGCAGGTGCCGCCGGCGGGCCAGCCCATCATCCAGCTGGCCGAGGCCAATACCTGCGGCGGCTATCCCAAGATCGCCACGGTGATCGAGGCGGACCTCTGGCGGCTGGGGCAGGTGCCCAGCGGCTGCGCGCTGCGCTTCGAGCGGGTCGACGTGGCGGCGGCGATCGCCGCCCTGCGCGAGCAGGATGACGACCTGCGGGCCCTGCGGGCCAACCTGCCTCTGGTGGCGAAGCGGCTGCAATAAGGAATCTGCGCATCGCGGCCGGCCGGGCCTGCCACCGACCGCGATATCCCTCGACCGAACAGCAAGACAACCGCAAGGAGAAAGAGATGCCCTTGAGTGGAATATCCGTGGACCTGAATTCGGACATGGGCGAAGGCTTCGGCGCGTATCGCCTGGGCGACGACGATGCGATCCTGAAGATCGTCACCTCGGCCAACATCGCCTGCGGCTTTCACGCCGGCGACCCCGAGATCATGGCCCGCATCTGTGCCGAGGCCGGGAAGATAGGCGTGACGCCCGGCGCCCATCCCAGCTATCCCGACCTGTGGGGCTTCGGCCGGCGCGACATGGCCTTCTCGCCCGAAGAGATCGAGCGCCTGGTGGCCTACCAGGTGGGCGCGGCCATGGCGCTGTCCAAATACGCCGGCAACCCGATCAAGTACGTGAAATGCCATGGCGCCCTGGGGCACCAGACCTATCACAGCGAGGTGGTCGCCGCCGCCGTGTGCCGCGCGGTCAAGGCCGTCGACCCCACGCTGATCATGCTGTCGATCGCCAACGGCCGGCAGGACCGGATCGCCCGCGAGATGGGCCTGGTGTCCAAGGCCGAGATCTATGCCGACCGCGGCTACGACGAAACGGGATTCCTGATCTCCCGCAAGCTGCCGGGCGCCTTGCTGAAAGACCCGGTCGAGGCGGCGCAGCGCATCCTGCGCATGATGGAGAAAGGCGGCGTCGAGACGGCCAGCGGCGAGTACCTGCCCACGCCGATCGACTCGATCTGCGTGCACAGCGACACGCCGGGGGCCATCGAGATGGCGGCCACCGTGCGCAGGCTGCTGGAAGAGGCCGGCGTGCAGGTCCGGCCGTTCGCCTGAGGGGACGGCAATGCAGAAGGAAGTCGTGGAGCGGCTGTTCGACTTGTTCGCGCAGTCCGGCGCCACCGAGCTGGAGTATCGCAGCGGCACGGATGCGCTGACGCTGTCGCGCGCGCCGGGCGCTGCCGGCGCAGCGCCCGCCACGGTTGCCGCAGTACCGGCCGCGGTCGCCGCGACGCCTGCCGCGCCCGGGACCGGCGCCACGGCCCGGCCTGCGGACGGCCAGCCGCCACCGGCCGACGCTGCCGACGCTTCCGGCCTATCGGGCGCGCAGGTCCAGCAAGCGAGCCTGACCGGCAATTTCTACCGCCGCAGGGCGCCGGATGCGCCCGTCTATGCCGAGGTCGGCGACGTGGTCGCCGAAGGGCAGGTGCTGGGCCTGATCGAGACCATGAAGCTGCTCAACGAGGTCGAGGCCGAGCAGGCCGGCCGCCTCGTCAGGTTCCACGCCGAGAACGGCAAGCCCGTGAAGGCGGGCGAACCGCTGGTGGAGATCGAGCCGCTGGAGAGCGCCGGTGTTTGACACCGTGCTGATCGCCAACCGCGGCGAGATCGCGGTGCGCATCATCCGCGCGTGCCGCTTGCTGGGCCTGCGCACGGTGGCTATCCATTCCGAGGCCGACGCCGGCCAGCGCCACGTGCGCATGGCCGACCGGGCCGTCTGCATCGGCCCGGCGCCGGCTGCGCTAAGCTACCTGAACCCGTCGGAAATCATCCTGGCCGCCCGGGCGACCGGCGCGGGCGCCATCCATCCGGGCTACGGCTTCCTGTCCGAGAACGCCGCATTCGCGCAGGCCGTGGAAGAAGCCGGCCTGGTGTTCGTGGGACCGCGCGCCGAGACCATCCGCCGCATGGGCGACAAGATCCAGGCCAAGGCCGCCATGATCGAGGCGCAGGTGCCCTGCGTGCCCGGCTCGCAGGGCGCGCTGCCCGAGGACCCGGACGCCGTGGCGGCGCTGGCCGGGCAGATCGGCTATCCCATCATCGTCAAGGCGGCCGCCGGCGGCGGCGGGCGCGGCATGCGCGTGGCGCGCCACGCCGGGGAATTGCAGTCCGCCTTGCGGCTGACCCGCGAAGAAGCGCAGCGCGCGTTCGGCAGCGCCGCGGTCTACATGGAAAAGTTCCTGGCCCACCCTCGCCACGTCGAGATCCAGGTCCTGTCCGACGGCCGGGGCAACGCCGTATGGCTGGGCGAGCGCGACTGCTCCATGCAGCGCCGGCACCAGAAGGTGCTGGAAGAGTCGCCGGCGCCCGGCATCGCGCGCGAGGAAATCGCCGCCATCGGCGAGCGCTGCGCGCAGGCCTGCGTGCGGATGGGCTACCGGGGCGCGGGCACCTTCGAGTTCCTGTACGAGGATGGCGCCTTCTACTTCATCGAGATGAATACCCGCGTGCAGGTGGAGCATCCGGTGACCGAGGCCGTGACGTCGATCGACATCGTGGCCGAGCAACTGCGCATCGCCCTCGGCCACCCCCTGTCGCTGCGCCAGCAGGACGTGGCGTTCCAGGGGCATGCCATCGAATGCCGGATCAACGCCGAGAACCCCTGGACCTTCATGCCCTCGCCGGGCGAGGTATCGCGCTGGTGCGCGCCGCAGGGCCCCGGCGTTCGCGTGGACACCCACCTGGCCGGCGGCGCCCAGGTGCCGTCGTGGTACGACTCGCTGGTCGCCAAGGTCATCGTGCACGGACGCACGCGCGGCGAAGCCATCCGGCGCATGCGGGCCGCCCTGCAGGAAATCGAGCTGGAGGGCATCGAGCATTCCACGCCCCTGCTGCAGGCGATCCTGCGCGACGAAGGATTCCGGGCGGGCGGCACCGACATCCACTACCTGGAGAAGTCGCTCGCGCAGTTGCAGGCGACGGGAGCAGCCCATGGAAATTGAATGGATGGCCGGCCTGGCCGGCCGCATGCGCGAGAACGGCATCCGGTCGATGGCCTGCACGATGGGCGATGCCTCCTTGCGCATCGTCCTGTCGGACGAGCCGGCGCGGCCCGCCGCCGCTGCGCCGGCACAGCCCGCGGCGGGCGCCGCCCGTCCCGGGGCGCCCGCCGGCCACGCCGTCAAGGCGGGCGCCTTCGGCATCTTTCACGCCACCCACCCCCTGCAGCCGGATTGGGGCGCGGTGCCCGGGCGCCGCGTCGGCCCGGGCGACGTGGTGGGATTCCTGGAAGTCTGCGGCGTGATGACCGCCGTGCCGTGCGACGCCGAAGGCGTGGTGGCTGCGGTGCGGGCGCCCTCGGGCCAGTGGGTGCAATACGGCGAGCCCTTGCTCCAGCTGTCCCCTGCATGATCCCTGCAGGGGCGCCCGGCGGTCAGCGCACCAGTTCCGAAGCCAGCAAGGCCTTGCCCGCCATGCCGGCGATGTCCTCGTACACCCGCTCGTCGCCGATCATCGGGAACGAAGCGTAGATGGGCAGCGGCGAGACGGGGTGCGTCACGTCCAGGATATCGATGCTTGCGTCGTCCAGCTCGCGCTGCACGATGGCGCGCGGCAGGATCGCCACGGCGATGCCCGAGACCACCAGGCGCAAAATGACGGCCAGCGAATTGCAGGTGTTCAGATGCGGCGGCGACACGCGCGCGCTCGAGAACCACGCCATGTTCACCGCATGCAGGGACGAAGGCGCGGGAACGGTCAGCATGGGCATGGCGGCCAGGTCGGCCGGGCTCAAAGGCCCCTGCTTCGCGATCTTGCCCTTGGCGCTCACCCAGCACATCTCCGACTCGCCCAGCAATATGTCGCGGACGTGGGGATGCGTGCTGGGATCGGTCAGGATCGCAAAATCCAGGCCGCCCGCGGCCAGGCGGCTGCGCAGGATGGACCCCACGTCGACGGTCAGCTCCACGTGCAGGGCGGGATAGCGCTCGCCCAGGTCGGCCAGGAAGGTCGCCAGCCCCGAGAGGGCCGCCGACTCGTTGGACCCGAGCCGCAGCAGGCCCCGCATGGGCGCGGCGTCTTCGGTGAGCATGCCATCGGCCAGGTCCAGCAGCGCCTCGGCCTTCTTCAGGAAGGCCGTGCCCTTGGGCGTGAGCTCGGCGCCCTGGGCATTGCGCTCGAACAGCCGATAGCCCAGCGTGCCTTCCAGTTCCTGTATGCGTGCCGAGACCGTGGGCTGCGCCAGATGCTGCTGGCGCGATGCGGCGTGCAGGCTCTTGAGCCGGGCCACCCAGTAGAACGTCTCTATCTGGCTGAGGGAAAGCTTCATGATAGAAATTGGTGGGAGCCCGCCACGGAATTTCGATTACCCATTCATGCTGTCTTGGCGATAGGATGCATCCAAGCAGTACATAACAGCGAAAAAAGTGTACCAAAGCACGCCTCGCCGCCCTCCCGCGGCGGACGCGGCAGCGCCGGGCACTCAAGAGGGAAAACACCATGGTTCCGAAGCGGATCGGCATACTCGTGCCGTCTACGAACACTTCCGTCGAAGCGGACTTCCAGCGCCTGCTGTCGGACGAAGTCACCGTCCACAGCGAACGCCTGCCGATTCCGGACGGCACGATGACGCCCGGATTCCTCGACGAGATGAACCAGGGGCTGGCGGCCAAGGTCGCCCTGCTGGCCGCCGCCAAGGTCGACATGATCGCCTACGCATGCACGTCGGGCAGCTTCTACCGCGGCCCCCGGTGGGACGAGGAAGTGCGCGGGATCGTGCAAGCCGCGGCAGGCGTGCCCTGCGTGACGACGAGCACCGCGGTCGCTCAGGCTTTCGCGGCGCTGGGCGTCGGGACGATCAGCGTCGTCACGCCGTATCCGGAATGGACCAACCGCAAGCTTGCCGAGTACTACGAGGGGCAAGGCATGCGGGTGCTGGGCGTGCAGGGCGACGCGCGCGCCGCCGCCCACGGACACCGCGCCATCAACGACCAGGACCCCTCGCAGATCGTCGAATTCGCCCGCCGGCATTTCGATCCGCAGGCCCAGGCGCTGTTCTGCTCGTGCACCGCATGGCGCGCCGTCGAATGCGTCGATCGGCTCGAAGCGGAGCTGGGCGTGCCGGTGGTGACGTCCAACCAGGCCACCATCTGGGCGGCGCTGCGCGAAATCGGCATGCTGCGCGCGGCCAGGCCGGCGGGCCGCCTGTTCGCCGCCGCGGCGGTGGCCTGACCGCCATCGCGCTTCGCCGGCGCGAGCGGCGCTGATCGCGCCGCCCCCATATTCCCACCCTGACTCGCGGGACGAGCCCCCGCAACACGGCCCGGCCGCATGCGGCCCGACCGGCAGGCCGCCGCAGCCCGGCGCGCAGCACGTGAAGCTTCAACCATTCCATGAGGGACGAAGGACCATGGACACCACAGCAAGAGCCGTCAAATTGCCCGCCTGGGCCGCCACGCCGCAGGGCGTGCGCCGGCAGGCGCGCAAGGGCCTGTTCAACGGCAACACCAGCGGCATGGCGCCCGGCTATGGGCAAGGCAACCTGGTGATCCTGCCCAGGGACTGGGCGGACGACTTCTACGGCTTTTGCCAGGCCAACCCGACTCCCTGCCCCCTCATCGGCATGACCGAGCCGGGCAGCCCCCTGGTGCCGATGCTGGGCGAGGACATCGACCTGCGCGCCGACCTGCCGCGCTACCGCGTCTGGCGCGACGGCGAGCTCGTCGAGGAGCGCGACGACGTATCCGCCCTTTGGCGGGACGATTTCGTCGGCTTCGTGCTGGGCTGCTCGCTGTCGTTCGAGTACGCGCTGGAACGGGCCGGCCTGCGCGTGCGCCACGTGGACGAAGGCAAGGTCGTGCCGATGTACCGCACGTCGATCCAGACGAAGCCGGTGGGCGCCTTCCATGGCCCCATGGTCGTGTCCATGCGCCCCTACAGGCCCGAAGAAGCCAGGATCGCCTACGAGGTGTGCGGCCGCCTGCCCGGCGCGCACGGCGCCCCGGTCCACATGGGCGATCCCTCGGCCATCGGCATCGCCGACGTGAACGTTCCCGACGAAGGCGAGCCCACCGAAATCCGGCCCGGCGAAGTGCCGGTTTTCTGGGGCTGCGGCGTCACCCCGCAGGCGGCCGCCATCCTGGCCAGGCCGCCGATCTGCATCACCCACGCGCCGGGGCACATGCTCGTCGGCGACGTGCCGGTGGAAGACCTTTCCTTGATCTGACGGGCGCACCCGCGCCTCTTTTGCCTCGATCGGCGCGGCGGCCCGCCGTGCCGATCGATATCCAGGAGCTGGAAATGAAGACCTCGAAGTCGATCTCCGCCGCGCTCGCGGCGGCAACCCTGTTCACCGCCGCCGCCGCCGTCGCGCAGCAGGCAGACGCCAAGGCCGAGCTGATCGCGCTGGCCCAGGAAATGCAGCCGTTCTCGTTGCGCGTGCTGGGCCCTCCCGTGGGCACCTCGGAATGGTCCTTCGTGGTCAAGCCCTTCTGGACCGAGGCGGTCAAGGAACTGGGCGCGGGCAAGGTCACGGCCACCCTCAACAGCGTCACCGACATCAATGCCGCGCCGTCCGACGCGCTGCAGCTGGTTTCGCAGGGCACCTTCGACATGGCCAACATGGTCGCCAACTACGGCTCGGGCGACGTGCCGACGCTGGACGGCTTCGACCTGGCCGGCGTGGCGACCTCGACCGACCAGATCAAGACGGTGCTGGCGGCCTACGAGCCGGCCGCCGACGCCGCCCTGAAGAAGCGCTATCGCGTCGACCTGCTGGGCGCCGGCATGTCGGGCGCGCAGACTTTCTTCTGCAAGGGCGGGATGAAAAGCGTCGACGACCTGCACGGCAAGAA
>Ga0182738_1002023_pt1 | contig 24551 bp, 15 predicted proteins | sample eDN5th30CBELigMG_FD_128876 | JGI IMG/M metagenome (GOLD analysis project Ga0182738, IMG submission 128876) | Enriched Miracle-Growth compost microbial communities from Emeryville, California, USA - eDNA 5th pass 30_C BE-Lig MG (version 2)... ...
AAGCCTGATAATATTTTGCTTGATAAAAACGACAAAATCAAAATTGTCGATTTTGGGCTGGCCACTTTTATTGACATTCCTGAATATATTTTCAAAAAATGCGGAACTCCAGGCTATATTGCTCCTGAAGTCTTTAAATTTGACCAGAAAAATAAAGCTACAGCTTATGATGATCGCTGTGATGTTTTCAGTGCTGGGTGTATCTTTTATTTTATGTAAAAAACTATTGTCCTTTTCTGAGACTTAAATTCACCTGTTTAGGATTTTTGGCCATCCATTTTTTGACGGTACCAACGCCTCAGAAATTCTCAAAAGCAATAGACGGGCCACAATTGATTTTGGCTCTATTCATAAAATCAAGGAAGAACAAGCAAATCCCAAAAGCAAAATTTCAAGAGATGGTATTATTTTATTTCTTTACTGGTCAAATAATTATACACGTTTAGCACTTGACCTTTTGCTTCAACTCTTGGAGATGGATGCAACCAAAAGAATCTCTGCTGCAGAAGCCTTAAATCATCCCTACTTCACCCCTATTCCAATTGGTATGCAAAAAACCTCGACCTCTAAAGGATTTTATGCTGAAGCTCTTTCGAAATACAATAGGTAGGATAATTCTCCTCATCTTCACATGATAATAATCCTTTTTAGAAATGAAATTTCTTCTCCTACTGCAAGAAGCCCAGTCAGAAATGGGTCCGGATCTCCAATGCATTATACTTTCATGAGTAATTCACCTGATAAAATGAGCCCTCTTCTTTTACCAGCTAATGCAAATGGAGGTGGTCGATTCGCAGAAAAAGACTCTCTCTACTTAGATATGGGAAAACCAGAAATGAATGGAAAAGTTGACACCCTCACAAATCACTCAGCAAATAACTCCATATTATTAATGAATCGAACTGATAGCAACAACAATGTCGGATCGAATCCAAATATCATATCAAATTTCGCAAAGGGCCGATCTCTCTTCGAACAGAAAGGCAAAGGACAGAGCAAAAGCTTCAAAAATCACCCTAATAGTGGTAACAGTCAAAGCTTCTTGAAAGCTGCCATCTTCAGAAATATGCAAAAGAATAGCGAGATTGCTGGAGGAGAAAGCCCGCTCGATAGAAGAGGCAGTATCGATGGCCACCTTACCATAGATACCTCGAACGAACGAAGACGTAGCTCCTTCATGTCTCCTAAGAATGGGGATGACCTAAAGCAACGACACAAAAGTGAAAGCCCAGAACGTAGAAATGAGTCAAGAATGAATGACCATTCACCTACTCGATTCAATAGCGAAGATGGAGAAGAAGAAAGAAATGGATACATCATTGGGCTCAACGCAATTCCTCAAAAAAGATATCAACCCTTTGCTCAAAAAAGTTAACAACCTTTGTTCAAAATTTTTCAACGAATAGAAAATTATTTTTTTCATGTAAAACACAAGATTTGATATATACGTGCAAATTATACTAGATTTTTTAAAAAGGATTTTTTTTCCTGTCTTGAATTTATAGAATTTGATGTATGTTGAGATATAATTGAATCAATTTACCCAAGAAAATTATTCCAGAAGCAAATAATTAAGCCAAAAGATTTCAGGTTTACGAAATTTAATTTGAGGATATATTCTCACTTCGAAAGAGATGTTTGTAGCTAAAAGATTCTTGAGACCAAGTACATTAGGGCGCTTCAATTTTGGAGTCTACAAGTCTGGAGACATTAGTATGGATCTTCTTTTAACTCTTTCCATGCAAGAAGCAGACAAAAAATACAAAAATTATAATGACCTTGTTGATAGTTTAGTGGATAAGGAAATTATCAAAAACCCCTTGCTTATTGATTCAATGAAGAAACTTGATCGCTCTTGCTTTGTTGAGAAAGAAAATCTCACTTCGGACAATTTGTATATGGATAGACCACACAGCCTTGGCAGTGGAGAAGATATCTCAGCACCAATGATGCAAGCATTAGCAGCAGAAAAACTCTTCCCTCTTATTGTTCAAGCAGCTGAAAAAGAAACTGATCCTATTAAAGTTGTTGACGTTGGCACTGGAAGCGGTTATCTCTCATTTCTTTTGTATGACGCTTTGACAAAACATTTCGCTGGCAATAATCAACTCAATTTGACAATTCTGGGAATTGATGTTCAAGAAAGTTTCATCAATAAAATTCATTACAGAACCGCAGAACTTGTTGACAAAAACATTTTAAAGCCGCATCCTTCAATTATCTTGAAATTCGCCAAAAGAGAATTTTTCGATTTCCTTGGTGATGTGAATATGACTGGAACTGAGAATAGAATTTATAATGTTGGCGCTGCTGTTGATTTGCAGACTTGGGATGCATTAAAATACTCAGCTTCAAGAAGAAAGGGTGCTGTCTTGAGTCCAGTCGTTCAACAAGATGGTGAACAAAATCTCATGTTTTACCATAATTTGGACAATATTCCTTTTGAGGAGTCTTTAATGAAGGTCATGTTTGCAGTGATGAAGCAACCACACAAAGAAGGAAAAGTCGATCCAGAAATCCAAAAATATTTCATTGAAAAGACTGATGACGTTGATGATGCTTCTGGTACTTCAAAAGCCTCTGCCCAATCAAGCGAAAGCGAAAAATCTACTGATGAAATTGGTCAACAAGCTTTGGATACCCTCAAGGCAGAAATGGATGAATTTGAAAATAAAATTAAAAATTGGTCTTTAGAGCGCAAAGCTCGAACCCAAAAGCCAGTTTCCCTCAGAGACATGCAAAATGACCCAGAAATTAGTCAGATATTAGATAAATTAAATAAACACAAGAGAAAATTCAATGCACTTCAAAAAGCCATCAAGTCTAACTAAGTCTCTTTATTTTACTGTAAAAATGCATCAAGAAAAATGTTTTTGATTGAACCAACTTGAAAAATATTTCAAATATTTTTCTCTTATAGCTTTTGAATTATCTCATTCTAGATTTTTGGTAACTTTGAGGAAAAATATTTTAGATAATAGCACTTAAGGCCTCTCATTGTTGTTTTTTGGCATATGAAGAGTTGATGAAACGGAGTTAAAAAGGCAAAACTTTTGGGAAAAAGACCAAAAGAGGGATTGGAATAAAAATGATGAAGAAAAGCGAAAAAAAAATTTCTTCGGAAAAAGAGAAAATTAAATATTGAGTGTTTTTGTTCCAGAAACCTTTTTAAAATTTTTATTAAGATAACTTTCAAGATGAATTGAATAGTGGTTTTTCTAGGTTTTTAGGATCTTGTATCGCAATCAATGGGAAGAGCTGAAATCTTTTAGGATTTTCATGAGGTTTGGGAAAACCAAATACCTCAAAAGATCTTTCTAGTCTAGGATAAAATGATTTAAATTTTTCCAATCCCTTTTGAAGCAGGAAATCCGTAAAAATTATTTGATCTCAATATTGAATTAGATTTTCGTGTTTATTACGTCAGGAGGATTTTTCAGATGATTCTTTCTGTTCAATCCTCATTCGGACGACTTTAATTCCATTGATGATCATCATATTTGGATTTTTCAGTCCATGCCTCCCTATACTTTCTCAAACATCTTTTCAGTTTGAGAATTTTTTTCTGTTAACTTCAACGAAGCACAACATCTAAAAAATATGATAAATTTTTTTTTTTGTGTCTCTTCTTTTTTGGAAGAAAAATTTTTTTCCTTTTGAACATTGGAAAATATCAGAGAAGAAAAATTTTTTGGCAAAATCTCTTTTTTAAATTTGATTCTCAGGGTTCGAAATTGTCCGTATTTTTCCGGAATCTTCGCCTTCCCAGATTTTGCCTGGAGCCAAAAATCCCTTCTACTTTATCTCGAAAAAAATTTTCTCCAAGTTTCGAAAAAAAAAAATTTTCTCCAACCAAAAATTTTCAAAAATATGCCCAACTCCTAGACTTTATGAAAATTCTTCTTTTGAATGATTCCTGGTCTCTTTCTCTTCATTCGGAATTTTTTTATAAATGAAAAATTATAATATGCAATGACACTTTTCCTCTTAAGATTTGATTGAAATTCAAATATTTAACGCAAAAAAATCTAATCTTATCTCATTTGATGGCATTTTACTTGTCAAAGATTTTAGAAAAGAAAAAGGACAGGCCTTTGAGAGCTTTGGTCAAAAGTTGCCAAATAATGAGGATAATTCTGAAAACCATAAAAATTCAAAATCAGAAGAAGCCTATTCATATTAATTTTTCGGAATTATCTCAGCTCAATTATTTTAATATTTTACAACAAAACATTAAACTCACACTCTAAATTTGTGATTTTTCCTTTTATTCTGAGGAAATAGGGAAGGAAAAAAGTAATTAAAATACTGACGTCTTTTACTAAAATCCGTATTTTTGTACTTTTTCTCCTCACACGACCGACCTTTTTTTTAGCCACGATGAAACTGGAAATATTTTTTGAATGGTTCTCTGCTTCAATGCTAATAAATTTTTAATGTTCAGTGGCAATGAAGCAGATTTCAGAAGAAAAGTATTTTTGGAATAGTTATCTGCATGTTCAAAATAAAAATATTATTTTGGAATTTCTTACAGTTTTGATTTTGAACGAGAACGAAAACGGAAAGCGATTTTCAGAAAATTAATTTTTTTTAATCTTTGAATTTATTAAATAACTTTCAGAAAAATAAATTTGATTTTGAGATTTATTAAATTATTTTAATTTTGATTTTGTAATTTCATTTAAAATTCTCAAAAGTCAATTTTTACTTTTAGTTTAGTTTGAAATTATCCCAGAATGAAAGTTATTTGAAAGACTGAAAAAATTTGAAATGATAACGCGAGAACTTACTTTACTTGTCTGAACGAAAAACCCACTTTGAAATTCTTAATTTCTAAAAGTTTTATTATTAAAATTCATAAATTGGATTTTCTTTAATCAGTTCTCTTTTTCAAAACCTCATCATGTGGAAATTAAACTTAAAATCAACTCTGTCAACTTCTGCAATTCGAAACATTCTGCATTCATTGATTTAGGTATTTCATAACAACAACCTTTTAAAGACCAGAAATAACCAAAGAAGGCAAAGAATCTAACAATCCCTGCATTGGGCCATGAAAATCTTATTTTTATGGGCTTGAATTTTTTTTGCAAAGTTTTAGACTCAGAATATATTTCAAAATGAGAACATATATTTTTTAGTGATGCGGCAAATGGATTTGAGGGGACTATTTAAAAGTTAATTATTGGATTTCTTTTATAAATAAAATTATCTTTTATCTTTTTATATGAACTCAAGCAAGAATTAAGTTATGGAAGGACAGCTTGACGACGTACTCAGCAGAATACAAAACAGAAACTATTCTGAGGCTAAGGAAATCTCAGAGGAACTAAATCGTATCCTCCTTGAGAAAAACCTGACCGAGCCTCAAATTGGTAAATTCTGATCCATTCTGTTCCTTCTAATGATCCTCTGTAGCCTATTTTTCTTCAAAGCTTTTCAACTCTCCTCAGAATCCCTTCATCTTTATTGACAGAAACTCTGAGGAGAAAGATAGAGACTGTGTCAACCTGAGAAAGTATCTATTTGAAAGCATTGCTAGCTACATCAAACTCCGAAAAGAAAAAATCTCCGACTATCTCCAATTCATCAAGGTACCTCAATCATCTCTATTCAACTAACTTATTTAGGATAACTGCTTCAGACTTTTTAAGAAAGATGCTTCAAATACTGTTAAAGAAGCATCTTTGCTCCCTGTCATCAAGATTTTAAAGTATTTTGAAGCTCCTAAAATCCGAGACATCTTTGACTGTGACCAAGCAGCCAATTTGTTTTTGGATGAAATCAAACTCTTCAAACCAACCGCAGGAAGTACTAGCCTTCAATTTTCAAACAAAATCTAATTACATATTTTAGTGAGATCGAAAATTTGGTATGTCTTGGCTCTTTTGACCAAACAGTTTCCAAATCAGATGGATCAATATCAGCTTGAAATTCAAGATGTCATGTGGAAAAATCTGAATGAGCAGGCCACTTCAAGCAAGCCAGAGCAAAGTGCAATGTCTGGCATGCTCAAAGCCTTTAGATTCTGTCTCAACAAATCTTACCTCAATGCCAAACAAGTCGAAATGCTTTATTTAGTCCTCAAAGTTACAATGAAACCGATCGAATCTGTTGTTAGATACAACGTTCTTACCAGTAAAAATTTTTCAGTGAAATATTTCTCAAAGTCCCTCCTTAGACTCACTCAAGCTTTTTGAAGCCCATCATAAACTATTCACAAAATATGTCATTAAAGATGTTGAAGAGCTTTATGACAACTTTATCAAAGTTGTCAGCCATAGAAATAGTAGCGTTAGAGAAGCTGGTGCTGATGCTTTCGAAGCCTTTATTCGAGATGTAAAAGATATTTTGAAACTACCCTCACCCTCTGAAAGCTTGCAGAAGGACTCACTGATGAAAATGTCCAGAGAGAAAAGTTTACGTATTTGATGAAAAAGTTCGGAGCTATTCTCGACAACAACTCTTCAGATACTATCTCAATTACTCTCGTTATCAGATCCGTTGGTATTTTCTCTAAAGCTATGAGGACTTTCCTTGGAGAAGCTCAACTCAAAAAATTCTTCAGTAAATTGATCGATCTCAGCGAACAAAAAGTTATCAAGTATTTTTATTAAATTTCGCTCTTCCTCAACTCCCTTATTAGGATATTTAAGCAAACAATGCAGGAAGAAAAACAAGATGAACAATCAACTTCCGGTGGTGGCGGTGGCTTCAATTATACTGGTCCAACATTCAAACAAATTCTTTACAAACAAAGATTGCTCTACTCTTTCCTAAACTCTTTTGCTATGCTCACTCAAAATGTTAGCAATGTCAATGAAAGAGAATCAAATGTACTTGGACTTCTTCACAATCCACCTAATTTTTATAGCATTTGTATGAATTGGCATTGATTGGGCTTCAATACAATATAAAATTCATGAGCTCTTACAGAGATTATCTCTATGATGGTATCACCAACCTTATTATGGCCTTATCTCGTCATAATACCATCTTCCTCTTCTGGCTCAAAAAATTAAGTAATTTCCCCTTTCTTTATATTAACCACAACCTTTATAGTCAGTCAAGGAATGTTGGAAACTCTTAAAATCCCAGACAACGTTTATTATGCAGGAGAAGATTATCATCTTTCTCTCAAGTCTACTTGCGATTTGTGGATTGCTCTTCTTGACAGGCCAAAGATCTGGTCAGAAACATATTGCAAAATCTTCTTTGATGAAATCCTTCAACATATTAATGATCTCATGAATAATCTGGACATAAGCTATAGCATTAAGAATACTGAAGAAGAATCTACACAAGAAACAAAGGCTGAATTGAGTTACATGAACTCTATGGAATATGTCCCCAGTAATATGAACGATTCTCAATATCTCTATAGAATCGCCCTTTTTGTGGATGAATTTATGCGAAGAACAAATAGAAACTGGCTTCAACCATGGATCCCTCTTTTGTTAAGATCAGCCATCTTTAAATTAAGAATTTACCCTCGTTGTATCGCTCTCCTGAAAGTCATCACCGTAAGCTATTTTGTTTAACTATCTTTCCCACTAATTCCTGTCCCACTAGAGTTTGAACGAAATTATTGAAGAGACAAATTTCTTCGCGACAAATATTGGAGCAGACAAGGATTTACAGGAACTTTGCAGAATTTATTTCCGAGAATTATTTGAAAAATATAAAGAATATCAAGATGAGCTCCTTAATGATGCTTTGAAGGTGTTACTCTCAATCCCAAGTCATTTCATTATTTCTGACACCGAGATGATTGCAAATAATCTTACCCTGGCAATCAAAAAAGCACTTCAAGTTGGTCTTTTGAATATTTACCTTGCTTATGCAGCTGTTGTTTCTCTTGAAAGACTTGTTCAAAAACTGACATCAACCCAAGACAAGAACAAAATTAAAAAGGCCATGACATTCTTGACCTTCATTACTCCTCTCCTCTCAGATTTCATGACTTCTGATAATAAGCCAGCTGACGAAGTTGATCCCAACATCAGCAAGTTCAACTTGAAAATGAGGGAAGTGACAATCACTAGAAGCCAAATCTCTAACAAAGTCGTCGAATTCCTCGGACGCAGAGGTGGAAATAGTCATCTCATCATCCCTTCAGAATTTAGAGACGTGGCAATGGACAAAAATCTTGCCAAAGAATTCTTGGAAAATAAGGCTCTTGTCGACCTCAAAAAATTAAATTTGATTTCCTGGGATCATGAAAATGTCTTTACCTTCCCTTTGCCACTCTTCTCAAAGAAGGTCGATATTGATCTCATCAAAGTCATCCCCAAAGTTGTCGAAATTGCCTCCACTTCCACAGACAGAAAACTAAAAGTTACTGCATGCGAACTGCTCCATTCTCTCATCATTTACATGATTGGTAAATCAGCCCAACAAAATACTGCTTCAAGGGGAAAAACTCAAAATAAAATGAACTTCTCAAATCTTTATGCAAGAATCCTCCCTGTCATTTTTACCATTGCTGCTGACCCTGAAGATATCTCAACCAAAATTTTCAACACCCTTTGCCTCCAACTGGTCAGATGGTTCTCCAGTAGCAAAGAGTATGAAAACAAAGAAGTTGCTTGTCTTCTTGACACCTTGATGAATTGTGTGTCAGTCAAGGATAATTCCAATCTCAGAAACTTTGCCGCTGTCTGTATTGGAGAATTCGTCAAATGGTGTATAAAGCAATCCAGTGCACAACAAATGAAAGAAAACTATGGAAACATCAAAAGTATCATCAGAAGAATCCAAAACAACTCCAACTTCCCAGACATCTACTTCCGTTATGGTGCGATCCTTGCTCTCAAGCATGTCATTCCTTGGCTCAGAGAAGAAAACTCTCTCGTTGAGAGATTCATCTTGGAAATGACCCATGTCACTCTCAACATCATCAAAATCAACAATCACACACAAAACATTACTGAAGAAATGAAGGAAAACACAAACTATGTGGCCAGAAAATTAGCTGAAGTCATTATTAAACGTTGGAATGTCCTAGAGCAAAAAAGCCTCAAGCGTGAAAAATCTGAAAGCATTGACGGTTTTGTTGCCTGGTTATATACTCAGCTCCTTTCTTACGAAACTGACTACCGCCAAAAGATCCTTGATATGTGGACAGCATTTGTTGGCGAAATTGTTACCAATAAAAGGAGTGATGCCACCAGCCATAAAGATTGGATCATTAAGCAATACGGAAACAAATATCTCTTTAAAGAATGCAAAACTCTCGAATTTGATGCCAGTAAATTCGAAGGTACAGACCTCCATGAAAAATTAGACTTGGTCAGAAAAAATAATAAACTCCTTGATGCTCAGCTCCATATCTATGCAACATTCCTTGAAAAGGGATACACAACTTTGAATGAAGTCAAGAACTGCTATGATTTCCAAATCTTCCTGAAAAATGTCCAAAATTTCTTGGCAAGTCTCAAGAAAATCGACCCTGATTCTCAAAGAATCCTCTCACAACAAGAGTATAATTTCTAAATTCTTCTCTCTAACTCTCTTCACCGTAGAAAATTAATCGAAAAGGACCCACAATTATATAAATCAAAATTGAGCACACTCCTCAAGATCTTTACATTTTTATCAGAATCCCCTTATATGAATCAATTTGTGAAAGCATTTACTCCTACTGAGGCTTTCACAAGAAATGATTTGTATAATAAAGTCTTCCAAAATCTCATCTCTCCATTCGAAGGAGTTGAAATTAACCCAACATACAATGTGAAAGCCGATGAATGGAGAATCTCTACCTGCTGCAAATTGCTCTTGAAACTCAAGGAGTCTGACAAAGAACTTCAAGATGAAAACAAATTCTTCCAAGACCATTATGTTCAAGGATTCCTCGGCATCTATCCTAAATTTGATTTGACCTCCCCAAATTCTTTCCTCAGAAACTTTTTTACATTCACTGAATTCCAGCTCAAAAGCTTCTTCCAAGGCTATGAAGGATTATACCAAAGATTCCTGGGAATACTCACGAATCCAAAACTCCAAAAGGAATTTATTGGCACATATATAAAAAAAGTCTGTGAAGTCCTCTTGAAGTTTATTGAGGACAATCACCAAGGGCTTACGACGAACCAAGAAGAAAAAATTGTCATTCTTCTTAAATTTGCACTCAAATTCCACCCCGACCCCAATTTCATTATCAATCTCATCAATGGGGATAACTTGCTCTTCCAGAAATTCCAAGTCGAAATCCTTGATTCCTTCTCGAGAAAATGGCAATATGATGAAGGCAACCTCACCCTCAGATTGATGGGCAAAGTCGTTGAAAGTGAACTCTTTAGCAGATTGCTCTTGCCTCTCACTCAGAGAGTGCTCCGATATACTCCCCTGTTCCTCACAAAAATTGCTGGTGATGTCATCAAATTTGATCTCTCAGATGCCTCAGATGAGGTTGTCAATACCTTTGCAAAGTTCTATTTTGTCCTTTTAACCAAAGCTGCCAAACAACAGTTCCTCCAAAATAAACAGACCTTTAGAAAATACTTGCATAAATTTATCCTTCAACACCTCAACCCAAGAAAATCCTCCATCAAAACTTTGATTGAAATTATCAATCTCCTTGGACTTTATATCAGTGAATTGGGCCAAGATTACGCCACATACCATGAAGAAATTATTGAAGCTCTTGAATCCGTCCAATCCAAGTATTTCCCTATCAAAACTTCTGATCTTCAGGATGGTTCCGTTGAGGACGTCAATTTCAAACTGATTTTAACGGCACTAATGAATATGCTCCTTGTCACTAACCGCATCGAGCTATTGAAAGTCTTGTACTCGATCATCAGAGAAAAAGAATGCTCCCAAAAGTATGAAAGAAAGCTCACTGATTTTTGCTCCAAGTTTGTCAAGGGACTCGTCTCACTTCCTCACACAGAACACATCAAGGTCTTCACAAACATCTTCAAAATCTTCCTTGACAGAATGGTTGATGATCAGCTTGAAAATAATTTGCGTTGGCAAATCATGCAGAGAGTTGGGTTCTTCTTCTTGGAAGAAATCCCTCTCAACAGCCTTGAAGAAATCATGACCAAATATAGCCCAGATCTTGAACATATCGTCACATATGATCGCTTCAAAGAGGCCCTCACTGACTTTGGCGGAACAATCGAAGTCTTGCAAGAAAAAGCTATTGCCTGCGGCTGCTTCAACATCATATATAAAAGACTTCCTGCTGAAACTCTCAAGAACAAAACCTCCAAGAAAATCACGGGAGAAATAACCACCACTGAATTGCACAAAGTCCTGATTCCTCCTTTGCACAATGGTAAGAGAAAGTTCCTTGATCAGAAGGACTTCTTGTTGAACCATGAAATGAACAAAAAATGCAACATCGAGCCAATCATGAAATATTACCATTCAATGTGCTACGCTGCCTTGTGCTCAATCATTAGAGCTACCCAAACCAAAGAAGGGCCTTTCAATACTTTCCTTCTTCAAGTAGCCAGAAATAAAGGAGATTTACTCTGGGAAGTGATCCTTGAGAAAAAAGAAGACTTTGCTTTTGAAGTCCAGACAAACTTTAATGTCACCCTTGTCGAAAAAACTGAAGAGGATTTCAAAAAGAAACTCGCCAATGCCAACATCAACAACATCATTGCTTCAAAATATCTTCAAGAGTCCTTCTTCAGTCAAAGAAGTGACCATTTCGGCTTCTTGAATTGGGAATTCGACTCCACTCAGGACCAAAAAAAGAAGAACAAAGAAAATTCTGCCCTCATCAAAGTTGAAGAGGAATCTACAAATGGAGTCATGGAGATTGAAACTGACAAAAATAAAGTTATCAACCCTCTTGATCTGGAATTCCAAGCTCCCAAAAAGAAGGAAGAACGCAGAAAAGCGGATCCAAAGGCAGTCGAAGTTGACAAAATTAACCAAAATCCCTGCATGTTTAGTCTCCTCAGAGTGATTGACCACCTCAACCAAAACTTCCCAGGAGAAAGCAACACTATGCCAGGATGGATGACCAGTCTCCATTCAGAAGCTATCAAAGCCGATACCCCCTTATACGTCAAAATCTTTATCATTAAAATCATCGTTAACAGAGAAGAAGTTTTTAGACCTTATGCCAAAGAGTGGAGCGAAGTCCTCTTTGATTATTGCACTCAAAAGAATAATGGTGGAAAGGGCTTCCATTATTTCCTCAGAGATGTTTGCACCACTTTGCTCACTTGGCACTCTCAAGGATTTAAGCTTGAAGAAAGTCTCAGCAACAAAAAGATGTGCAGTGAAATTATCATGAACCTTATGAAAGTTGCTGCAGATAAAACACCCCTCATCTTCAAGTCAAACCTCAAAATCATTGCTGGTTTAATGGATCACTGGAAAGCCAACCTTATCATTGAAAAGGACCTCATCCACAAAATGCTCGGCTTCGATGAAAAGAAAGAAGGTGCGCATCTTTGGAGAATGTCAGTGCTCCAAGTCCTTGATATCATGCTCAACTTTAAAATCCCAATTGGCCCCAAAGGACAATACCAAAACATCGACCCGATCAGTCCATGGGATGATAACATGGTTGCTACACTTGTCTCCAATATGAAATTCAGCTCCAGGCATCAAGTTCCTTTCCTTGCAAGCTCAGTCTGCGGAAAACTTCTCAACTTCATTGCTGCCTTGGCCGGAAGAGGATCGGCCTTGTTCAATAATAGCAATATTATTCTCTCTCCAGACGCTGAAAAGAGACTCAAAGAGGTTGAAAAACTCATGGTCAGGTTCTTAATGGGCTTAAGTGACAAAGAAGATGACAAATTCGCCTACTTCCTTGAAAACATGATGCTCTCGTATCAAAACATACTCCAGCCGGAAATCCTTTACAAATGTCAAGGTAGAATCCACAATACTACCAAGAAGACCAGAGGAGCCATCTTCAACTCACTCAGAATCTTTATCGATAAAGCACCAAGCTTGCTGACTATTCAAACTGAACTCAGAGATATTTGCCTATCACTTAGAGGCTCCTTTGACAACATTGTCAGAGACTATAGTGAAGAAAATCTCTTAAACTTCTTCAGACTTCTCTACCAAATCGCTCAGCTCAACTCCGACCACTCTAAGGAACTTATTGCTGAAAAAATTGAACCTCTAGCAAAAACATTCCTGGAAGTCTCCAATGAAAACATCGTTGATATCTTCTTCAGTATTGTCACCTTTATCTATGATCAAAACGACGAAGAACTCAAAAACCTCACCAAGTCCTACCTTCTCAAAGGCTTAAATCATTCCATCCCGACTGTCCGCTCCAAAATTTTCGAATTCCTTAATAACGAAACCAGAGTTCCTCTCAATCCTTCTGCTCGTATGCTCATTACTTTGAATGATCTTTATGCTCCAGAATCTGAAAGTCTTTGGCTGAGATCCACTGTTCCTTTGATGGTCAACATCGCCAAAAAATCTTCAGACTACGAAAGAAAATTGTTCGACTTCCCACTTGAACAGAGCATTCAATTCAGAGAATATGATCCCAGCCAGTCAACTCTTGCATTCAAATTCTTAAACAGATCACAACCTCTCACTCCTATTTTCACTCTCTCTCAGCAAAAGTTCGAAGATGTCATTGAGTCAACCATCGAGTCAAGTAGTAGAAATACCCTCTCACCTTTCCAAGGCGTCAGAGCCACACAAGCTCCTATGTTCTCACAAACTCTCATCAGCACAGTCATTGAAGAAGAAGCTGCCCCAAATCTTTATGGAATCTCCTACACACAAAACGCACAAGTTGCATCCAACGCAAGACCTTCAGCTGCTCGAAGAAGCGGGAATGCTGCCCCAGCCGACGCCTCTTCTGAAGCTAATGGCCAACCTAGCCAGCCCGATATTATGTCAACTCTTTCGGACACAAGAATTGCTGCAGGCACTAGAGGCGGCCCAAGATACAACACTTTCACCAGTTTCTTGGCCAGCAATTACCTCAAGTTCCAAAATGTCTCTTCTCTTGGCACGAATAAAATCAGATATGGCACGGAAGGACAACAACAACTTCAGCTCAATGAAATTAGACAAAAACAACAATCCCTCTTCATCAACAGACAAAATGAGCTCAGAAAGAAACAAATCACTGCCTCCAGAAAATACAGAATCGGTGAACTTCCTGATATTGAAATCTCTTATAAAGACGTCATTGATCCTCTCGTCCAACTCGCTCAAGAAGACTCTGAAATCTCTGCAGAGCTCTTTATTTCAATTTTCTGTGATCTCTATAAAGGAGAAGAAAAAACAGAAGTCGGTATCAGCTACCTCAAGGGTATCAAAAACATCCTAAACACCACTCAACAATTCACCTACAACATCATTTCAACCCTCCATAGGGCCTACCTTGAAATCGTCAAGAGAGATAGTGGGGTCCAAATCGATGCCGCTGTTGTTGCAGAGTCAGGTCTCCGATCCTACTCATACCATACCACTGTCCTCCTTCTTGAAGAACTTCTTATTGCTGGAAATGACGCAGCAGGCCCCGAAAAGGATAAAAAATCGAAAAGAAGCTCTCAAAGTCAAAGACCTCTCCAAAGCGCAAATCTCGCCCATAGAAACATCAATCAAATTGAGTTTGTTGAAGATATGGCTAGTGTCTGGCTTTCCTTGATCGAAGTCTATGGAGCCTTGAAAGAAGAAGATGGTGTCAGAGGTTTGCTCACAATCGTCATGAATGATGAAAATGTTCGAAAAGGTCTTGATGCCAAACTTGATCAAAGTTTCTCCAAGTCAATCAACATTTTCAATGAATTACTTGAAGAATACAACAGCGACCCTAACCTCAAAACTTCTCTTAACAAAAAAATTTACGAATATATCGCTGAAGAAAAGAAGGAATCCTTGGCCGCCATGGGGAAATGGGAAGTCATCTTCAAGGAAACGGACTATCCTCTTGGTACTGACACAGCAGCAGACGTCATCCCCATCCATACTCTCACAGAGAGAGATGCTTTGTATCTCATCAAGGGACTCATCTATAATGATGAAAATTGGCCCACCATGAACGAATACGTCTCAAGTTGGAGAGGAAGTGAAAAGATTAAACAATTCGTTGACTCTCGTTTCTCATGGGAACTCGCAGTCCTTGCAATCACCCAAAAAGATTTTGATAGAGCAAGATACTTTGTCGAAATGCAAAAGAATAACTTCCTCAAAAAGTGGGAAAAATTCGATCTCTTCAGTGAGGCTGCCAAGCATGATCAGCTCCAAAACCTTCAGAAACTCGTCGAGTTCCAAGAGTTCCTCTCTTATATTGACAACACAAGACATGCCGATGATGACACCATCAATAGAGAGTTCTTGAAAATGACTGAAGCTTGGCTCAAAAGAACTCCCTCCACCACTTATGACTCAGTCCATGCTTGGAATGACATTATCTTCGCGAGAGAAATGTTCTGCAATGTCGCTTCCTTCAAACATTACCAAGAAAACCAGAGAATTGTTGAACTCAAGATTGCAGACCTTTACGTCGAAAACGCCAGAGGTCTCCTCAAAAAGGGAGTCCTCGAAAAAGCTGATAACCTCCTCAACAAGGCTATCCGTATCAAGCAGCAAAACCAAGATCCCAATGCGCCACAAATGGATTATAAGGCCATCTCTTCTGTTATCAAATTAAAACTCAGACTCCTCGAACAAGATGAAAACAAATTCGCTGGCCAAATTGCTTCCTACCTCCCCAAGTATAATCAAATCGTCACTGTCATTGAAGGTCAACAGAAAAAGTACGAAGGCAAAATTGATGAACAAAATATGAGCAGAATCCAACTTCTCAAAATCTACGCCAAAGAAAAAACTCTCTCCTATTTATATGAAAGCTACTTCTTGTTCAAAGACCAACAAAATCAGGTCAGAGAACTTCCCCAAGAAATGGCAAACAACGCAAAATTCATCCAAGATACTTTCCAATCTATCCTTGGCTCAAGCTATTTCACCATTGGTAGTATGGGTATTGAAGAGGCTCCTGAAAAGAAGCATTATCGAAGCAAAGTCCTCCACAAATACGCCAGCTTTGCAGAAAGCCTTCTTCGAATTTATGACGAATCATATGATGCTAAGCAACAGACCGCCAATGTCATGGCTACGACATTCATCAGAACTAATGCCAATTTCCTCCAAAAGAATCTCGCCAAGACCTTTATGACATATCTCTGTCAAGCATACAACCTCGGATACGACCAACTTCAACAACTCCCCAAACTCTTTGATATCCTCCTCAGATATCCAGAGCTCGCTCCTACTTTCAAGAAAGAGGCTGCCTCGATCCCTGCTTGGCTCTTCTTAAAATGGATTCCTCAAATGATGTTCTTGTTGCACGCAAAGGACTTGGAAAACTATGTGGATGAGATCTTCCAGAGAATCACCGACACTTATCCTCAAGCAATCATTTACCAGTTCAATGTCTCCTATGATAGAGTCTTCCAACTTGAAAACACTCAAGCTAAAACTAGACTCGTCAATGAGCTCCAGCAAAAGCTCGAAAAATACCAAAATCACTATGCTTTCATCCTCTCTCTCAATCAACTCACTCACCCAGAACACAAACTCATCCATTACTACAGTGATAAAATCAGAGAAGCCATCATCGATCCTTCCTTCAATAAAAAAGAAAGACTCGCCCTTATTGCCAAAGAATTATGGAGTGATATCTTTGAACCCAAGAAGCCTTTCGTTGGCGATCAAATCGGAACATACCTCGCCAAATTCGCAAAGATTTGGGAAGCTCAATTCACCAAGGCCTTTGGAGATAAGTTGGCAAGAGTCCACTCCATGGATAGACAGGCTTATCTCACTGACAAACCCATCAATGAACTCATGAAAAAACTCAAAGAAGCTGCCGCCACACTTCCTTCTGGTAAAGAAAAGCTCTCTGCATTCTCCACCTGGCTCTCCAATTACGATGCCAACAATTATCTTTACGAGGCAAAAATAGAACTCCCTGGACAGTACTCAGGAAACTCAGAACCATTTGTTCCTTCTCACATCACCATCTCCAACTTTGGCCAAAACGTCCTCGTCTTGGGCTCTTTACGTCGTCCAAAGAGACTCACTATGCACGGATCCAACGAAAAATCCTACAATGTTCTCGCCAAAGGTATTGAAGATCTCAGATTGGATCAACGTATTGAACAATTGTACTCTCTCATGAATGAAATATTCACTTCTGATGCTGAATGCCTCAAGAGAGATTTACAAATTCATACCTTCCAAGTCATTCCCATGACCAAAATGCTTGGTGTCCTCGAATGGATCGATGGAACCGTCCCAATCAAAGAATTACTCGGCAATGAACTTCAAAGCTCTTACCAAATCAGTATTGATAAGGATAATCCAGCTTTGGCTGCAAGAAGAAAATGGTTTGCCAGCATTCCTGAAGGCAGAAATAAGGGTATCCAAGAACAACATGTCGTTGCTCTTGCCCTTGACGAAAAGAATATCGCTGAAAACTTCAACGCCCACCAAAGCCTTATCCCTCCTTATATCTTGAAACGCAGTCTCGAAAAACTCTGTAGTTCTCCTGGAGCTTTTGTCTACATTAAAAATAAATTCATCAGAAACTATGCTACTCTCTCAGTCGCCTCATATATTCTGGGTGTTGGTGATAGACATCTTGAAAATTTCCTCGTCAGTACAAACACAGGTGAAGTTATCCCCATCGATTTTGGTTACTCTTTTGGACAAGGTTTGACCTTACCTATTCCCGAACTTATGCCTTTCAGACTCACCAGAGTCTTTGAAAGTTTGATGCAACCTATGGGTGTTGACGGTATTTTTAGAAATACCATGATTCAATGTCTTTTGGCCCTCAGAAATTCTCGTAACGTGCTCCTCGATTGTTGTGAAATCTTTGTCAAAGATCCTCTCATGGATTGGATCAAAACCGCCAAGAATAAAAAGCTTGGTGTCTCTGGTAGCGTCGCCTCTATTAATCCTGCAGGATCCACTGACAGTCTCTCATCTCTTGGTATCGATGAAGAAATCGCTTGGTATCCCATGAAGAAGGTTGATGTCGTCAGAAAGAAACTTATTGGAATGAAACCTTCTGAAGTCATGCTCGAAGAACTTCAAGACAGCAAATTCTTCAAAGACCCCACAATGAAAAGAACCAAAGATAGACTCACCGAAACTGTCAAAGGAACTCCCAATACTTTCAGATCAACCCTCACTAAAGTGTACCTCAGTGTTCCTGAACAAGTCGATGCCCTCATCGATCAAGCTAGAGATCCTAATGTCTTAGGTAGAGTCTGGATCGGTTGGTCTCCTTATATCTAAAACTAAATATTATTTTGCGATCTAATGTGTTATGAAAAAATTCAATATGAAAGGATAATAAAAATTTGAAAAAATCATCTTCCTTAAATCTTCAATTAAGATCATTGTCTTCTTATATTTTATATTGTTTTCAGAACAATCACAATAACAATAAAATTTTTTACTCAATAGATGGAGTTAAATAAGCAATGGTAGATAATAGATTTGATCAGAGGTACATTGTGTGAAGTATGCAGCAAAGTTAGGAGGGCATTCTTGGATCCTCATATTTAGATCGAGACACACATAAACAGCATTCAGATATTGGTTCTTGTTTGCATCAGTTATGCATTCTAGCAAGTAGGTGTTGGGTTTCCAATACAAATTAAATAAGTTGGTAAATGCCGAGAGATTGTAGGATTCTTCTCTTGGGGTGATGCGGTTGGCTTCCAAAACACCGTAGATATTCAGATACACGGCAAACTCCAAAACTGTCGAAAAATAATTCTTCATCTTTGTGGCGGTGTTGGCGTTGGGGTCCACGTCATTCCAACAAGTTCCGTGCTTTTGCCACTCGTGGTTATGAAAAAGCAATGATGAATCATTCAGGCCACTCCAATATCTTGTCAACATGTTGTTGAGAGTTGGGCCAAGGTATTCAGGGTTAAAAATGGTGGTGTTTCCGTCGCACCAGGCTGGGTATCCTTGCCAGTAATCAGGCCAAAGTCCATGAATGTTAAAGAAATTGTGGTTCAAATTCTCAGTTTCGTTTTTTAAGCAAGTGTTGAAAGTGCAACTGGTTCCTGCCCAGAATGAGGCATAGACCAGATAGTCAAAAGGCACAGCAATGTTTAACCCCAAGAAACAAAAGCACAAGACTCCAAGGAGGCCCACTCGATTCATCATGTTCAAAGACTTTCTCAATATTATTTATTGATTAATTAAGTTGGGTTGAATCTTGAGACTTCACAATAAAAATTTTTATGGTCATGTTTTTTCTTTCTCATTACTCAAAATCAATAAACTATATCTCTTTACCAAATAAAAAAAATTTTTTTAATGTTCTGTCTTTCTTGCTCATTTATCAGGAGTGACACAATAAAACTAAAAGATTGAGAACTTTCTCTCAAAACGCATTTGAAACGTTATTCTGGAAAATTCAGAGATAATCTCAAACTTGAATGATATCTCTTCAAACAATATTTAAACGAAAAAAGGAAAAATGTTTTCACGAATAAATGTTCTGGACAAGAATATTGGTAAAAGATTGTTTGTGAATTTGCAGAAAAAATGCACCGTTTCCTCTTCCACATGGATCCAATTAATTTCAGAAATGTAAAAAAGACTGAGGGAAAAGTCAGGAAAACTTGTTGGAACAAATTTTGCCTAAAAATCTGAAATTAGGAGAAAGAATTTTGCATAATCAAGAAAATTTTTCTGTACCTTGAGAGACCTCAGTTTTTACAGGTTTTTTGGTAGGGCTACAAAATTCAGAAAAGATTTTTCAGAATTCTACATAGGAGAATTTGTCTTTGAAACAAAATTTGAGATCAAGAGGATTAGCTTGTAAACCTTGAAGTCCTTTGGAAGGTTGCTCACTGCTGACCCGCGACAAAAGATTCCTAACTGGGAAAAATTTCCATTAAATCCTTCGAAATGAGAAATGTTTAAAAATCGATATCTCAATCTGCAACAAGCCCAAATCTCAATTAAGTGCAAGCCATCTGAGGAATGACCCAGGTTTCAAAAAAAGAAGAAGGAATATTATTGAATATTGATCAATTTGTCAAGGAATCATTTAAATTATCAATCTGAATTTCCTAAGTCTAAAAGTCCCTTAAGTTTAACCAAATCTTGTCTAAAGCTCAAATTTTGACGAAATTCTGACTAAAACTTTTTGACACTTTGAGACAAAATTCCAAAAACATGTCTTTTCCAACAACAACAAAAAAAAAATGAAAAAAAAATTTTTTCGGAATCTTTTGAATAATTTTTTCCAAAGAAAAATTTTTTGTCACAAAATCTTTTTCAATTCACTTTATTCTTTCAAAGTTGGAAACAAACATAAACACCTTGAAGATCAATTTTTATTCGAGCTACGTCAACCATTAGTGAGTTCCAATGGTGAAACCTTCCTCTCTGGCCTCTACAATTTGATATCCTCCCCATTCAGAAATATTATCAGAATATCTTGGAGCCTTCCAACACTCCATTTTTCTCTGAAATTACTCTTGATCCTCTTCAGCCAACTGAATCCTCTCATCAATCTCTGCATTCGTCATGGAGAAAGTGGCATAAATTTCGACTAATTTCATGATACATCAAATCCATGTTTTAAAAAAAATCTTCTGTCAAGAGAGAATGAAGGATATCACCTCTTTTTTTATACCAAACTCTTCAAATTTGAAAATTTTAAATTATTCCATTCCATCATAAGAAACTCTTGATTTAAAATGAGCTCATTATCTTTCGAAAATTATTGCTCAGAAAAAATCTTTGGAAAATGAAATTCTGACTCGAAGTCTAAATCCTCAGGAAAGTCCCTGCTCAAAAATTTAAAGAAACAGAATATTTTTTGGAAACATTAAAGGAAAAACTGTTCTGGAATCATTTATAGTTGTCAAAGAAACCATCACCAAAGAATTTCTTCTGGAGAATAGATTTTTTTTAAACCTCCAGATTTTCAAAAAAATCAAATCAGAAATCTATTAATTTTTTCTCGCTTACTGAGGCCTTTATGGACCTTATTTGTTCATAATTTTGAGAAAAGAGAGAAAATATTTTTTCTGATTTTTGTTTTCTCTCAACTCATCCACTGTTGCTGAAGCAAAACCAAAAAAGGAGTGAATAGATTGTGTGGTTTTCAGCCCCTCAAAAAAATTCTAACTTTTTTCAGATTCAGGCAACTTGCAAGAACTGGAAAATCCAAACCCCAAATTTTTTTTATCTCTTTGATTTCAATCTAGATCATAATTCTTCCATACATTTCCATTGCTTGAGTAAAGATTTTGAAGGGAGAAAAACTGAGCTGAAAGATCAGTTTATTTCTTGGTGATTTAGCCCAGCTCAGAAAACTTTTTCCCCTCGAAACTTGTTATGCTTTCTCCCTCAGTTTTTTTCAAAAAATTTCCACTGAAAAAAATTCATAAGAATGATGATCAAATATTCTTTTGGATTGTTTAAAATATTTTTCAAGAGTTATTTTTTTTTTAATTATTCAATTCAAGAACAAATAAGAAACTCTCAAATCTTTGAATAAATCTCAATTATCTTTACCTCAATAAAGTTTTATTTTTTTTTAATTTAAAGAAGAATTCCAAAATTAAAAAAAAAAAAAAACTCTATTTCAACTTTCAAATGACATGAACTGATACCAAGTTTAAGTTTTCAAGACCAAATAATTTGGTCAAGGCAAGTCGAATCAAGTTAATTTGTTTTATGAATAAACCATATAATTATTAAGTATATTATTATTTATAAGCACTTGTTGAGTAATGCGAGTTCAAAGTCATATAAATCGACACCTTGAGTGCAGGTGTAGTGAATATGTCTGACGTACTTAAGACCATAGTCAGAAAATTTGCCACAAAGTTCTTCGTACAAAGCAACTCTTTGCTTCAAGCAGGCAAAATCGATATCCTTGACCTTAGCGTTGGTGTTCAAGTTGAATTGTTCAGCAATCTTGGTGAAGGTGTTGTCGTACTTTTGGATTGAGGCAATTTCTTCGGCGACAGCAGAGGCAGAAGCTGAGCTTTGCAAGTTTTGGTGCTTGTTTTGGAGATAGTAGAGCTTGTTGTATCTTGAGTCGACGTTGGTGTTCTCCTTGACTTCTTCGTATTGGAGCTTCATGGGGCCCTTGGAGGAGGCTTGGTTGGCTTCGAAGCTACCGATAATTTGGTTGCTGATGCTGACATCACCAAATCTTTGGACGTGGGAAAGGTTGGTCTTTTGGACCAAGATGCCGAATTGAGTGATAAGAGTTTCTTGAGAGGGGTCAACAGCGTCGATGTTCTCCCAAACATTGACAGAGTACAAGTCGCCCAAGCAGGAACCAATGGACTTGCCATTGACCTTATCATTGGGGGAGCAGTAAGTACCCCAAGAGCTTTCTTCAGAGTTGGCGGCAGTGGTGGCATAGATGCTGATGTTTTGGGGAAGGATTCCTTCAAACATAGAGCCAGATTCGCAGGCTTCGATGTAGATGACCATTTGCTTGTACTTCTTGTTTTGACTCATCCAGTTGAGGGTGCTCATGAAGTTGTTGGCATAAAGGTATTCATAGGGGAAAGCAATGAGACCAGTGGCACCGTGATCAGAGAAAAAGATGAAGACGTTGTCTTCTTCAGTACTTTCCAAGACTTTCTTGCCTTGCTTCTTAAGGATATCACTACCCTTGAGGACAGCCAAAAAGTTATCGGGAGTAACATCTTTTCCCTTGTAATCAATTTGGACGCCAGCATAAACATCTTGGCCTTCATCAGTAGCGGGCTTGTTATAAACCTTGCCGGGGAAAGGATTTTGAGGGTCATTGGCGATATCGTCATAAGCAAAGGTGACGATGTTGTCCTTTTCAAATCCATTCTTGATCAAAGTTTGATAAGCATGGTAGACATCGGCTTGATGTCTGTAGTTATAAAACATGTTTGAACCAGCGACGAGGACGGCGTAGTGAGCGGCATTGGCTCCGCATAAAGCCAAGCAGAAAACGAGAGCAATGGAAAGGGCTTTCATTTCTTTTAATTAATATAAAATATTTAGATTTGAGAATTGTGCGCAATTTAAGCTTACAAAAAAATGAAGTTTTCAAAATAAAATTTACTCGAGAAAACTTGAATATCTAACTGCAGATATTAACCCAAAATAAAATTTTATTGTTGCACTTATATTTTTATTTTCCCGAAAAATATATTTTCAAATTTTAGAACCAATTCTCTTGCTTCTTTTCTGTATTTTATTTGATCCCTCTTTTGGGTTTATTCTCAAAAAACCTCTTGTTTTGCCTCTTCAAACTTCAGCACTCTTCATCATAAGGATTAAACTCATCTCGAGTATGATCTGAAACCTTTATGATAAACTTAACCATTTAGCCACTTCAATAAATTTTCAAAGAGAAAAAAATTGTAACTGCAATCAAAATGGATTTCTGGGCTTGCCCTCGCACTGTATGAGGGACTTGAGACAGAGATAAATCAACAAATAATCAGAAGTGATAAGAGTCCAGTTTTAATGTCCTGAATGAGACATAAGAAAAAACTTTCGAACTCTCTCTTTGACTTGAAAAACTTTGATTATAAATAAAAATACCTCGATCCAAAGAAAGCATTTAAATCTAAGAAACCTTAAAGCCTTGAAATCAATTATATCTCTCTTACTAAACTCAAACCAAAGAGCTCAACTTGAATTCTCCATCAGTGATAGAAGAAAATCGAATTCTCCTTCTCGCCCACTTTGACTACAAACTCATCTTTTTAATTTTATTTGTAATAAAAAATATAAAACTCACTTCCTTTAAATTTTATTTCATCAAAAGACTTAATTCAGATTAATACTAAACTGGTCTGAAAGCAGTCAATAAATTCTGTTAGGTCTCATTTTGAAAGAAAAGTTGAATGTTTTGGCAAAGTTTATCCTTGATCCTTGTCAAGTCCTCTTCTATTCTCCCTTGAAAAATTAGAAGAGGAAAATTCAAAAGATCTCATTTTTTTCTCCACCCCCTTTTCTTTATATTATTTTACTTTTTTTTGAAAAATTCTGGGTAGCAAAGATTGTATCTTGTGTTTTCCCCCCAGAACAATGATTGAATGAGATCATAAAGAAAACGAAACTTCCATGCAAGAGTGAACACATTTGCTCAGATAAAATACAATTGTTGAATACAGAGAAATATAGGAGCTACATTTTCTAGTGGTCAAGGAGCTAAATAATTTACTCTATGAGGTGATTTTCAGAGCTTTTTTCGGAAAGTGAGGTTTTTCAAAAATACCTCATATTCTAAAAAGAAAAATTTATATAGCAAACAGAAGAAAGAGCTTCTCTCTTTATTCTTTTCTTCATCTTTGAGAAACCAAATGTCTCAGAAGATCCTTCTGGTCAAATATCCATTCTTCTTTAAATTTAAAAAAGGAAGGAAAAAGAAAGACTTCTGGCGGCAATGTTTTTTAAAAAAAAAATTCCTTTCCATTTATCAAACTTCTTTTCAGTTTGAGGATTTTTTGTTGTTGTTGAGGAGGAGGAGTGAACCAAACAAAAAGATTTCAAATTTGAGTAGAACGATAATTGTTTAGATCAAAACTTTGTCATCCAAGGCTTGA
>Ga0182738_1002024_pt1 | contig 24545 bp, 10 predicted proteins | sample eDN5th30CBELigMG_FD_128876 | JGI IMG/M metagenome (GOLD analysis project Ga0182738, IMG submission 128876) | Enriched Miracle-Growth compost microbial communities from Emeryville, California, USA - eDNA 5th pass 30_C BE-Lig MG (version 2)... ...
AATTTTTTTCTAATTGAAATAAACTAAATATCTCTTATAGAAGAGAAAATAAAGAGTCACAGACAAAAGAGTTCAGCTCCTCCTATTGGATATTTTGTTCAGCCAAGAGGAAGTGAAAGTGATCTTTTGAATGGAGCAGTGTACAAAAAAGGGTTTTTGGAACAATATCAAAATAATTTGAGTGGTTTCGAGCACAAAACTGCCACCTTTGGTTATAACATGTCATAATCAAATGTAGAAAAAATTATTTTGCTTGTTTAATGTAATTATCTTGACCATTTTTATTTATTTATTATCTCCCTAAGATTCATCTATTACCTATCTGTCATAAAAATGATTGTCGATTTTTTTAATTTTCCTTTTAAATAATGTTCTCATTTAATGGCCACAATAACCGAGAAAATACTTAGAAAAATATCACTTTGACCCTCGAACCTTTTTCTCTTCACTTTAAATAATCTTTAGTCTTGGCCTTGCCTGACAAATAATTCATTTCTCTCATAGAAATATTCTTCAGACAACAAAAAAAATAGTCCTTACTTTTCTTCAACCCATCATTGTTCTTCATCTGTCTTCAATGAACTCATGAGCTCCATCATCAGCTAATCTCTATTTACCGGAATTAAATTTTGAACTTTTTTTTTTTTGAAAAAGCGATTGATTTATGGCGCGTTTTCTTTCAAAAATTACGCCAACACAAAGATTCAATCCTCACCTCCACACATCATCCAAAAATTCATCATATTCCTTCACCATAAGAATCTCTATTACCACATACTTAAAATAGAATGTTCTAGAGCATATTTAATTCATTGGAGTCAACTTTTGTCGGTTCTAATAAATCACGATTAATCACAGAGAAAGCATAAATTTCGACTGGGCGGATAAATAATCAAGCGCAATTAGAAGAAACAGACTTTCCTTTATGAAGGATTCTAGCGCCTTCTCAACGTCGTAACCGGGGAAAAGATCTCGTAAGTCAAGGCCTAAATTAGAAACAAGATTCGGTTACGAATACTATATTTTAATTTAAAATCCCTCTTCAGTACTTTTTGATCGATCTAGTTTACTTTATTTATTCATTTTGTCAAAACTTAAGAAGAGTGAAAAGGGCTAAATTAAAGAAACAAAGAGAGAATCTTTCTGCGAGTCCCTTAAAGAATGTCATAAGCCGAGATTTTTGGCCCTAAAAATTTGAGTTTAAAAGTGATTAATAAAGATAAGGCGTGCAGTTTTTTTTTAATAATACCTTGCCCAGAAATTGATTTGCTTCGGCTTTTAAATTTATTTTTTGGACCTGAAAAAGTTTTGAGCATGCTTTAAAAAATCCCCGCACACCCCAAGGCCGTCTTTGATCAAAGCTTTTATAATCTTTTAACTAAAATAAGGGAAATCCCCAGTCAGTTTTTCGACTCAATTAAATTTTACTGAACTCGTTGCAATTAATCATTTTCGCCCAAATATGGACTTTCGAGATCAATTCAAAACCTAACGGTTAAAAACCAAGCCCCCATTCCCTTCCTTCTTTGTCAGGAAAACTTACGCTGATTTCTCATTTTATTTCGCTCCTTCAGCACGATTCTCATGCTTAAATTTCTCCAGAATTTTCCATCCCACTTCCGCATTCATCAGACAAAAATTAAGGCCTGTTGAGGTATTTATCTGCAAACGTCCATCCAGAAGAGTTATAAACAAATAAATTTTATTTACAATCAATTAAGCCAATTAAAAGCATATACTCTCATTCCCTAAAATGGAACTTGAAACAAAATTCACCTCTAATGAAGCCAGTGATCTCTCTCACTCTCAAAACATCTCCTCTAATGAATCCAACGAACCCGCCAATGGTTCCGTAGACCTCGACATTGTCCTTAAGGACCTTGCTGCCGGCTCAATGGCTGGTGTCGCAAACGTTCTTAGCGGACATCCCTTTGAGTAATCAACTCCTCTTCCAAAACCCCTCTAAATTTCCTTAGTACCATCAAAGTTAGAATGCAAATGCTTGATACCAGATTAACAACCTGTATCAAAAACATTATGTATAAAGAAGGCCCAGCTTCCTTCTATAAAGGTGTCTATTCACCATTGTATAGCATTCCAGCTATCAATGCCATCGTCTTTGGTGCTTATGAAATGGCCAGAAGGTTCTTGAACCCTGATGGCACTGCAGAAATGACCATTGCTCAAGGTTTATACGGTTATTTTAAATTTTTGCTTACATTCTCAGGTATGTTGGCTGGTAGCTTTGCTGGTCTTGTCAATTGCCTCATTGTTACACCCGTTGAACTTATCAAATGCCGTCAACAAGTAATAAATTAGGCTATATTGCGAAAACTAATCAATCAATTGTTTAGATGGAAGGCATGGGCTCCAAAACTAAAACCACCTCCAGTATCAATCTCATGAAGCATATCATCAAAAACCACGGTGTTTCTGGACTTTATAAAGGCAATCTCATCACAATTGGAAGAGAAATGCCCGCTTACGCAGGTACTCATAATATTTTAGTTCCCAAGAGGTCTAATCCCTTCCATAGCTCAATTTGGTACATATGAAGTGTTGAAGAACTTTTTGGTTTCACACTACGGTGAATCAACTGTTTTAAATTTCTCAGCAGGTAATTTTTTATCAGTCAATCCAAATTAACTCTTTCAAACAGGAGCTGCTGCAGGATTTATGTGCTGGGTGTTTAGTTATCCACAAGATATAATTAAGACCAAATTACAATGTGATTTTGGTGGAGCTGTGAGACATTACTCAAGCCATCCTATACTTAGAGATGGAGGAATAATTAGTTGCGCAAAGGATATTTATAGACAAGAAGGACTTCGTGGTTTTTGGAGAGGATTTAGTGCCTGCACTATGAGAGCTGCCATTGCTAATGCTTTCACTTTTGTAGCATATGAAGAAGCAAAAAAATTATTTATTTAAAATCTTTTTGCCAATCGCAGACTTCGGAAGACAATAAATAAAACGGACAAGAGTCTTCAAAAACTCAAAAAATAAGAATAAAAAATACAGTTCTAATGACTCGGACATATTCAAAATGCGCGTACCTCGGTGGATGTATAAATAAAATTGTATTGTATATAGAGATAGATAAATCCTGGATCCAAGAGGTGGGAAAAAATTAGTTTAGCTCTTCATAAAAGCTAACACTAACCATTTGCTCCTTTGCTTATTGCTTACAAAAAACAATTTTTAATTAATTACATGTCTTTCGCCGTTTTATTTAAAGTTTATTCGGTTGAAATACTATGTTATGTATATTCCATAATAAAATTTCAAATGATCTTTTGATATTTGATATACACACATAATCTAATCAACTAACAAAAAACCTTTCTCTCTCTGTATTTGAAAAATTTATACAATAGACTGATACAAGTCGATTTGATCTCGAATTTTCCTAAATCTGATTCTATTATTTGACCCGAATCTTTTTTCGGATTAAATCTACTTGCCTGGCCAATGACATGCCGAGTTTTGATTAAGATAAAGATACATAAAATTTATTTTGGCAGATTAATTAAAAAAATGCAAGCAAAAGGGGAAATTCAAGTCTGCGCACACAAATAATTCTATGGAAATAATTTTGTTCTTTGCTTTAAATTAAATTACAATTACGTCTGATCTGATCATGTTTTTTATTTTTTGATACATAGATTTAATTTTAGAACTCGATTAATTTTTTGCTCTGATTCTTTGTAGGTTTAATTATTATATTTATAAACGTTTTTAAATTTAAAAGCACTCTTTTTATTAATACACTTATTTTTCTCTACTTCCCTCATGCTTCCTACCGACCTTTCTTTACTCAAAGATTCTCACGATCTTTTCCCCACCTCCAAAACTCTTGACTCATCTGACTCCAAAATTGACTCAAAAGCCATTGGTCGGTGGACTAAAGAAGAGCATCAACGTTTCGTTGATGGTCTCAAGAAATTCGGAAAAAATTGGAAACTTATTGAAGACCATGTTGGAACCAGAACCGGCTCTCAGATCAGATCCCATGCTCAAAAGTACTTTATCAAAATGGGCAAGGATTTCAACTTAGATCCTATCGAACCTGAAATTCCCTCCCAAATCCAAAAAAAAGAAGTCCCTGAACCTATGAGAAAAGAGTCTGACGGCTCAAACAGCACCAGCTACTCTAACCAAGGTAACCTAGTAGATTTTTATTCAAGTTTAATCGACCACTAGGCGCTGCCGTAGAAATACCCGCCACCGAAAACATCAGGCTTCCTAAGCCTCTTGAACCCCTTAATAGTAAAAACCTTGGTTTAGACTCCCTAAAAAGGGCCTTAGGAGTCGAAATTCCCGTCAGCACTACCCCTCTCAGAAACTCCTCCTACATTCCTGTCAATCGTAAATTTATATTCTATTCTACTTCTTCTAAAGGTGTTCAGCCTCTCGTCTTGACGATCTCATTGCCCTCAACACCGCCACTGCAAGATCCAGGAAAATGTCCTTGGATGATTATCCCCCTAAACCTTACGTTAATCCTCTCCTAGAAGCCTTCTTGTAATCTTAGTTTTTCAACTTAAAGGTTAATCTCTCTCTCTTCAGATCAAAGATAAAGCCCTCAGAAAATGGACTGCAGCTGCCTTCTCTCTCGGAATTGGTCGATCTTGGAGCAAGGAACCGTCAGAGAGCCATGTCGAATTATGTGGAGACTCCACTCTTGTCGACAAATATCATGAGTTCTTTTGGATTGAATAACCCAGCACCCCGTATACCCAACCCCAGAAAGTTCTCGGAAGACAACATATTGATCCAAAACAGATTGGGACAAGCACCTCAAAACAATAATAACAACAATGCGAACAATAACAATAACAACAATTGGCCTGATCTTGAGTCAATTACTAAAAAGATAAAGAAACTTTAATTTTTAAAGGCTTTTTTACAGAGTTCAAAGAAGAGCTTGCAATAACCTCCTCCTCCTCCCAAAATAAACAAGAAGGTGTTTTATTCTTAAGAAAAAAATATCCTTCCTCAACAAACAAAATTATTTATAATTGCAAGTTCTTTACTTAATTTTTGCTTTTATTTTTAGATCCTCTTCTTTAATAAAAGGGTAATAAAGAAGAGGAGTTATTTTGAGTAGGTACTTTTTACTTTTTGTAACTATCTAGTCGTCACTTTTTGTCACTAAATTTTGCCTTTTTGTTTTCCTATTATTGGTTATATTTACTATGATGTGTTTTATTTTTGTCACTACTCTCTACATATAACCCTTGTATATTCCTTACTACTACCCTATGTAAATTAAATAAAATTATAAACACCCTTTCCTATTTAAACTGTGTGTGTCTGTGTTGTGTGTCTAATTTTCTATAAATCCCTTCAAAAATTCTCTCTCCTTTATTTTCTTAATATTTTCACCCTAAATGATATAAGGAGAATTTCTCCCAGAGAAATGGCATTGTTTAAATCCAGAATTTCTCGAGACATTCTTCTTAAAAATGGCGCTCATGGCTTTTGTTCTCAGATTAAGAGTTGAAAATCAACATTGTCTTTCTTGAATATTTCCCGCGAATTATTGTTAGACTTTCAAACCCATGAAAAGCGAACGCTCTGACCATGATTGCTAAAATCTCTGCTCCAAGATATCAAAATTGTGAAGGCGGTTAGGTCCCTCATAGGAATTTATCTCATTTCTATAAAAAGATTGTTTTTGCGGTTTTTCGATGCTAAAAACTGGATATAAACTGAAAATTAACAAATTCTCATCAAGGAAAAACCAATTTAGTTGAAATGTCCTCTCCGTTAAAGAATACGCCAAAAATTACTCTATATAAAATTTAACACACCAGACAATTCTCTAAACTCTTCCATATACATGTTTTCTGAGGTCCAATTCTCTTTGAACCTCTAGTATCCGTATTCTATAATAGCTTTTCAAGGGCCTAAATTCATTTTGAATGCGACTGAAAAGAGAAAAAGAAGACGTTATGTTCTAGAACAATTGATTAAAAAATAACAAGAGAGTTCAAATTTAAGCTTCTATTCAGTCCTAAATACGGAACAAAGACAAAGGGGATGAAGAAGTTTAAGTTCATCGTATCGCTCTGATTCTATCCTCTATTTTTTCAGGCCTCTGAACCTGTGACTTTTTCTTTAAAGTCGATTTAGAATAGAGAATATAGCTTTCCGCCTTGAATTTCTCCAAATCTAACGGTTTTTGCTCCCAATATTTATAAACTATCCATTGTGCTCTCATTGGAGGTTCACAAGATTTCACAGCCTTCATCCTTGACACATATTTAGATTGAAAGAAGGACCTGGCTATTAAGAAATCAGAGTTGAATTATTTTACTATTTCTTGTTTGAGGTATTTACATTTTTTCACAAACAAAATCATAAGGTGAGCAAGAAAATGGTCACTAAATATGAGAGAAAACTGTATGAACTCCCAAATGATATTCATGAGCTTTATTTTCAGTAGCCAACAATCATTTTGTCTGAAAAGCAAACAGGATATATTCTTCCATCAATCGAATAGGCTTTTTACTCTCTAAAACCTCAGTAATTTGAGCTGAGAAGGTTTTGATTTCCTCAATGAGGCCAGTTCTGAATGAGTGAGAGCTTTGATTATTTTATGACTCTATCAGGATTGAAATTCCTTGCGATTTTGTCTGATGAAATGAATTAATTATTTTCGCAAAATCTTCGAGTTTTTTCGGAAGCTTGATTTTCCTATTCTTTCAAATAAATATTTGAATCTAGAACTGGCTTGAAACAGAAGGGGAATGCCCAAGGTTTTAAAAATCCCTTAGATTTCAGGTCCTTGAATCCCTTTTCTCTGCAGAATTCAATATCCGAGTCACCCTTCATTTTTCTGAAAAAATAATTCCACAAAAATTTCTTCAATAATTTTTTTAATGAAAACCGGAAAAATCACGATTAACAAAAGAACACGACAGGTCTCCTTTCCAGGGGAAAAAGCTGAAAAATCTTCACCTATTTTTGGCATAGTCATTTAAATTCATTCTGAAAACTGAAGACAAACTTGAATATTTCTCATTCAGACCCTCAAAAAAATTCCATCACCCCCAAGAGATTTTCATTTGCTCTATTTTTTTTTTGTATTTTCTCAAGATTTTCATGGAGTTTATTTATTTATCTCCAAAAAATCTGAAATAATATAATTTAATTTCTAAGATCCAAGACATTTACCACAAATTTTTTTGAGGGGGCAATTTCTCATCTTCCAAAAAATCTCAAATATTCTCCCTTCTATCAAAGCTTCTCAACAAGCAATAAAGAAAAGATTTATTGAGCTTCTATTTCCAGAGTAATTCTTACAAAACCTTCTTTGGTAACATGCACCAACAAAGGTTGTTTGAGCCTGAATTATTCTCAAAGACGAGATTTCTTTATCCAAAGTTGGTCACAACTTTTTAAATCACAGGACCTTGGATGTATTCTTCATTAAAATGGAAAATTGATTCTAATCGAAAGCAAATATTTAGCAAGGGGATCCCAGAAAAACCTGCTTGATAAACAATCTGACGGTAAATTTTGCCAAATAATATTCTGATTTTCTAAAGAAAAATTTAGGGTCAGTGAAGGCAAGATTCTGCCAAATCTTTTAAGACAACGTATCTTTTGACTCACTATTAATTAATCTTTCCATTAATTAATCTTGGATTTTTAGGTTAGCCCACTAACACATTTCTGCTCTAAAATTAGCAAAATTAATTCCGCCTCATTTAGCAATATAAATAGCCTCTCAATTCCCTTGATAATCATTTACAAAATATCTAAAAGTCAATCAAGACACTCCCTTCTCAAAAACAAATGTTTTCCAAAACTACCAGCATGAATGTCTTCAAGACCCTTTCTAATCTTGGCAAAGCTTCAATTTCCACTGAAAGCCAAACTTTTGCTTCTGCAGTTCAAGGCCGAAGAACCATCTATGCCATTGATAAAAACGTCAAAGTTTCTGATCAAAGACTCCAAGAAATCGTCGAATATGCTGTTAAACATACTCCTAGTTCTTTCAACTCACAAACTGGGAGATGCCTTCTTTTACTTGGAAACCACCACGATACTTTCTGGAATAACACAAAAGAAATTCTCAGAGGCATAGTTCCTCCTGAGCAATTCACTCCTACTGAAAAAAAGATGAATGGCTTCAAGAGTGGTTACGGAACAGTTTTGTTCTTTGAAGAACAAAAAGCTGTGAAGAAATTGCAAGAGCAATTCCCACTTTATGCTTCAGGATTCCCAACATTTTCTCAACATTCTTCAGCAATTCTCCAATATATTATGTGGACTTCTTTGCACACTGAAGGCTTGGGAGCTTCTTTACAACATTATAGCCCTTTGGTTGATGAGCTTGTTCAGAAAGAATGGGGTGTTTCTCCAACTTGGAAAATGGTTGCTCAAATGCCTTTTGGAAATATTGTCGCTCAAGCTGGACCTAAAGAGTTCCAACCTCTTGAAGAAAGAGTTAAAGTTCATAAAAATTAGTGGATCATTATTGGATAAGAATAAGAATTTTTATCGATGTCATTTATTTAATTTGAGCTTTATTCAATTTGGACTCTGTATTGTTATTTAAACTGTAAAATATATAGAGTTCAATGAGCTCAATAAAAAGAGAAAAAAGTTTTTTCTTGTTCAAATTGATTCCTCCATAATTTCAAGAGGATGAAACAAAATCGAAATATATTTTAGAAAAATGGAGGACTTCATGAAACCTTTGTCCTCATATAAACAGAAAAATTATTGATCAGTACCGAATGAGAAAATTCTTTTTTCATAAAAAATCCAAATTCATCAAAATAAATGTTTTCCTTTAATCTTTGAAAATTTTTTCCTCCAAGAGCTCAATTCAGAGCCTTTGAGAACCTGCAAAATATCCAGACAGTCCAAAAAAAATTTTTGTCCAGTTTTTGCGAATTTGACCGGACTCAAAAAATTCAAAAAAAAACTCTTTTTTTGTCATGTCCATTTTTGACTGTTTAACTCGACCAAAGTCCAAATTTTCCAAAAAGATTCAAAAACTCTGGTTCAACAATGGTTGAAACTTTAAGAAAAAGAATTTGATCTCTCGAATTGCAAGATGTCAAGGGGTAAGATTTTTTTCTGAGATTGTCAAACAAGAAAATAAAATTCTGAAGGTTTTCCTTTTTAAAAAAACAACAAAAATATTCTGGAGAAAATTTCAAAAACTTTTTGACACCAAGTTTGTTCTCAAATCATCAAGATGATCACAAGACAGTCACGATGTCTGCTATTTTTTTTTTAATGTTTCAATTATTTTTTTTCTCATTAAAAAAATTTTTTCAAAGAAAAATCTATATCCAAAAATATTTGAAACAGATATGTTCTGTCAGTGGCTCATAAAACAGAACATCTTTCTGCCTTCCATCTCTTAATTTTCCTGAGCTCTATAAATTGTTGTTGTCACAATAACTCTAATTTCCAAAAGGCCTAAAATTCTCTGAACTCCCAATACTCAATAAATGAGACATTCTTTTTTTTAATTTTAAATTCTCAAGGATATTACAAAAAGTAGGTGAGTTTTCTTCTTCCCAAATATAGACAGAAGAGCTTTTCTCTCAAAAAAATGGAACAGAATTTAATAAGGTGTCTCAAGAAAATTCTATGGCAAATTTCTTTTTAGTCCAAAATTTGAGTGATGAGAGAAGAAAAATTGAGTATAACCTTGGAGAATAAGATATCGATATTTAAAAAAAGACAGGTTCAAATTGATAACAGCGAAAAGCAATTATCTTGAGTAAAAATGAAAAAAAGACTATCTGAAGAATTAACTCATTTTCCAAGTGGTCCTTTTAAAGTTAGAGTTGATAAGTTCAAAGGCGTTTTAATGGCTATTGACGAAATCAAATATAAAAGGGTCGATTTACATTTTGTAACGTTGATTGGAAAGAAAAACAGAAAAAAAAATGAAATTCAAAACTCTGCTCAAAACTAAAATAATTTATTTGAACAAGATAATTTCTGTTCATTTTCAAGATCAAGAACAGTCTCAACTTTTTTTAGAGTGCGAAATATTTTTCAAAAATCTTTGAACAAGTCAACACATTTTATTTAGTTAAAAATGATAAAGTATAAAAATAGAAGAGAAGATATAGATGGAGTTTATAATTAGAAAAGAAAGAAAAAAAAGACAGGTTCGAGTGAACAAGAGAAAATTGATTTGTAAAAACATGAAGATTTACACAATGTCACCAAGCCTCCATTCAAATTCAATTTTGAACTCCTAAAACAAAAGTATTAAATGAAAAGGAACAAGAGAAAAGAGTGGAATTAGACGATGTAAACTGGTTTTTTTTCAAGAGTTTCCAGACTTAAGGCAATCTTTTTTTAGAAGCCAAAAGTTTGAACTACTCGTTCTTATCCTTCAGGTGTCATCATATTTTGATTCAAAAACGAAAAAAATTGAAAAATAAACTTTACTGTAAATCTCTGCCTCAAAATGCTGAAGCGCATTCCATCCAAACAGCTCTTCGAAAACTGTTAAGCAAAAGGGAAAAAAATTCAAAGAAAAAGAAATCAGGCGATGTCGACCATGTTTTTTTCAAGAGTGTCCATGCTTATGGCAGTCTTTTTCGAAAGCCAAAAGGGTGAATTACTCGTTCTTATCCTTCAGGTATCATCATGTTTTTCTTGCAATAGCAGAGAGAATGAACTTTACCTCGATCAGGGTATTCTTGGAAAAGCAAAGAGCTTTTTGTGACTCCTACGAAACTGTTAAGAGTTAATACCAGCGAAAGAGAATAAGAGAGAAGTAATCAGACGATGTCGACTGGTTTTTTTCAAGAGTGTTCATACTTAAGGCTATCTTTTCATAGAGCCAAAAATTTGAATTACTCATTCTTATCCTTCAGGTATCATCATATCTTCTTCTTCTTCAAAAAAAAAAAAAATTATTTACATCTCCAATGCCCATCAGAAGGCCATTCTTGGTGTTTTGACAAGAATCATGAGGGTCTTTAATTTATCTCTTTTTTGTTATTCTAAATTTTAAAATAAATCTTTCGTATTTATAGCTCTCAGAATCTGATGAAATTTAGATCAGAAAATTTGTGAGGTGAAGAATATCTTGATTTCTATAAAATTCAAGCTTGACAGATCGCAGGTTTATAGAGCCTTTTAGCCTTCAAATAACCATTTTTTGCAACGGAAATTTGTCATTTTCGTTGCAAGCTTGATATTCCATCATCCAATAAAAATTCAAAAAAGTGAGCCTGAAATTTAAATAAACTTTGCTTTCACAAAAATTCGTTATAAAAAGCAAGAGAGATCCTGCAACCTCTCAGTTTAAAGAGAATATCATCTCCCCAGCTCAAGAAAATCCAATCTTCCAAGCAGCCTCATTTTTTTGTGGACGATTAATGAGGAAACATGTCTTTAAAAAAATTATTTCACAAAATCTCAGTTTTTTCCCTTCTTCTCAGACATGTCCGAGAGAATGAATAGATTCTCAAGAAGTCATATTAACTGATTGAGCAATAGATTACTAGAGAAATTTGAATAGGAAAAGTAAGATTTGTCTCACGAAGAAAATAAAAAACCAATATTCTCACAACGTTGAGATGAGCTTTCCCTTGAAAATAAAAGTGAAACATGGTATTCTCCTCAGAAGAATTACCTCCTCTTGTTTTGCGAGAGTTATTGAAACCAGTTTTTCAGCTTCCGAAGAGTTTTCTTTTTAAAAAGAGTGTTTTTCTGGAGGATAAAACTCAAACAATTTTTTTCCAGAATTTGATCACAAAGTTTTTAAGAACTTAAGTTGTTTTGAAGAAATGTTGAAACCTTCAAATGCGGTCATATTATGCTCTTGAGCTCAAAAATATTTCGAGACTTTTTTGTTGCTGATTGTCTCCATAGGTTTTTAAGAAAAAATGAATTTTTGAATTGACCTCTCACTGTGCTTCAAAAAAATGAAGAACGAAACCTTTGGTATTGTTCAAATAAAATCTTGGAAATAACCAAGAGAGAAAACACTATGCAAGTTATCTTTTTATTTTCTGGATGTTGACTTGGGATTTTTTTGAATTGCTGCCAATCATTGGATGAGAAAAATATCTTCTATAATTGCCTAAAAATATATTAGAAGTCAAATGACCTTAAAATTTGCATTCTAATTTTCTTAGCAATACTGTCAACTCCCAATTTATCTGGTATTTAGACCCCCTCAAATTCAACTATTCTTCTCAGAAATAGGATATTATTTGAGATTGTCAAAGAACTGACAAGGCTGAATGCCTGCTCAAATTGAACCAAGATCCTGTTTTCTTTTTCTTCTGAGGAATGAAAACATTATCACGTTCTCAATGCGATAAAATTTCTCTACAATCAAAACTTGAAAGTTTATAATCTGAAATCTGATCAAAATCAAGCTGTGAGTTTTTAAATAAATTTTAAACCTCTTGACTATCCTAGACTTAATCGAATCTCCCAATCAGATTTCTGTTATGACAAATTTAGACTATGTACTCATCGAATCTCATTTCAATGACCTGACCTCAAAAACTGGTGAAGTCAAAAGATTTCATGCAGAAATCGAGCATTTTCATTGAAACTTAATTTTATTTGGTTCTACAGAAATTTCATATTTCAAGCCTTTCCATTTACTACGTCGCTGTGATGGAATAAATATGAAGAAAGAAATGAGAAAGAATGTAAACACTTGGGAATTCCATTTTTTTTCTTGAATTTTGCGCCATAGGAATAATTCTTTCAAAATAAAAAATTTACAACAAAGTAAATTGCTAACTTTCGTCAAACAACTTCACCCCACTTAGACAAATATGTTTTCAAGTCCTAAAGAATATTGATATGTGAGCTTTAAGTTGTATTGCATAGAGAATACTTTAATATATGTCTATAAAGAGAGTCTAGCAACCGTTCCTTTACAGAGAAATAAATCTAAAGATCTCCAAACAATGTGAAAAGTACACCCTCTCCATCTAGATCCTAGGCTATTTCCACTTTTGGGATATGTTTGAGGCTTGCTTTTATCACTTTCTTGGTGTCTGATTGAACCTGCAAACATCTAATTTCTCAGGATAAAAACCCTTGTCAAAGAAATGTTACCCAATTAAACTGATCTTCAAATGTTTCATATCAGGTTGCCACAGCTTGACATCTGATCCGACTGCCTCAAGGGCTTGACTTGTAATTTTTCCACAACTATTCATGTCAAATAGGATATGCTTATTTTTACCCTCCAAAGTTCAACAAAAGCCTCTCCAATCGCTTCAAAGTTTTTGCGGCCTTTGAGCCAACTGCACGGAAGCCTCTATCTGAGACTTCACTGCATCTATCCAAAAATAAATAAACCCCTTCTTTCCAAGCCCTTTATTTATTCAAAAGGAGTAGTGAACATAAAATGCTTCCTTACGCAGAAAAGTTCAAAGAAAGCAAGCTTAAATTGCTGTAGTAGCGACAAATTCCATCCATGAAATTCTCCAAGCATCCATCATCAACCTTATGGTTCCTTTTTCAATTTTTAGTCAAAGCAAAGCCTCGTAAAAGACCATGAAAAATTCAGGGTTAATTGTTGAAGGTTACAAAGACGACGACATTTTGATCCAATGTTGAACAATTCAAGGGGCTTGTTTGTCACACGGTAGCACCTACTCGTTGTTTGATATCAAAGGAGAATGAATTACTTTGAAAGATTTAGAGATAATTTTTGCAGGTTCACTGAATATTTGTCAATAGCTGTCAGCAGCTCAATCACCCCTGTATCTGAAATTGGCGCAGAGCTTTTTAAAAACTGATCAACAGGTTTCTCAATTGATGATTACTTGGTGAAAATCAGAGTTAAGCTTTGTAGATTAAGGAAATTTCGACTTAATTGCAAGGCAAGCAAAGCAAGACTATGATCAGAAATAAGTGTACACCTAAAAATAGGGATAAATACCCACAAAAAAGTTAGCTTACGATTCAAAATTTAAGGCTAATTCCTTCAGGCCAAGGAGTTGATGAAAAATCTTGGATATCAACTTAATGAACCCTTCATCGTTCATATTATAACACCTTTTTCCATCAGATTATTATCAAAGATGTCAATATTTACTCCGGAAAATTAAGATTTAGGCTTTTGAGATTCTTCATTCTTCTCACTCCCATAACGATCGCATCTAGACCATTTGTATCGAGCTGATAGCACCTATTGAAATGAGCTAAGACCAAAGAAATAAATACCATCGATGAGTGATAGTGAGACTCTGCATTTGTTGCCAATTGTAAAGTCTAAAAGGCTTGGGAATCTCTCCAAAAAGCTCAATCACCTCATCATCTCGTACCGATCTAATAATATTTTTTATTTCTCTCTTCTTCTTGAAAGATGATTGAATTCACAAAAAAGAGAAAGATAGGGAAGTCTATTCCCGCATTCGAAAGAGGAAAATCACAAAGTCATTTACTTATTCAAACGTGTAGTGATTAGGTTGCAGTCAAAATTATAACGATTCTCCCATTTTGTTTTTACTGAGCTTAAAACTAGAGGACTCAATGAATATTATCATATTTTTTTCGATTTTTACCTTCGCTAAAACTGGCCAAGTGCTTGTTTTGCTTTCTGTGAAACTTTGAAAGGAGGTCTTGCCTGTAATCCATAACTTTCTCGGTATTTTCTTGCTCATCAAATGTGTTCATGAATTTTATTGATATCAGAGAGGTAAAATCAATTAATTAATAAAAGTAAGAAAGAATGCTTTAACTTTTCTGATAAAATTTTATTTTGATATTACTTTGAAAGACAGAACCTATTTTTTCAATACAAAGGTCTTGACCCTTGATACAGCCAGATAAAGAGCAAAACAGGAGGTTTGAGTTTTGAATGGCTTTTGCTTTTTCGAGAAATGAAAAAATTGCAAGGGTTAATCCTTGTCGTTGAATTTGAAGCTCGTTTAATTCGGGACAGAGATTAGAGTAAAATCTCCCGAATAATCAAGATTCAAATTCTTCATCTGAATGTTATAGAAGTCTGGGCTTTCAAGCAGTGATTTTCCTAAGGTTTTTTCCCCCTTTAGACAAAATTTCATTTTCCAAAGGTTTTTTAGCATTATCTTTCAAAAGATAATGAGCTTATTTGAGATCAATAGCTTGCAATTACAGAATGGAAGAATTTAAAATTTTCAAATTTGGAGAGTTTCATATTAAAAAAAGGGAAGATGGTATCATTCATTCTCTCTTGACAGAAGATTTTTTTTAAACATGGATTTGAGGCTAGAATGAAATTGATTGAAATTTATGCCACTTTTCCCACAGCGAATGTAGAAATTTAGAGAGGATTCAGCTCTACGAAGAGGATCAAGACTGACTCCAGGAATAAGTTGAGTGGGGAGGCTCCAAGGTCTTCTGATGATATTTCTGACTGGGAAAGATATCAAATTGTAGAGGCCAGACGGCAGGTATAACCATTGGAACCCAACTAATGATCTCCGTAACTTGAATAAAAATTGATTTTCAACCTCAGTGTGCTTGTTTTCAATTTTTCAAGGAGAAAGGGAATTTACAAAGATTTTATGGAAAACAAATTATTTCAAAAAATTACGAAAAAACTGTTTTCACTTTTTTCATTTCTTTTTTTTTGTTGTTGAAAAAGAGGTCTTTCTGAACTTTTGTCTAAAAGTGTCAAAAAGTTTTAGTCAAAATTTGAGCTTTAGACAAGATTTAGCTAAACTTAAGGGACTTTTAGACTTAGGAAAATCACTGCTTTCAAGGAATTTCAAGTCTAATCAAATCTCCATAAGACTTCTATTTTTGAAAAATGTACGATGATATTCCCACCTCGTTTCAACTATATAAGATCCAAATCTAACAAGACAAAAAGTTCACTCGAAGTCAAAGAAACTTTTCCTTCAATCTCAGCCCTTTCATTCAGTCACAAAATTCAAATTGAGAAGTTTTGAAAAAAAAATTGTCCTTTTGAAATGAGTAGTCAAAATATCACAGAAAAGAAAATAATTTTGGCCAATATCACAACGCTAAATATCCCTATCACTATTCAATCTTTTAGACGAGTTCTAATTTTGGTATGTGGCTGAGCTTCATTTTTAACTCTTTCTTGGTATTTGTAGGAATTTTGGAACATCTAAATATCCGATGACAAATTTCTTTCGAAAAATAAATCTTACCCTACTAAACTAATTTTCAGCTGTTTAATATCAGGTAAGGAGGCCTTTATATCGACGACTGCCGTTTCAAGAGCTTGGCTCGTAATTTTGAGACAACTATTAATTAAGCTCAAAGGTGATCCATTTCATAATCTTTACCCTCCAAAATTCAACAAAACCCTTTCTAATTTCTTTAATGATTTCATAGTCTCTGAGGCGACTACAATAAATCCCTTGTCTGAAATAGCCAGGCATCTATTCATAAATAAATTGACTTGTCAGAAAAAACCTCGATTATTGAATCCCTTTGAGAGAATATTCCTCAAGTAAAGTAGAGCATAAATACCCTCCAGATTCTGAGAGAAAAAAATGTCTTACGCAGAGAAGTTCAAAGAGAGCAAGTTTAAATTGCTGCAGTAACGACAGATCCCATCTGTAAAATTCTCTAAGCACTCATCATTTACTTGACGATTCCTTTTTCAACATTTAGTTCAGAGTTCTTGTAAAAATAAAAGGAGAATTTTATATAATCGAGAAAAATGTATTCTTTGACTTACCACGAGAGATTCAATATTAATTGCTGGAGGTTCCCAAGGCGATGGCATTTTGATCCAGTATTGAAAAAGTTCAAAGTTTGATCCGTCACACGATCACACCTAGCCATTACTTTGATCTCAAATAAAAAGATAGTCAATTACCCTGAGAGGTTGAGAGACAATTTTTCAAGATTAACTGAATATCGATCAAGAGCAGTTAATAAACCAACTATGCCTTTATCCGAAATCCGTTCACATCTTCCAAAACATTTATCAAGGACTGAAGAAGGCAATTACTTGATCAAAATAAGGGTGAGGCTTTGTAAATTGAGGATATTTCTACTGAGCTCGATGGAAAATGATTCAAGGCCTTTATCAGAAATTTCTGTGCACCTTAAAAGATGAGTTATGTAATCAGGCAGGCTGGCCAATTTACAGCTCAAAATTGATGGTTAGTTGTTTCAGGCCAAGTAGCTGATGAAAAATATTGGAGCTCAACTTTTTGAATGCCTTATCATCAATGCTATAGCATCTTTTTCCATTAGAGGAGCTATTCATATGCCAGTATTTACTTCCAAAAATTTAGATTTAAGCATTTGATGTTGGTCATCTTTCTTATTCCCATACTTATTGAGTTTAAACTCTCCTTGCCGAGCATGTCACACCTGCCAATATATTCACCAGTTTAAAAGAGAAAATACCATTGATAGCTGATGCTTAAGTTCTCCATTTGTTCCCATTTATGTATTTTAATAGGTTTGGGAACATCTCTGAAAAGCTCAATTACATCAACGTCTGTTAGATTCCTAAGGAAAATTAATCCATCCTCTCACTTCAAAGACAAAATATTCTCTTTTAAAACTCCAATATGAGGTATTTTTGCAAATGGCCAATTGGTTTGAGAGATGACAAAAAGATTTTCGCGGATAGAAAATTCACAATCTGTTTGCTGTCATCCTGGGCCCAGACCTTTTCCAGGACTGAATTGGAGGAGAAAATAGTCATCAGTCCAAAAAAATCTTTTGCAAATTTCCTCATATTGCCAAAAGAAATTCGATTTCCGATGTGAAAATTCAAAAGGATTTACCGAGAAGTATCAAAAGCGCTCTTTGAAGCAATTAAGTTGGAGTTGAAACGATAGATTGGTTCCCATTTCATTTCAATGGGGCTTAAAGCTATATGGCTGGATTATTCCCCTCAATGCATTCTCAGTTTACCTTTGCTCATGCTAGTCAAGTGTTTTTCTTGCTTCTTTTGGAGTTCTGACAGCAGTTCTTGTCTATATTGAGGCACTATCTCCAGGTATAGTGGCTGAGAAAACACGTCTTCAGATGTTTGTGATGATGTTTTGGGATTAATAATCTCAAAATACATAAGAAATTTATTAATTCAATATAAACCTCTTCAAACCTGGGTATTTTTACGATTTTCATCAACAATAAAAGTTTATTGAAAGTGTAAAATCTGATCAAACTTGGAAATACCTGAAAGATATTGTTGATTAGAAAGATTGAAGCTTCTCAACTTCACCGATCGAAGAGTTTGAAGGAATTTTATCCCATTGAGGAGCGTGTTTATTTCCTGAGATGGTTTTTTTTTTACCACTTTCGAAGAAAGCCAGATTGATTTGACTCTCAAATTCTTTTACAAAAAGAAACATATATCTGGAAAAATATTTCTCATCAAAGTGTTTTATTCTTGTTTGAGATTGTCCAAAGGGCTTACAACATAAGGAAGAATTTTTCTATGACAATCTCAATGAAATATAATCAAGATCCTTATGAAAGCAAGGCATTTAATGTAAACTCTCATTTCTTTTCAGCAGTTAGGTATTTTCAACTTGTCTAGCTTTACCCTCATACTTTTTATTGATAAATCTGATCTTTTTTGGTCGGTGACTTTTTGTAAGAGGTCGATGTCGAAGAATAATTGGTGTTTAAAAAAAAAAATAATGATCTCAAAAAATTTAAAAGTTCATCAAATCTTGAAACGATTGAAACGAAAAAAAAAAAGCAAAAAAGAATGGAAATCATTTTTCAGAAAAATGGTTTTTACATCAAGAGTGGCTTAGATCATGTCTCATTTTCAGGGTGAAAATGTCAATCAGTTACAAAGCAAGAGATAGACAGTAGATTCCCAAAGCTATAAAATCTTTTTTTTGCAATTAACCTCGATTTCTTTGCTCCTGAGAGATTTCAGGTATTCATCTTTCCTCGAAACTAAGTAGTTTTGAATTTTGTTTGATCCAAGAGCTTACTGCCTTGAAATCCTTGGCCTTTTGAGAATATCAAGAAATCGCTGAATTAAGAGATTGGAAGGTTTTTTTTTGCTGCAAAAGAGAGGGGAGGGGGAAATTGGGAGATGAGATTTCTGGGTCAAATCTTAACAAAAGGATTTCGGCTCGAGGGAAAAATTAAATGCTGTCACCTTCTTCTCAAAAAAATTTTCTTGTGATCAATTGATATGGCTTTACACAATCGTCTCTCAATAAAAATACAATGGAATATAAATGATTTTATGACTGTAAAACTTATCAATATAGCGCTTTTCTAAACTCTTGGCCAAAAGAGAAGATAAAGAACGAATGAGAATTCGCTTGAGCGTTTCATTGGCCTTCATGATAAAAGCGAGATTGTGAAGTTTTATCGGAATGTCAGTTCAGTCAAACCATTTTTTCGGCTTTTTCAAATTCGCTCACAACAGACTTATTTTCTTGGAGACTAGACTGCGTTATTCGAAGTTTTCGTCGAATAAGAATTGGCTTTGTGCTTTGGTCTTTCTGCTCGCCTGAATTGATGTCTGATAAAATAGAATTATCCTGATTGTTAAAGTTTGACTCTAAGGTCTGAGGAGACTCCATTAGATTGCTACCATTCTTAGCCCCTGGTAACAAATGGGAATTTTCAGCAGATGATGGAGTTTGCTGATTATCGACATAACTCTCTCGTCTTCTTTGGGTCAAGACATCTTCAGTGCCAGTTTGTATCGCAATGTGCTCATATCGCCTGCTTGCTCTGGCCCTTTGGCTAATTGTCTTGTAGATTTCGATAAACATGAAACCAATGCTTCCAGTGACAAGAGCAGTATTGAGATAAATTATGCCTGTGGAGAATATGAGCTTGACAGTGTCTGAAGGTTTCGTGAAACTATCTTGTAGAGCCATGACGAATGTGCAAAGATGCACCAGTAAAGTTATGATTTCATAAAAGTACTGGGCAAGCTTTCCTCTGAGGGTGTTGTAGGGGTTTTTAAAGTACAAAAACATGAGTATTGCTCCATCCAAAATAATCAAATATGGCGTCTGCATCAAAGGATAATCATAAAGGACTGTGATTATAAAGCTTGAAAGACTGCTTCGAATGATAAGGAAAGCAAAGAAAGACTGGCTCCAGAGATCATCATCACTAAAATCTGAATAGAAAAGCTCCCAATATTTGTTCCTTTCATTAAAAGCCTCCAGATCCCCTTGACATCGTTTAATATTTTGATATTTCTTAACGGTCCAGAAATTGAAAAAAACCAGGAGGCATCCAAGAGCCAAAAAGGTAAATGCACTTATCAAACTTGCCCAAGAGAAGAAACTGTTAAAAGGATTCGTCTTTATATCAATCACAAGGTAAAATAAGATATCTTCCAGACACGCGTAGGCTTGTATTAAAGTGAAATTAAAAGATCCAGCCGCGAGCTTTCGTACCAACCAAAAAGCCCAGCCTTTATATTTCCCTCTCTCGAGTAATTTTCTAAGTGCAATGCAAGTTCCAAAAGCGCCTAAACCGATTCCAATATTGAGTAAGGTGGGCCAAAAGTTGACGATAAAGGGTGAGTCGATTTCATACCGAGCAAACAAATATGGCGCTGTTTTGAAATGGTCTTCACTCGAGAGCACATTTGGGACTTGCCAGGAGATCATGTCTGTTCTCCAGGTTTTATAGATCTCTGCGAGGTCGCTTGTCACAGAGATATTCATATAGCGTGTATTTTGCACAATTTTTGAAACCAGTGCTGTCTGAGGAAATACTGCGCTACCCACGCTTACAACGCTGCCAATTCCTTGAACACTCGATGAAATTGTTTGAGATGCCTTTTCTTGAGTTTGTTGAGAAGAGGAAGGGGGCAAAATACACAAAGAGTTGGAGAGCGTATATCCATCAGCACAAATCTCACAAGACTCTTGGGAAGTACAAGTCGAACAATGAGATGGACAGTCTTGATAAATAATTACATTCAATCCCACAAAATCAATTTACCTATGCATGTGTTGGTCAAGTTGAAAGTAGCAACAGGACAGGAATCAAGACATTCAGATTGGTACATTACGTAGGAATTTTTACATTCAGTACAGACAGAGGCGCTACTGCATTGATTGCAATTTTTTGGACAGCTTGCTATTTTCGTTATTGAGTAAATAAAAATAAAATATCACCATAGATCACATAGGCTGCTCCTTGCTTGTTATTCTTGTATGCCGCTCCAACAATGATGTCACTATATCCATCATTATTAATATCTCCAGCTGTGCTCACTGACCATCCAAAGTTATCACCAACAGCATTCCCTGCTATCATAAATCCTTTATTGGCCGAGTCTAGGCTTGTCATACTTAAATCAATGTTTGGCATCGAGGATTTCGGTCCACCGTAAAGCACATATACTGAATTTTTCCCATGAGCTCCGATAACGACATCACCATATCCATCATTATTGATATCTCCAGCTGTGCACACTGAAAATCCCAGAAAATCATTAGCAGCATCTCCTATGATCATGAACCCTGTGTTGAGGGGGTCTAATGGTGTCGTACTCAAGACAAGGTTTGACATTGAAGATTTTTTTGCCCCATAAATCACATAAGCTGCTCCCCTGGAGCTACTCGTCCCATGGGCTCCAACTATGAGGTCATCATATCCATCCCTATTCATATCGCCAGCTGTTCTCACTGAGTATCCAAGATTATCACCAGCATTTCCTGTGATCACAAACCCTGTACTCTGAGGGTCTAATGTCTGAGTGCTTAGATCAATATTTGACATTGTGGATTTTTCTCCACCATAAATGACATATGCTGTGCTCTTTAAATTCGCTCCAACAATGATGTCACTATACCCATCCTTATTTGTATCTCCAGCTGCACTCACTGACCATCCAAAATGATCATTAGCCGCATTTCCTGTGATCAAAAATCCTGTACTATGAGGGTCTAATGTCTGAGTTGTCAAGTCTATATTTGACGTTGAGGATTTTGCTCCACCATAAATCACGTAGGCTGCTCCTTTCTGGCTATCCTTATAAAAAGCCCCAATAATGATATCATCATATCCATCACCATTTATATCTCCAGCTGTACTCACCGAGACTCCAAAATAATCAGAAAGAGAATTTCCTGTAATCATGAATCCTGTCGTGAGAGGATCTAATACTGTCGTGCTTAAGTCAATATTTGACATTGAAGATTTATCTCCACCATAAACCACATATGCTGCTCCTTTATAATCGGCTCCAATGATGATGTCATCATATCCATCATTATTTACATCTCCAGATGTGCTCACTGAATATCCAAAGTAATTACCAGCAGCATTTCCTGTGATCGTGAATCCTGTTGTTTGAGGATTTAACGTTGTTGTACTCAAATCTATGTTCAGAAATGAAGATTCTTCTCCACCATAAATCACATATGCAATTCCATGATAATTAGTTTTGAAAGGAGTACCAATAATCATATCATCAAACCCATCATTATTGATATCCCCAACAGTTCTTACTGAGAACCCAAAATAATCATTGCCAGAACTTCCTGTAATCCTAAATCCTTCTGTCACAGGATTTAATGTTTGACTGCTCAGATCAATATTAAAAAAAGAATTCCTGGTGCTGCTGCATAATCTGAGTAATACAAAGCATATTAATGTCCTCAGCATGGTGCTAATGATGTTCTTTCGAAGTGAGGATGCAGGTTTGGCCATTTGTTCTTCCAATTGATTTTACTGGATCAATAAGTTAAATAAAAATAAACAAAATCCTTGAATCAATTGAGACAATTAAATGAGATATCCCTCTCTAAAGGTTCCTAAAGGGAGTTGATCTCGCCCCCAAAGTTTAGAAAGCATTTTGTTGACAATGGTTCTAAAGTCTAAGCAAAATGAAGGTGAAGATAAACCTTTTGAATAACAAAGTTTTTGGGATTTTACCCATTAAAACCCTTAAATATCTTATTGGAGTAGATTTTTCATCGAAAAAACAAAGATTCAATCACATTCTCTTATTGGTTTTTTAATGTTGTTTTCAGGCTTCTTATGAGCTTCATAGGTTTTGTTTGAATTCTCAGTTGGATTATCGATTTGATTGAACCCTTTGAAAATTAAAGTGTTGCAAAAATCATACAAATTTCATTAATTTTTAATTAAAATGTCATTTTGAAAAGGGGAAAGTTCAAGGAAGAAATTCTGAGAAGGTGTTTTCCCTAAAATCTGTGCAAAAGGTAAATCCTGAGAAACTGAGTTGAGATGATAAGGACCAGAACCCCTTAAAAATTAGATGACTGAAAATTTAGACGATTTTTGGCTAAAATAGATTTTTCGATTTTTTCTAGATATTATTCAAAATTTTTCAATGGATTTGTTTATTGATATTTTCCCAACATTATAATTTAAAACAAGATTTTTTAGAATCTTTCTCAATCCTGGTGAAAAGGACCCCCGAAAACCCTTTCTAATTGATCAATTTCTGAGGGGTAACGGTAAAATGGGCGAGTTTGAAATAAATGTGGAGTATTCTGGCTTATTTTTTCATTTCAGAGATAAATCCTTTGATTTCATTCTGAATTCTTTCCCAAAAAGATTATCTGATCAAGTTTTTCTCACAAAACATTAAATTTTCAATATGCAAAGATGAAAAAACCCTTAAAATCAAATAGCACATTTCCTGAACTTTGAATGGCCAATATAAACTTCCACTTCGAGTTTTGCCAAGATTTATTTTCTGTGCCTTCAAAATCCAGAACATGTTGTTCAAAACTCCCTTTTGCAAAACAAACAATGAAAATCACAGATTTACTTGAAACAGTGCCCTTCTTTCCCAACTCATTATCAGATGGAAAAAAATAAGAGTTTGATAAGTTTCCTCAAAAATTCTTCCCGAAATTTTTTTTTCTCGGAGTGAAGTGAAATTTAGAGAAAACCCTTTTCGGCAACCTATACGGCGTGCCGGCGGCATGTCTGTCGGTGGCTTGTCGGTCTCACATCTATCACACACCCACAAGCCGCTAACAAAAATTTTAAAGGGAAATATTTCCCCAAAGATCTCAACAAAATCATCTCAAAAAACATTGGACGCCGACAAATTTAAGAGATTCCCCATTTTCTCTAAAGTTCAGAAATTTCTTGATTTGCTCTTAGGAAAATCCCTGCTTTTAACTAAACTTCAATCAATACCTTCCAAATTTATCTCTAAAGAAATTCTTATTCCATATGGAAAAATTGAATAGTTTTGCTCTCGAACTGCAAAGGGAAAAAAGGATCTAAATACTATCTTTGGTAGCTGTTTGGGTTGAATTTGATAGCAGTGGGTTGTCAGTCCTTAATATGAACTTATCTAAAAATGAACTTTTAAATTAACAATGAGATCGACAAAAATAAAAACAGGTCATTTGAAATTTATCTAAAAAATAATGAGAGTAAAAAAATCTTTTTGCCTTGCCAATCAAGCCGATGAAAGGGAGGGTCATCCCAGGGGAGGGGTCTGAAATTTACGAAAACTCGACCGTAATTTTAAATCTAATCGGGAAACTTAATGTTTGAATTGAACTCTTTCAAAAAAGTGAAAAGGTAAAGTGAAGATTAAGCGCAACAAAGCTCGCTGGGAAACACGAGGAACACGGACTGGCTAAATTAATTCTGAA
>Ga0182738_1002025_pt1 | contig 24543 bp, 19 predicted proteins | sample eDN5th30CBELigMG_FD_128876 | JGI IMG/M metagenome (GOLD analysis project Ga0182738, IMG submission 128876) | Enriched Miracle-Growth compost microbial communities from Emeryville, California, USA - eDNA 5th pass 30_C BE-Lig MG (version 2)... ...
GCGCCAAGCTCTTGAACCGCGGTCAAATTGAGACCCGGAGTTTTCTGTAGGCGAGGGAGGACAACGCCCCGGGAGGACAGGCGTTCTTGCCTGTCCGTCGCCGAGTCTGGACAGGCAAGAACGCCTGTCCTCCGGGTTGAAAATCTCCAGGGGTCCGAGAGAAAACTCCGGATCCCAGCTTGAACGCGATTTAGTTCAGTCGGACTCGCCCCAGACGCGAGGCGAGTGGAACCCGGGCGCCTTCGGGACCAACTTCGGCGCGACGGCCTGGTCGGCGAACGCTTGGTAGCGGGCGGACAACTCTTCGACCTTCCGAGGATTCTCCGGCGCGAGATTTTGCTTCTCGTAGGGGTCGCCGGACAGGCGGAAAAGCTCGACGGACTCCGCCGGCTCATCGGCCTTCTGGGCGTCCCGGCCGCCCTCATCGCCCTCGGCGTCCGCGCGGCCGTTGATCACGAGCTTCCACTCGCCGACCCGGATCGCCCCGCCCGCGGGCGAGGCGTTGAGCAGGATCTCCTCATGCGGCGAGGGGCCGCCGCGCGCGATGGCCGGCCAGGCGTCGCGACCGTCGAGCGGGAGCGGCTGGTCGAGCGAGCCGCCGGCGAGCTTCAGAAGCGTCGGATACCAGTCCACGATGTGGAGGGGCGCGTCGACGACCGTCCCCGGGGTGATATGGCCCTCCCAGGTTGCGAACGCGGGCACGCGGACGCCTCCCTCGTAGAGCGTCCCCTTCCGCCCCCGGAGCGGCCCATTGCTGGTCACCCGGCCTGGAGCGGGCCCGCCGTTGTCGCTGGAGAAGAGGAACAAGGTGTCGCCCCGCATCCCCTTTTGGTCGATCGCCTCGACGATCCGGCCGACCGCCTCGTCCATCGCCGCGACCATCCCCGCATATTTGCGCCGCGGCCCGGCGAGCCCGGCGTAGGGCTTCGTGTACCGTTCGGGAACCTGCAGCGGCGCGTGAACGGCGTTGAACGGGACGTAGAGGAACAAGGGCCGCGACGGGTCGCGCTCCTCGATCCGCCGCGCCGCCTCGCGGGCGATGAGGTGGGTGCTGTAGCCCTCGTCGCGGCACTCTCGGTCGTCGCGGTGCCAGTCGAAGCCGCCGTCGCGGACGTGGGTGAAGTAGTCGAGCGCGCCGTTGTAGTGCCCGTACTGGTGCTCGAACCCCCGGCGCGTCGGCAGGTATTCAGGCCGCGCGTGCCCGAGGTGCCACTTGCCGCAAATGGCCGTCTCGTAGCCGGCCTCCCTCAATGCCTGGGGGAGCGTCCGCTCGTCGAGGGGCAGGCCGTATTGGGCCCAGGGGCGGACCACGCCGACCTGGAGGCCATGCCGGATCGGGTATCGACCGGTCAAGAGCGCTGCGCGCGTCGGCGAGCAGAGGGGCTGGACGTAGAACTGTTCGAGCCGCGCCCCGGCGTTCGCGAGCTTGTCCAGATTCGGAGTGCGGATCTCCCGCCCATGCCATCCGACATCCGCCCAACCGAGGTCGTCGGCAAGGATGAGGACGATGTTCGGGCGACTCGGGCGCGCGTCGTCCTGAGTCCCCGCGGCCCCAGCCGAGGTCAAGGCGAGGGACATCAGCGCCGCGAGGGCCCATACTCGGGATGGTTCTCCGGGCTTCAACCGTGCTTTCGTCAGCGGCATGGCGTCTCCTTTTGAGTTTTGGATCATGGCGAGGGACGAGGGCCGGTCAACGGACTCCGGCGGCTTGGCGAGTGGGCCCCCAGGCGGGGTCGGGAAGCTGGGCGTCCCAGGATCGCCAGGCGGCGAGCAGCTCCTCGACTTTCTCGGGGTGGCTGGCGGCCAGGTCGTTCGTCTCGCCCGGGTCGCGGGCCAGGTTGTAGAGGCGCGCCGGCGTCACCCGGACGCCCGCCCGGGCGTTTGACCGGGCGCCCGCCTCGTCGACCGCCCGGTCGTAGCGAACGAGCTTCCAATCCCCGCGCCGGATCGCGGACTGATCCCCCAGGCGCCAGTAGAGCGCGTCGTGTGGCGGGCCGTCAACCTCGCCCCTCAGGTGGGGCAGGAGGTTCACCCCGTCGAGCTTCCAGCCCGGCTGGATCTCGACCCCGGCCGCGGCCAGGGCCGTGGGCAAGACGTCGAGCTGGATCACCGGCTGGTCGTAGACCATTCCGGCCGGGAGCGAGCCCTTCCATCGCATCGCGAACGGCACGTGGACGCCACCCTCGAGCGTGGTTCGCTTCGACCCGCGGAACGGGTCGTTCCGGGAACCGTTGATGGTCGTCCCGGGCATGGTCGGGCCGCCGTTGTCGGAGAAAAAGACGATCAGCGTGTCCTCGTCCAGGCCCGCCTCGCGGATCGCGCCGATCACCTCGCCGACCGCCTCGTCCATCGCGTCGAGCATCGCGGCGTATGTCCGGCGCGTCTCGTCCTGGATGGAGGCGAATCGCTCCAAGCGGGCGTCGGTCGCGTGCATCGGCGTGTGGACCGCGTTAAAGGCGAGGTAGAGGAAGAATGGGTGTTCCTTGTGGCGCTCGACGAAGGCCACGGCCTCGCGCGCCAGAGCGTCGGTCAAATAATCCGGTTTCTCGACGGGCTCGGTCCCGCGGTAGATGGGCGCGCCCCCGCCGGGGAAGTACGGATGGGCGCCGCCGAGGAAGCCGTAGAACTCGTCGAAACCGCGGCGCTGGGGATGGAACCCCGGGGCCCCGCCCAGATGCCACTTGCCGACGAGCCCGGTGGCGTAGCCGGCCGTCTTGAGCCGATCGGCGATCGTGACTTCCGACGTCGGCAGGCCCGTGGCGTCCCCGGTCGGGTTGAACTCATGGCCGAACCGCTGCTGGTATCGGCCCGTCAGCAAACCGGCGCGGGTGGGGCTGCAATACGGGCCGGAGACGTAGCCGTTGGTGAACCGAACGCCTTCCCGGGCCAGGGCGTCAAGGTTCGGCGTCGGGATGTCGCGACAGCCTTGAAACCCCACGTCCGCAAAACCATGATCATCGGAGACGATGACCACGATGTTGGGTTTCCTCCCCTCGGCCGCGAGCCCGGCCCCCGGGGCGAGGGCGATGCCGATCGACAGGGACAGGCCGGCGATCGCCAGCCAGGATCGCAACGTCCGCTTCATCACTCATTCGCTCCTTCCAAAGCCTTGGCCTTGGATCGTCCGCGGCCATCACCTCGTCCACCGCCGTTCGACACCCGGGGCGCGTCGGAAGCGTTCCGCCCGGGGAGCCCCCTCGCGAGATACCGCTTTACGCCGTCCGGGGAGGGGCCGCCGTCCAATTGCGCGGGGCCTTGTCGTGATCTTACAACTCCTCCGAGACGCGCCGAAACATGCCGCCGGGGATCCAGACCATTCTCTCGGGCGGCCGATCCGACTTCCGTTACCCAGTCCGTCCCGGACATGGTAAAATCTAGGTCACGGCGCTCTTGTTGCGTCCTGGAGACCGGAATGGACCTGTTGCTGCGAGTGACGTCGGGGCCGCACGGCGGCGAGGAGCGGCGAGTCGATCAGTCCGACGGCTTCATCGTCGGCCGCTCCTCCAAGGCGTCGTTCCCCATGGTTCGGGATGTTCTGCTCTCCCGCGAGCACTTCCGCGTCGAGGCCCGGGACCGCGCGTATCAACTGGTTGATCTGGGAAGCACCAACGGAACCAAGGTCAACGGTCTTCGGGTCGAGCGCGTGGCGCTTCGCGAGGGAGACGTGATCGCCGCGGGCCAAAGCGCCTTCCAGGTCCAATTCGTCGGAAATCCGTCCGAGCGTCCCGCGGCGCGAAGCTGCGTTGGCTGTGGCGATCCGGTCGCCGCCAATCATCACGGCGATTCGCGGTCGTCCGAGCGAACCGACCTCCTGACCGACATCGAACTCGCCGTCTCCCTTCCCCTGCTCTGCCCCGCCTGCCTCGCCCGACGAGGCCGGTTTCCGGAGACCCACCACGATTACCTGATCGAGGAGCAGGTTGGCGAGGGGGGCATGGGACAGGTCTTCCGCGCGACCCGGCTCTCCGCCAATCGACGGGTCGCCATCAAGATGATGCTGGCGGGAGGCGTTCCCGCCGGCAAGGCCCTCGACTACTTTCGTCGCGAAATCATGGTGCTCCGCGACCTCTTGACCCCCGAGGGCAAAGGGCACCCGAGCATCGTCGAGTTTTACGACCTGTTCCAGGTCGAGGGCCGTTATCAGCTCATCATGGAGTACGTCGACGGCAAAAACGCGATCGACTGGGTGCGGGGCCACGCCCCCCCGGCTCGCGAGAACGGAGAAGGCGCCGCCGGTCCCTTCCTTCCGCCCATCGCGACCGTCGCCCAGATCGGTCGCCAACTGCTCTCGGCCCTCGCCTACGCCCACGCCCGGGGGTACGTGCACCGCGACGTCAAGCCGTCAAACCTCCTGGTGATGGGCCCGTTGCGACGGCCCCGCGTCAAGCTCTCGGATTTCGGCCTGGCCAAGAGCTTCGCCGAGGGAAACCTCCTCCCCAGCCTCACCCGGCACGGAGACGTTGGCGGCTCGATGAGCTTCCTCTCGCCCGACCACCTGCGCGACTTCCGCGGCGTCAAGGAGCCCGCCGATATCTACAGCGCCGGCGCCACTCTGTATTACCTGCTCACCAATCAATACCCCTATTTGAATTTCAACCCCCACAACGAGAACTCCTACGAGATGATTCTCGAACACCCGCCGATCCCCCTCCGGGCGTTTCGTCCCGACGCGCCCGAGGAGTTGGAGAAGATCCTTCACAAGGCCCTCCAGAAACAGGCCCGGGATCGCTGGCGGTCGGCTCAGGAGATGAGCGACGCGCTGAAGGACCTGGCCGTGGTCCTCAACGCCTGACTAGACCCTCGGACCCCGGGCCACGACTGATGGCTTGTGGAGTGGTTGCCTGTCGCATTCTGGTGAGGATGGCTCCTCGCGGGACCCTCCGTAGGCGTGGCCTGTATCACCGACCTCAAAATTCTTCGAGAAAGAAGATCATGGCAAAGTATCTAATTTCATTCCCGAGCGCCGCGATGAATGTACCCGACAGTGAGTGGGAGGCGGTGGGTCGAGACGCTCATGCCGTGATCCGCGAGGCGAAGGAAGCGGGCGTCTACGTTTTCGGCGGCGGTATCGATGAATCAGTACCGCCCGTTCGAGTTTCGGCCAACGGCTCAGTCGCCGAGGGAGGCTACCCCTGGGCGCCTCCGCTCAATGGTGGATTCACCGTACTTGAGCTGCCTTCAAACGACGACGCCATCGCATGGGCCGCGCGCATCGCGGAAGCGTGTCGCTGTGATCAGGAGCTTCGAGTATTCGGATTTGATCCAGAGTCGTGAGGTGGGGCTGTTGGTCCGCTCGTCCCGCATGGGCAAGGTCCGCTGAAAAAGTCCGAAAGTCTAATCGGAACTCCCGGCGAAGCTGGACCGAAGGATCGGCGGGATCCCACTCGTTTTCCGAGGGGCGGCCAGTGTAAGATGAAAAGCGCCGCGAGGCCGGAGAAATCCGGCGGCGGGCCGGATGTGGATTGGTCCTGGATTTCGCGAAATTTCCGACTCGTGGCGAGGAGCGCGCTTTTGGCTCGTCTGGGAAGGGTGGCCGTCGTGGGCGTCGGCCTGATCGGCGGATCGATTGGGATGGCCCTGCGCGAGCGGGGGTTGGCGTCGTCGGTCGTCGGCGTGGGCCGCAACCTCCGAACGCTGGAACAGGCCCGCGCCCGAGGCGCGATCGACGAGGCGACCACCGATTTGCCCCGAGGCGTCGCCGACGCCGATGTGACCGTGATCTGCACGCCCGTTGATCGGATCGTCGACGACGCCGGGCGCGTCGCCGACGCGGCGCCGAAAACGGCCCTGATCACCGACGCGGGAAGCACCAAGAGGCGGGTCGTCGAGGCCGTCGAGCGATCGCCCCGGGTCGCCGGGATGTTCGTCGGCGCGCACCCGCTCGCCGGTTCGGATCGCTCGGGAGCCGCCTTCGCCCGCGCCGACCTGTACCAAAACCGCGTCTGCGTCTTGACCCCCACGTCCCGGACCCCGACCGACCGCCTCCGCGCCGCCCGCGAGTTCTGGTCGTCGCTGGGATGCCGGATCGTCGAGATGGGGCCAAGCGAGCACGACGAGGTGGTGGCCCACACCAGCCACCTTCCCCACGCCCTGGCCGCATCGCTCGCCTCGACCGTGCCCGCCGATTGGCTTCCGCTGGCCGCGGGGGCCTTTCGAGACTGCACCCGGGTCGCCGGCGCCGACACCGACCTCTGGACCGCCATCTTCCGCGAGAATCGCGGCCCCCTGATGACGGCCATCGGCAAACTTCAAGATCGCCTCGCGACGCTCAAGTACGCCCTGATGAACGACGATGAGGAATCGATCCGCCGCTGGTGGGAGGACGCCCGCGCCCGGCGCGCCCTCTTCGACGCCCAACAGTCGTCCGAATCGCAATCGTAATTCAAAGCCCTCCATCCCCATAAACCATCGAATCAAAGCATGCTCTGGCACCTTGAAATCCAGGCCGCTCCGGACCACCCCGACTCGACCGGCCTCCGCATCGCTCAGGACGCCCTGGAATCCGGCCTCTCCGGCCCCTGGCGGATCGTCGCGAGCCGAGGCTTTTTGGTTGAGGGAGACTTGACCGACGAGGAACTCCTACGGGCCGCCCAACAGGTCCTGGCGGATCCGGTCGTCGAATCCTTCCGCGTCCGCCCCTGCCCTGCCGACGACCGCGAGGCCGAAACCGTCGTCCACGTCGCGCCCAAGCCCGGAGTGACCGACCCCGAGGGCGAGAGCGCCTTGAACCTCCTGCAAGACCTTGGCTACGCCGTCAAGGCCGCCCGAACCGTTCGAACCTATCGAATCGGGGGGCCGGCCGACCAACTCCCCCGCCTGATTCAGCGGGTCCTGGCCAACGACGCCGTGGAACAGGCCTTTCAGGGCGAGATTCCGCTCGACCACCTCGGCGGCGGCGGTGCCTACGAGTTCAAGCTGATCACCGTCCCCCTTCGCTCGATGAACGACGACGAGCTGGTGAAGACCAGCAAGGAGGGGCAACTCTCCCTCAGCCTCGTCGAGATGCAAACGATCCAGAAACACTTCGCCGACCTCGGCCGCGACCCGACCGACTGCGAGTTGGAGACCCTGGCGCAGACCTGGAGCGAGCACTGCTCGCACAAGACGCTCAAGGGCCGGATCGACTTCGACGGCAAGGTCTACAACAACCTGCTCAAGGAGACGGTCTTCGCCGCGACCCAAAAGCTGTCGCTCGACTGGCTCGTCAGCGTCTTTTCCGACAACGCGGGGGTCGTCCGGTTCGATGACGGTCACGACGTCTGCTTCAAGGTCGAGACCCACAACCACCCCTCGGCCATCGACCCCTACGGCGGCTCGAACACCGGGCTCGGCGGCGTGATCCGCGACGCGCTCGGCACCGGCCTGGGCTCCAAGCCGATTTGCAACACCGACGTCTTTTGCGTCGCCTCGCCCGACCTTCCCCCCGACCAGCTTCCCGTCGGCGTGCTGCACCCCAAGCGCGTGCTCAAAGGCATCGTCGCCGGGGTTCGCGACTACGGCAATCGGATGGGAATCCCAACCGTCAACGGCGCACTGGCCGTCGATCCGGCCTATCTGAGCAACCCCCTGGTCTTCTGCGGAACGGTGGGCGTTCTGCCTCGCGGCAAGGCGTTCAAGAGCGTCGAGCCGGGCGATCGGATCGTCGCCATCGGCGGTCGAACCGGCCGCGACGGCATCCACGGCGCGACCTTCAGCTCGGTCGAGCTGACCAGCGAGAGCGAGTCGCTCTCGGGCGGGTCGGTCCAGATCGGCAACGCGATCACCGAGAAGATGGTTCTCGACGTCATCGTTCAAGCCCGAGACCGGGGCCTCTTCCGTTCCGTGACCGACTGCGGCGCGGGGGGCTTCAGCTCGGCCGTTGGCGAGATGGGCGCCGAACTCGGGGCGATCGTCGACCTCGAGCGCGCCCCCTTGAAGTACCCGGGGCTCTCGTACACCGAGATCTGGATCTCCGAGGCCCAGGAGCGCATGGTTTTGGCCGTGCCCCCGGAATGCTGGGACGAGTTTCGCGACCTCTGCGCCCTGGAGGGGGTCGAGGCGACCGACCTGGGCGAGTTCGCGGCGACCGGCCGGCTTGAGCTTCGATACCAGGGCCAAGTGGTCGGCGACCTGTCGATGGAGTTTCTGCACGACGGCCGCCCTCTGGTCACCCGGTCGGCGACGTTCCCGACTCCCAAACCCGCGCCGATCGCCCCGCCGGAATCGACCGACTTCACGGCCGACCTGCTGGCGATCCTCGGCCACTGGGACGTTTGCAGCAAGGAATGGATCGTTCGCCAGTACGATCACGAGGTTCAGGGCCGAACGGTCGTCAAGCCCCTGGTCGGCGAGGACGAGTCGGGGCCCGGGGACGCCGCGGTCGTGCTGCCGGTCGTGAACTCGCATCGGGGGCTGGTCGTCTCGTGCGGGATCAACCCTCGCTACGGCAAGATCGACCCCTACAACATGGCCGCCTGCGTCATCGACGAGGCGATCCGCAACTGCGTGGCCGTGGGCGCCGACCCGGATCGGATCGCCCTTCTGGACAACTTCTGCTGGGGCAATCCCGAGCGGCCCGAGACGCTCGGCTCGCTGGTCCTCGCCGCGCAGGCCTGCCACGACCTGGCCATCGCCTACGCCTCGCCGTTCATCTCGGGCAAGGACAGCCTCTATAACGAGTATTCGCACGAGGGCCAAAGCCTGGCGATCCCTCCCACGCTGCTCATCAGCGCGATCGGCCAGACCCCGGATGTTCGCCGTTGCGTGACGATGGACTTCAAGGCGCCCGGCAACCTCATCCTCCTGCTGGGAACGACCCGGACGGAACTGGGCGGCTCGCTCTGGACCGAGATCCGAGGGATCGAGGGGGGTAGCGTTCCCGCCGTCGACGCCAAACTCGGCCGGTCGATCTTCCAGGCCCTTTTCCAGGCCATTCAGCGCGGGCTCGTCCGAAGCTGTCACGATCTCTCCGAAGGGGGATTGGCCGTCGCCCTCGCCGAGATGGCCTTCGCCGGCGGGATCGGCGCCGAGGTCTGGCTGAGCGAAACACCCCGCGGGAACGACGCGGAGAACGACGCCGCGCTCTTGTTCTCGGAATCTCAATCCCGCTTCCTGCTCGAAGTCGAACCCCAAAATTTCGACGCCCTGGCCAACGTCCTTAAGGGACTGCCGTTTGGCCGACTCGGCGAGACGAAGCCGGCCGGCGCGGGCGAATCGCCCAGGCTCCTGATCCGCGGCCTCGGCGGATCGCCGGTCGTGGATTCGAGCCTCGCCAGGTTGGAGGAGGCGTGGAAGCGCCCCCTCCGCTGGTGATCCCGGCCGCCCGTCCGCCGTCGCGACGGCTTCGTGGTCCTCATGGTTATTGAAATTCACCACACAGGGATATCTTTATGCTAAGATTCGTCACGTTCGTGGACGGATCCAACCTGGACGGGGTGCTGAAGCACTTGAACCTCCGGGTCGACGACTACGGGGCGTTCTATCGCCACGTCTTTGAGCAGAGCGTCCAGTACTGGGGCCGGACCTTCGCCGAGGGCTCTCCCTGGCCGACCGCCCAACATTCGCGGATTTACTGGTACGTCGTCGGCAAGATGGATGAATGGGACTTGAACGATCCGAAGGCCGAGGCTCGCCTGCGGTCCCGGTTCGAGATGAACCCGAGGCTGCGCGACGCCTACGTCGAGGACGTCTCCCAACGCCTTCCCGACGCCCCGATGGACCGCCGCATGGAGGAGGCGTGGAGCCTCTGCTTCGCCGAGACCCGCGATTGGTACGAAAACAAGCGCCGGGCCCTGGAGCGGAAGAAGCGGTTTTATCACGGCGTTCAATCGGCCACCGACTTCGTCGAGATCCGCCAGGAAGGCCACTGGAAGGTCGACCTGCTCCACCACGCGGTCAACGAAAAGGGCCTCGACACCAGCTTGGCCGTCGACATGGTGGCGCTGCAGGACACCTACGACATCGCCCTTCTGATCTCGGGCGACGCCGACGGCATCCCCGGCATCAATTACGTGAAGAGCCGCTCCAAGCACGTCGGCGTCGCCGAGTTCCGCAAGGGGTCGCCGACCGACGCGCCCGCCAAGGGGACGTCGTCGCGCTTGAAGATTGCCGCCGACTTTGTTGTTCAGATTTACGAATCCGAATTGGTGAGGCGCAACCTGGCCTATCGGGCCGAGCCCGACTATCAGTCGTCCTACGGCTCGAACGATTCCTCTTATTGACACACCTTGATGGAGTTGCGAAAAGGGACCATGACCACCAAGGCCGCCCCCCGCGTGATCGTGCTTCGAGCGCCGGGGACCAATTGCGAAGAGGAAACGGCCCACGCCTGGAACCTGGCCGGCGCCCGCGCCGAGACCTGGCACGTCGGCCGGTTGCTCGAAGAGCCCCACGCCCTCGACCTGTTTCAAATCCTGACGCTGCCGGGGGGCTTCTCCTACGGCGACGACCTGGGCGCCGGCCGCATCCTGGCCGTCCACCTGGCGCGCGGCTTGGGCGACGCCCTCCGCCGGTTTCACGACCGCGGCGGCCTGATCCTGGGCATCTGCAACGGCTTCCAGGTTTTGGCGCGCTGCGGGCTCTTGCCCGGGGGCGAGACCACCAGCCCGGCCACGCTCGCCCGGAACGAGTCGGGTCGGTTCGAGGCCCGCTGGATCACCCTTTTGCCCCGCCCCGGCCTCTCGCCGTTCGTCTCATTCGACGAGCCGCTTGAGCTTCCCGTCGCGCACGGCGAAGGTCGGTTCCTCACCGCCGATCCCAAGACGCTCGAAGCGATGGACGACGCCGGACAGATCGTCCTGAAATACGGCGACGCTCAGGGCAAGCCGACCCAGGAGTACCCGGCCAACCCCAACGGCTCGCTCCGGGCCGCCGCCGGAATCTGCGACCCGACCGGCCGCGTCTTCGGCCTGATGCCCCACCCCGAGCGCTTCGTCTCTCCCCTGCACCACCCCCGATGGACGCGCCTCGGCGACGCCCTCGGCCCCGAAGGCCACGGCCTGAAGATCTTCCGGGGAGCGGTCGCGGCCCTCAAGGTTTAAGCGATCAGAGCCGCCTTCCTCTGTGGCCGGGGTCTTTGACCCCGGCGCGTGAGCTTTGGCGATCCGACGGCGATCCCGGCCTCACAGAGGCCGGCTACAGAAGCCGCGACGTCCGGGCCTCACGGAGCCGGCGCCTCAACGCATCAAGGCGCTTGGGGTTTTTGTTTTAATTGTGCCTTGAGGTCTTCGCGCAGGCGATCGACGATGGAATCGTCCTTGGCTTGCGCCATGATTTCTTGAATAACCGTCTTGATGCCTTTGGCGCCCCACTGGCCTCCTTGACTCAGGTAGGCGACGGCGCCCCTGCCGATGACGTAAGACGCGGAGGCCCCGGCGGCGGCCTGTGTTATCCCGACGGTCCCGTACACGAGCGCGGTCAAGGGGGCGGCGAGACCTCCCGACATGACGGTCAGCCCAGCCATCGACGCCTTGATCCCGCTGCGGGCCAGGCGGGTGGCGAGTTGGACCAACCCCATGGCGCCGAGGGCGATCGTCATATCCTTGACCAACCCGGCGGCGGCCGGTTTCGTTAAAGGGATGCCGTAAACCTTGCTGAGCGCCAGCACCATCGACACGTCGACCGCCAGCCCGCCGGCCAGGTCGGCGACCGGGATCGGGTTGAGCGCCATCGCGGCGCCCTTCACGAGCGAGTAATTCCAGATCAGGCGACGGGCCTCCTCGTCGCGGAGCCGGAGCTTGCGCTGAACGATTTCGTCGTGGAGGTCGCCGGCCAGCAGCAGGGTGTTGAGGGCGACGAGCGCCTTGCCCTCGCTCTCCAGCACGTCGAGGATGCGCACCTTCAGCGGCTCGATCAACGGCTCGGGGCGCTCCATGACGACCTTGGTTGAGCCGTCGGCGAGGCGGACCTTGATCGGGACCGGGTCGGGACGGGCCGCGCACAGGACAATGTCCTCGGGCCGGATCAAACCCCTGACCCTCTCGTCCTCGAGTTTCGCGTGAATCTCCTCGCGGTCGGCGTCGGGGTAGCGGTCGATCTGGTTGAATACGAGGATGATGGGCTTTTGATGCTTGCGAAGCTCGGCCAGGGCGTCGAGCTCGACGCGCTGCATGTCGCCGGCGATGACGAAGAGGATCAGGTCGGCGCGCCGGGCCGACTCGCGCGCCTGGGCCTCTCGGACCTCGCCCCCCACCTCGTCGATCCCCGGCGTGTCGACCAGGATCAGCCGGGCCCTTCCCACCCGCTCCTCCCCCGGCGCGGGGGCGGACCATTCCTGAACCGAGCGGCGGATCGTCGTCCCGTGCGTGGCGCCGACCTCGAATAGTTCGCGGCCGAGCAAGGCGTTGAGGACCGACGACTTGCCCCGGCTGACCATCCCGAAGGCGACGATCTCGACGGTCGCCTCGTCGAGCTTGCGCGAGAGTTCGCGAAGCCGGCCCAGTTGCGGGGCCATCGCGGCCTCTTCCTCGGGAGTCAAACTCAGAGAGGAGAGCGTGGATTCCAGGCTGTCGCGCGCCCGGCCGACGGCGTCGTCGGCGGGCTCCGATTCGGGCTCGCCAAGCGGAGGATCGAGGCGCTCGGCCTCGTCCGAAGAGGGCCTCGCGGAATTACTCATGAGTTGGAACCTCTCGCGCCTGCGTCTTCGCTGGACTCGCCACCTTCCGCCGGGGCTTGGAGCGGCGAGCGATCGCGTGGCGTCGGCCTCGGAGGATGGGATTCGGGAGGGCGAGGCTCCCGCCGAGCCGGGACTATGCTTGGGGCTCGGCGGGAGCCTCGCCCTCCCGAGGAACTCGCGCGCCACGCGATCGTTCGCCGCTCTGGAAATTATACGGAGTCTCCCCCTCCGAAGGGCGCGGCCTTGGCCTTGATCCTGCTCCAGAAGCGTTGGACGGCCTGGCGGGCGAAGTCTTGAAGGAACTCGGATCGGCTGTTGAGTTCGAACTGGCGGAGGACGACGCCCTCGATTCCCTCGTCGCCCCAGCTTTCTCCATTCCGGAAATACTCGTTGAACGACTTGCCGACGATCCGCGCGAGGTAGGCCATCGTCGCGGCTTGCAGGGCGCCCCCGGCGACGAAGGTGGCCGGCGACCGTTTGATGAGTCCCGCGACGATCGACGCCGCGGCCTCGACCAGCCCCGTCTTGAGGATCGCCCGGCCCATGCTCGCGGCGAGGGCGTGAAGTTGGGCCTTGCTCGGCTCGGCGCCATACACGCGAGCGAGTTCGGCGATCAGCTCGGACTGGACCGAAGCGCCGGCGAGAAGGTTCATCGCCGGGATCGGATTGGCGAAAACGGCGGCGGCCGTCACCCATTGATAACGGTCGATCACTTCATCGGCTCGTTGCCGGCGCTCCGCGTTCAACTCGGCCTCCGCTTCGCGAGTCAGGAGATTGGTCTGGACCAGAAGATTGGCAACCCGAAGCAGGTGCCCCTCGTCCGAGAGCACCGCGACGATCCGGGCTCGCAGGGCGCGCAGGTCGGGTTCCTGGACTTCCAGCACCGTATCATAAGAGCCGTCGTCGCACATCGTCCTGAACTGGATCGGCCGGGGCGCGGCGGCGGCCGTGACGACATCCTCGGCGGCCACGACATCGCCGAGTCGATCGCGGAGCTTGGCGACAATCGCGGCCAAGTCGTCGTCGGTGAATCGGTCCTTCTTGTTCAAGACGGCGATCGACCGCTTGCCCAGCCGAGCCAGCTCGATCAGCCGAACGTGCTCGCTTCGGATCAGGTCATGGTCGACGACGAACAGCAGAAGGTCGGCCCGCCTGGCCAGGTCGCGGGCCTCGTCCTCGCGCTCGACGGCCCCCTCGCCCGCTTCGGAAATGCCCGGCGTGTCGATCAGGTGAACCGTTCCGGCGACCCCTTTGAGCGAATGGACGTGGGTTTCGCCCCGCCGCGTCGTGCCCATCACGGGGCTCGTCTCGCCGACCCGGCGGCCCATCAGCGCGTTGATCAGCGAGGTCTTGCCGGCCGAGACCGTCCCGAAAATCACGACGTGAAGCTCGGCCGCGGGGGCGCTCCGCGCGGCCTCTAGACGCTCAAGCTCGGATTGCAGGCCACTTCGGCGCTCGGCGTCGCGAATCTTGTCGATGAACTCCCGGGCGCGCGCCGACTGCGCGTCGGCGGCGCGCGCCAGGGCGGCGGGATCGAGTGGGTCGGCCCCCTCGTCGTCCTCAATTCGCCCCGCGCGCCCGGCGTCGCCGACGCGGCGAACGGCCCAGAAGCCGACCAGCCCCAAAATCAGGGCGGCCACGACGCCAATCGGCAAAAGCGCGACCCGCCCCCAAGGGCTGGACTGGCCGATGGACCAGGCCGCCGTCGCCAGCAGGGCGAGAAGGACGAGGCCGGCGCCCGCCCACATCGCCAGACGCCGTTTGGAGGACTTGGTGGAGGATGAGATCATATCTTGGGGTTTGCTCTCAGAGTCCGTCTCATATACAGCGATCCTGTTCGTCGCAAGGCTTGAGTCTCCCGAACAGCGGGACGAACATCCCTTCTCCCGCGAGGGGAGAAGGCTGTAATTCGATCCGCATCGCGCTGGACGGGAAGAACCGTGGAACCCGCTAACACCATGCCGGCTCCGGCCACAATTGTGGCCGGAGCCGGCATGGGCCGCTTTCGCCATCAACGACGGACGGGGGTCCATCGGGGGGCGTCGATCAAGGTCGCGACTCGACCGCGCCGGGGCGCCTCTCCGCGACTCGCCTCGGGCCGATCCGAGACATAACGCGGATTCACGGGCTCGGCGTCCAGCGCGCCGGTCATGTCTTCGAGGCCCGATCCCTGGCGGTCCACCCGGATCGCGGGACCGTCCATCGACAGGATCGGCCGGCCGGCTTCGGCGACCTCGGCGTCGAATCGGCGGTTGCTCCGGGCGCTTCGGGCCGCCGTCGGCGGCGCGAGTTCGAGGTCGCCGCCGCGCGGGGCGCCGGCTCGGGGGTTGAATTGGTCGAATGGCGAGGGCTCGTCCTCGGCCGGCGCGGCGGGCCCCCGGGGAATCGGCGGCTCGTCGCGATTCGGCGCCGCTCCGCCGGGCCCATTGGGGGTCTCCAGCTCGAACGGCGAGCGGTCCCCTTCGGCCGGCGGGACCGGCAAGTCGGGCCTCGCTCCCCTCGGCGGCGCTCCCATGCCGGGCTCCTCGCCAAACTCCTCCTCCGGGTTGAAATTCTCGTCGAAGTCCTCGGGAGGCTGAAGCGGGATCTCCTCGTAAGACTTCTTGGCGTTCGGCGCCTCGGGGCTGGGCGCTCCCCACCCATCCGGGAACTTCCGCCACATGGTCGGGTGGTAGCCGAAGTACTGCTCCTTGTACAGCCGATAGACCGGATCCTCCTGGCTGCACGGCACCCGCTGCCTTCGGATCGGCGCCAACGGAAACAACCCGGTCTGCTGCGCCGCGGCCCACTCGGAGAGAGCTAGAACCGCCATGGCGACGGCCAAGGCCATCCCCAGCGACCCCCTCAATGATTTCGTCAGCATCCTTGCCTCGTCTGATTGGGATGACATGCTTCGCCTCCGAACAGTCCTGGAGGGAGGCGGATCCAAACACCGCCCAACGCCGAATCATCAGCCTTTCGATCGGGTCCACCGTTTCTCCCGCTTCAGTTAAACTAGCTAAATGGCGGGCTTTCCGCATTTTACGCGATTGACGAAAAATAGGACTGAATCGAACCGCGCGGATCCAAGGATCGTTCGGATCTCTCGGCTTGGATTGACTGCAACGAATGGTCCCAGCGGCCGATTCCTTTTAGAGAACGAGCCCACCGATCGCGGTTGGCGCGGAGGATGGGGGCCGACCGAAGATCTCGACGGGAGAGGAGCAAGCGCCATGGCGTCTCGACTTGTGAGGATTTTCCTGGTTCCGGCCGTGTTGGCGGCGGGCGCGCTCGGAGAAACCGCGGCGAGGGGACAAACAGCGCCCCCGGCGCGGGTGTCGCCAAATCGAGGGGGGGCCGTGATGATGGCGCCGCAGCCCGGGGTGCTCGGCTACGGGACGGCGACCCCCATGCTCGTGGATCCGGTGGCCCTGAACTATCTGTACGCGACCGGGGTGCCGATGACCCGGGGGCAGGTCGGACTCTCGGCGGTTTCGTCGTTGCAGCAAATGACCGGGCTTGGCTCGGGCCGGATCAGCGGCGTTCGCGGCGGGGGCGTCGACGAGGATCCCCGGCGGTCGGCCACTCACACAAGGAACCCCAACGTGCCGGGCGGACAGGCCTCGGGGTTCTTCAATCGGTTTGGCCCGTCGATCCCCACGAGCGTCGCGGCGTCGGCGAGCGCCTCGGATTCCGGGCGGTTTTACGGCCGGCAAAGCCACTATTTTCCGCGGCCGGCCCGATAGACGGAGATTCGCCCCCTTTTCTATTTGAGCGGGGAGGCGAATATGCCGATTTTAGGTTCTGTCAAGGCCGTCCGCGGTTTCCGCGGATCTGGGCCTCAGAGCGAAGATGGATCGAAATCAAGACTGAAGTACATGGGATCCGGCGAGCGGGATGCGTCGTGAAGGACCGCGGCGACCGCTCGACGCGAGAGACGGAGATCTCCGCCGAGCCGGTCTCGGAAACGCCGGAAGGAGTGGTGCATGGAACGCACGGGGAGTTTCCGCCGGGTCGGCTGGTTGATGGTGCTCGCCGCATGCGCCGCGTGCGGTTGCCAGACGGTCAAGACGCCGGAAGAGAAGATCGCCAACAGCAACATCCCGACCGAGCTGAAGAAGGTCACAATGCCCGACTATGTGGTCGAGCCGCCCGACCTGGTGCTCGTCGAGGTGCTTGAAGCGCTGCCCGGCCGGCCTATCTCGGGCGAGCGCTTGGTTCGGCCCGACGGCAAGATCTCGCTGGGTTTCTACGGCGAGGTTTACGTGGCCGGCCTGACGATTCCGGAGGTCAAGGAGAAGATCGTCCTGCACCTGCGGAAGTATCTGACCGACGAGATCCTTGGCCTCTTCGAGGAGGATCCGGAGACCGGCCGGCTCAACAAGCAGGTTGATCCCAAAGACTCCGACCGCGTCTTCGTGGACGTAACGGCCTACAACAGCAAAAATTACTATGTCTTGGGCGATGTCGGCGCTCCGGGCAAGCTGCCGATCACCGGCAACGAGACGGTGCTCGACGCCCTGCAATACGCCGGCGGTCTTTTGCCGACGGCCGCGCCCCAGAACATCCGACTGGTGCGCCCCGCCCCTCCGGGAGCCTGCTGCGAGCAGCTCTTGCCGGTGAACCTCGCGGCGATCACCAGCGGCGGCGACCCGACCACCAACTACCAACTTATGCCGGGCGACCGCGTCGTCGTCTATCGAGACCCGATCGTTCGGACCACGATCTTCATCGATCGCATGGCCGCCCCGTTCCAAACCGTCCTGCAATCGATCCTCCAGACCTCGTTCACCGTCCAATCGTTGCGATTCCTCAGCCGGGGAGTTGGGTTGGGGGGAGTGGGAACGGGAACCACGGCCACCCAGCCGACGCTACCGACTCAGCCCGGCGCCCGTTGACGGCTTGATTCAACCAGGCGGCGAGCAACGCTGCTGACCGATCGCTCGACTCCTGATCGAAGCGCGACCATCGAAACCGACCCGACCCGCCCCGAGGGATCACCCTTGGGGAGGGTCGGTTTTCGTTGGTTCCCTCGCGACGGCGCCGAGGGCTCGACCGGATCGCGGCTGGGGCGATCCTCCGAGTCGGGTTGACCAAAGAGGTCGGGCGACACAAGATGGCGCTCGTTGTGGACGCGAGTCCGGCGTTGAAACTCGGTTTGTCGAAGGAGCCCCGCCGCCATGGAGCCAGTCGCGATCGACGAGGAAATCCGCCGACCGCCCCAACGGGTGGGCATCCCCCGCCGGATCGCGAGGGCGACGGCGCTTGTTTGCCTGATCGTTGCCTTGGGCTTCGGCGGGTTCTTGCTCCAACCGTTCTACAGTCAAAACATCGGGATCGTCGACCCGGGCCGCGTGATCCGATCGGCGCAGCCGACCTCGCGCGCCGACGACATGATCCGAGAGTACAAGCTGGCCTCGATCCTTAGCCTCCGAGGGGGGTCGCCCAGCGATTTCTTCTACGCCAACGAGGTCCGCGCCGCCAAGGAGGCGGGAGTCAGCTTCTACGACCTCCCCCTCAGCGCCACCAGGCGGCCGAAGCGGCGGGAACTTTTGCTCCTGATTGACCTTCTGAACAAGTGCGAATACCCGCTCTTGATCCACTGCAAGTCGGGCGCGGACCGCACGGGTCTGGCGAGCGCGATTTACAGGCTGGAGATTTTGGGCCAGCCCCCCGAACGAGCCAAAGAGGCGTTCACGGTTCTCCATTCGCACGTCCCCTGGTTCGGGACGCAACACCTCCACGAGCCCTTCGACGAATACGCGGAGTGGCTGGCCGAACAGGGCCTGACGCACGCCCCCGGGCGCTTTCGAGACTGGGTCAAGAACGACTACCGGGCCGAAGATCCATCCGTGGAACCCCCTTCACTCGCCGCCGGCCCGCGCCAGCGGCGCTGAGCCGACGGCTCGCGGAGGGCGCCCCAATACCAGCCCGAAGCGCCAGCGAGTGCATTGCCTTGGGCCAAAACCCATGCACTCGCTGGCGCTTCGGGCTGGTATGGCTGACTTCGCCGCGGAGATTTATCTCGCCAGCGCGACGAAACCGGGATGAGCGACGGAGCGAGGCGGCTCCAGCTATTCATCAGCCCAGAGGCGGCCCTCCCCGGGGCCGCCCCTACGGCGGGCCTCGTTTCAGTTTACTCCGAGTAAATCAGGTAGCGCTCGCGGACCTTCTCAAAGTCGGCCAGCTTCCGGGTCCAGAGGGCCTCGATCTCTCGGATGCTCTTACCGTCAAGGATCGCCTGATGGCTTTCCTTGCTGGTGAGCAGCGTGGGCGCTCTCGCGGGATCCCACTGCTCGCGGTACTCCTTGCGGAGCGTTAGCGCGAGTCCCAGGCCGAGCTTCATCGGGTCGAACGTCGACCAGTCGGTGATCAGGATCTGGACGCCGCCGCAGCGCTCTCCCTTATACTGGCGCTCCGTGGGGCTGAACTCAATGGGCGTGAACGAGACGCCGGGCAGGTTCAGCTTATTGAGGGCCTCGGCCCAGACCGTCGGCTTGATCCAAGGGGCGCCGACGCGCTCGAACGGGGTGTCGGTCCCTCGGCCGGTGGCCAGGTTGGTGCCCTCAAGCCAGCCGACTCCCGGATAGAGCATGGCCTCGGTCAGGCTCCGCATGTTGGGCGACGGGTTGATCCAAAGCAGTCCCGTCCGGTCGTAGGTCGCCCCCCGCGTCCATCCCTCGCAGGGGATGACTTCGAGGTCGGCTTCGATCTTGCGCTCGGCGTTGTACATCTTGGCGAGTTCGCCGACGGTCATCCCGTGCCGGATCGGGATCGCGTGGTAGGCGACGAACGACTCGGCGCCTTCGTCGCGCACGGGCCCCTGCACGGCGAGGCCGCCGATCGGGTTGGGCCGGTCAAGCACGACGACCTTTTTGCCGTTGCTCTTGGCGGCTTCAAGCACCAGGCCAAGCGTCGAGATGTAGGTGTAGTACCGGACGCCGATATCCTGGATGTCGAAGACCAGAACGTCGAGATCGGCCAGGTCCTCGTCTTGAGGCTTGCGCTTTTTGCCCTCGTAAAGGCTGACGACCGGCAACTTGGTGGCCTCGTCCACGTCGTTCTTGATCCCCTCGCGGTCGAGCTCGCCCCGGATGCCGTGCTCGGGGCTGAAGAGTTTGACGAGCTTCACCTCGGGGGCGTTGAACAGCACGTCGATCGTCGATCGTCCGTCGGCCGACCGCCCGGTGTGGTTGGTGACCAGGCCAACCCGCTTGCCCTTCAGCGGCTCGAAGCCCCGTTTGGCGAGGACGTCAATTCCGCAGGTCACGCGGGCGTAGGGCGCGGGCTTGTTGGCGGCTTTGGCCTCTTCTCGGGACGCCGGGCGATCCGAGCGCGCCGGGGCCTTGGTCAGGGCCGCCGCGGCCAGCGTGGCGACGCGCCGGCGAACCGCGTTGGTCGAGACCGAGCCTTCCTTGGGATGGAGCCGGCTGGTCAGGATGACGACGTAGGAACGGGTCTCGGGGTCGATCCAGATGCTGGTTCCGGTAAACCCGGTGTGGCCGTAGCTCAAGGGGCCGAACAGCTCGCCGCGGGGGCTGCTGTAACCCGTCTGCACATCCCATCCCAACCCCCTGCGCTGGCCGGCCGGGGTGTCGCCGGGGTCGGTCATCAGCCGGATGGTCAGGGGGCTGAGCACCCGCTTGCCGGACGGGGAGAGACCTCCGTTGAGGAACGTCCGGGCGTACGCCGCGAGGTCGTCGGCCGTGGCGAAGAGTCCCGCGTGGCCCGCCACGCCGCCGAGCGCCCGGGAGCGCGGGTCGTGGACCTCGCCCCGAAGCGGAGGCTGGCCGGCCTCCGCCGGCTCGGTCGGCGCGATCCGATCAGCCTTCGGCCAGCTCGCCGACTCGCCCCCGGTGGGCCGGAAATGCGCGTCGGTCATCCCGGCCGGCTGAAACACCCGCTCAAGCGCGAACTCGTCCAGGGTCTGGCCCGAGACCTTCTCGACGAGCTTGCCCAGGACGATGAAGTTGACGTCGCTGTAAGCGAACTTCTCGCCCGGCTTCGAGATCAAATCGAGGTCGCAAATCTTCTTCCAGGCTTCCTCGGGGCCGTTCTTGTAGTCGCCAAGCGCGTTGTCGGGAATGAAGCCCGAACGGTGGCGGAGCAGTTGCTCAACGGTGATTCGCCCCTTGCCGTGGTTGTCCATCTCCGGAAAATATTCGACGATCCGGTCGGACGGGCGGATCTTGCCCTCTTCGATCAGGACCATCATCGAGGTCGCCGTGGCGATCGGCTTGGTCAGCGAGGCCATGTCGAAAATCGTGTCTCGGGTCATCGGCTCGGCCGACGGCTCGACCGCCCGCTGGCCGAACGCCCTCGCGTAGGCGACCCCCTTGTCGCTCCCAACCAAAACGACCGCGCCGGCAAGCTTGCCCGGCCCCACCACGTTGGCGACCGCCTCGTCAATCCGGCTCAACCGCTCGGCGTCGAAGCCGAGCTTCTTCGCGGCATCCGCGGACTCGACCCCGGACCCCTCGCCGGCCCAAAGCGGGGCCCCTCCCGAAATCACGGCGGCGGCACAAAGCCACGCCGCCATCCGTCGACCAACCGCGTGTTTCACGATTCCCTCGCCTCAACGCAAATGGATCAAATGAGAGACCAACACAAGGTCCTTCTCATGTTAGCGACGAAACCGCGCCGTTGCTCCATCCCACCGCCCGGGATTCGTCCGGCGGATCGCGAACTTCCCTTCCGTGGAGCGGGTGGGTTCGCCATGATGAGCGAGGCGAGCTTTGGGCCGAGACGAATTCGGCCCAAAGATGTCGAGCCCTCGCGCCCGGAACGAGAGAACATTGAGACGGTCATTCGCATGACGATTGGGTCGGACTCCGAAGCGAAAATCTTGGCGTCCTTGATGAAGGCGGTGGACCCCTGGACGCGCCTGGCGAAACCCGACCCGCTGGATCGCTGGCTGAGCCGAGAGCTTGGCGTCGAGGGGGCCCCGGTTCGCCTTCCCGTCGCCGGATGGTTCTCGGCCCTGGAACTGCTGGTCGAGGCGAAAGAGGCGCGCGGGGGTTGGCCGGACGCGATCGAGCGGCGGGTTCTCGATTTCCTCCGGTCCCTGATGCGGTTCACGCGCCCCGATGGTCGGGTGGCGACGCTCGACGAACGGGCGATCGGCACCGAGGACCTGCGCGTTCGCTGGGAGCGGCTGGCCGGCGCGTTTCCCGGTTCCGACGCCTCGCGAGTGGTCGACTGGTGGTTTCCCGGCCGGAGGTCGAAGCCGATCGCGCCCCCTCGGGCGGGCTGGTCGAGTACGGAGCGGGTCTTGGGCTCGCTGCGGGTCGACTGGACCACGCGGGGCGACCTGCTGGCTTTCGACCAACGGGGCGGATCGAGCGCGACCCGGTTCGAGTTGTTCGGCTCCGGCCATCCGTGGTTGGCGGGCCTCTGGAGGGCGCCGGGGGGAGATGACGTCAAGGCGGCGGCGGTCAAGCCGGTGGTCTGGCGGACGAGTTCCGCCGCGGACGTGGCGGAGTGGACCTTTCGCGCGGGCGGCCTTCGAATCCGTCGCGTGCTTGTGCTGCTTCACGGCCGCCGCGCCGCGCTTTTGGCCGATCAGGTGGACAGCTTGAAGGCTCCCGCGAAAATCGAAACGACGATCGGGCTCCCGACTTCGGACCTGACGGTCGAGGCCGTTCCCGAGTCTCGGGCCCTGCTCTTGCGATCGGCGACCGACGGAAAATCCGCCCAGGTGATCCCGATGGGCCTACCGGCGCTCCCCTACGAGACCGATCGCGGCCGGTTCGGGTTCGACCCGGAGCGCGGGTCGCTTTCGCTCTCGCGAGCCGCGACCGGCGCGCGAGCCTGGATGCCGCTCTTCGTGTCTTGGAACAATGCCCGGCACCGCAAGCCCCTGAGTTGGAGGGCGCTGACGGTCTCGGAGAACTTCAAAGTCCGCCCCCCCGAACTGGCCCAGGCCGCCCGGGTAAGCTGGGGACGCTCCGAGACGTTCCTGATCTACCGAAGCCTCGGCCCCCCCGCCCGGCGATCGTTCCTGGGACACACGACGACCGCGCGCTTTCTCGTCGCCCGGTTCACCCCCGAGGGAGATGTTGACCCGATCGTCTCGCTCGAATAGAGGCTGCCGTTGTAGCCGGCCTCTGTGAGGCCGGGACCGGCGCTGGATCGCCAAGGCCCGCCCGCCGGGGTCACAGACCCCGGCTACAATAATTTAGCCCGCCGGAGAGTACGCGCCGGATCCGACTTGGCCGTCCACTATACCTCGCGGCGGGGCTTCGACAAAATCACCCCCAGCGACACGGCGATGTAAACGAGGCAAACGACGGCCATCAACGTCCCGGTGTGAAAATGGCTCGTGGCCAGGCTCCTCTGCCCACCTCGAATCCAGAGACCAAGCAAGACCTGAAAGACGATCAAGCAGGCCGAAAGAACACCCGTTATGATGAGGAACGGCTTCATCGCGGAAGGCACCTGGGTCTAAAAGTAGGCGGTGAATCGCGAGCCTCGGGCGTCCAAAGACGAACCGGCTCAAACAGCGTGCTAGGATACCCGATAACGCGCCCCGCGTCATCGCGGCCGATTGGAATGGGCTTGCGCCGGAGCGTCCGGTCTCGTTATCTCGATCGCTTACGACACTCCATGAACAACCTTCGATTCCGCGACAACCTGCTTTCCGTCCGCGATCGAATCGCCGAGTCGGCCAAGCGGTCGGGGCGTGATCCGGCTTCGGTGGTTTTGGTTGGGGTGACGAAAAAACAGCCGGCCGCGCTGGTTCGCCAACTGGTCGAAGCGGGGGCTCGCGACCTGGGCGAGAACTATCCTCAGGAGCTTTGGGAGAAGGCCGAGGCGCTCGCCGACTTGCCGGCCGACGTTCGCTGGCACTTGATCGGGCACTTGCAGCGCAACAAGCTCAAGCGGACCCTGCCGATCGCGCGGGTGATTCACGCGGTCGACTCGCTGAGGCTGCTGAAGGCGATCGACGAGCAGGTCGGTGAGGGGCAAGAGCCGCCGATGGTGCTTTTGCAGGTGAATACGTCCGACGAGGAGGCCAAGCACGGCTGGCGGGACGATTCGATATTGGCCGACGCCGAGGCGATCGCCGGTTGCCGGCGGGTTCGTCCGGCGGGGTTGATGACGATGGCCGCTTGGGGGACGGACGCCGAGACGGCCCGGCCATCGTTCGCGCGGCTCCGCGAGATTCGGGACGCCCTGCGGGATCGCTCGGGCCTGGCCCTGCCCGAGCTTTCGATGGGGATGTCGAACGACTTCGAGGCCGCCGTGGAAGAGGGGGCGACGCTGGTTCGGGTCGGCTCGGCCTTGTTTGAAGGGGTTGAGCCGTGATCGATTTGATCCCGAGCAAGGAGGGGACGATCTTCGCCGTTCACGCGCAGCCGGGGGCCCGCCGAAATGCGATACTGGGCGAACGCGCCGGAGCGCTTCGGGTCGCCGTGACCGCTCCCCCGGACAAGGGGAAGGCCAACGCCGCGATCCTGGAGCTGCTCGCCCGCGCCCTGGGCTGTCGGCCGTCGGAGATCGCCCTCGTCTCCGGCGAGACCTCCCGCCAAAAGCGGTTCGTCCTGGTCGGGATGTCGGTCGAAGAGGCCGCCCGGCGGATCGCCGAGGCCGCCCCGGGGGCCTGAGCCGCGCTCCGATCGAGAATTGCTTCATCCTTCGCGTCTTGTTCCAAACTGGGAAACGATGTCAGATTATCCGTCCGAGCTAACGATCGACCCCTGGACCGGCCCTCCCCCCGTCGCGACCGTTCGCGTTCCCGGGTCGAAGAGCCTGACCAACCGAGCCCTCATCATCGCCGCCTTGGCCGAGGGGCCGAGCCGGCTCCCCGGCGCGCTCGACAGCGAAGACACCCAGGTCATGGTCGAGGCCCTCAAAAAGCTCGGGATCAAGGTCGAGCACGACAAGGAAACGGCCCTGATCCGAGTCGAGGGTTGCGGCGGCCGGATCCCCGCGAGCAAGGCCGACCTCAACGTGGCGAACTCGGGGACGAC
>Ga0182738_1002026_pt1 | contig 24528 bp, 18 predicted proteins | sample eDN5th30CBELigMG_FD_128876 | JGI IMG/M metagenome (GOLD analysis project Ga0182738, IMG submission 128876) | Enriched Miracle-Growth compost microbial communities from Emeryville, California, USA - eDNA 5th pass 30_C BE-Lig MG (version 2)... ...
CGCGGCGAGGCTGCGCAGGTCGGTCGGTTCCATGAGGGTCTTCATGCGCTCCGGGCGGCGGCGAGAACCTCGTCGACATGCCCCTTCACCTTCACCTTTTCCCAGGCGCGGGCGATCCTGCCGTCACGGTCGATCAGATAGGTGGTGCGCACCACCCCCATATATTTGTGCCCGAACATCGATTTCTCCTCCCAAACGCCATAGCTCTCCAGCATGGCTTTGTTTTCATCGGAGGCGAGCGTGACCGAGAGTTTATGCTTCTTGCGGAAGCGCTCGTGAGACTGGACGCTGTCCGGCGACACGCCGATCACCAAGGTGTCGGCTGTCTCGAAGTCGGCTTGCCGCGCCGAAAAGTCGATTGCCTCCACGGTACAGCCGGAAGTGTTGTCCTTCGGGTAGAAATAGAGGACTACCTTGCGTCCCTTCAGGTCGGAGAGCTTGATTCTGCTGCCGCCATCGGTCGGAAGGTCGAAATCCGGGGCCACAGAACCTTGGGTCAGTATGGACATGCTGCCTTCCTTTCGTCGCACTTGTCTGGCGTGAGAAGCAGAATTGACGGGGAATTTGCAAGTGGGGCTTGGATCGGCCCGCGATTCCGGATGAGATCAGAATCAGCGCGTCGGTCCACGGGTCCGGACCGGTCGACGTCACCGATGGGTTTTACGCCGCTCCCAGAACGGAGGCGGCTTGCAAGGGGTATTGACGCCTGACAATGCGCCTCGACGAGTATCCATCGGCGCGCGCTCACCGGCCTCTCTATGAGCGTCCGCCGCCGAGACGGCGTGGCTGGTCCAACTTGCTGCTGCGTCTGCTTGGGGCGTTTCTTCTGCTCGTCGTGATCCTGTTCGGCACGCTGGCGGCGATCGTGGCAACCGGGCCGGTTGAACTCGACGCCGTGCGCGACCGGGTGCGCGCGTCATTGTCCAAGCGCCTCGGGCCGGATTATGCGGTCAAGGTCGGCCGCGCCCTGATCGATGTCGACCCCGTGCTCGGTCTCGTTGTCCAGCTCGACGATATTTCCGTGCGCGATCGCGCCAGTGTCGTCGTCGGCAATGTTCCGGCCGCGCGGCTGGCGATCGATCCTCTGTCTCTGCTGCGCTTTCGCCTCAACATCCGCACGGTCGAGATCTCCGACGCCGACGTTTCCTTCGTCCGCGCCCCGTCCGGCGCGGTCTATCTGGGCACGGCGGATACGGACCATCAGCCCGGGCCGCCGCCGACCGTGACCGCGGCGGCTCCCTCCGCGCCGGAAAGTGACGATGTGGCCGATGGCGGCTTCCCGGATCTGCTGCGGGCGCTCCGCACTGTCAATGGCGCGCTCGATCCGGCCGTCGACTTCGCGATTTCGCGCGGCTTCGAGCGTCTTTCGGTCGATGCCTCGACCATCCGTGTCTGGGACGCCGCGCAGATGCAGCAACGGAGCTTCGGGCATACCGACATCGCATTGACCGTCGATGGCGAGACAGGCGCGGTGAAAGCCAATCTCGATACGTCGGGCTATGCCGGGCGTTGGGGCGTGCTGGCCGAGCGCACCGTCGATCCCGACAGCCATGACCGCAATCTGTCCGTCATCTTCTCGCAACTGTCTCTGGCCGATCTCAATCCTGCGCTCGGCAGGCCGGACAGCATGCTGCAGTCCAACGTGCCGATGTTCGGGCGCGCCACCGTTCGCCTGAACGACAAGGGCAATGTCCAGGCGGCAACGGTTCGGCTGGATCTGGGCGCCGGAACTTTCGTCTCGGGGCTTGGCAAGGATACGGTCCTGCTCGACGAGGCGACGGTGCGCCTGCGCTGGGATGTGCCGCGCCGTGCCATCGTCATGGAGCCGTCCTCGTTCTTCTTCGGCGACACGCGCGCCGTCGTCATCGGTGAGGTCAAGCCGCTGAACGACAAGGCGGATGGCCGCTATGGCTTCACGCTGGAGAGCCGCAACGCGGTCCTCTTCGCCGCCGACGCCAACGCGCCGCCGATCGTCGCCGACCGCATTGCACTGGTCGGCACGGCGGATGTCGCCGCCAGGCGCATCGACTTCACCGATGCGTCGATCACCACACAGGGCGGTTCGATCGCGGCCGCCGGGTCGGTCGGCCTCGAGGGACCGACGCCGTCGCTGGCGATGGCTGCCTCCTTCTCGCCGATGGCGCTTTCGACGCTCAAGCAGATGTGGCCGCCTTTCCTGGCCGGCGCCGCCCGCAAATGGGCCTATGAGCACGTCAAGGGCGGTACGCTGGAGGCGGGACGCTTCGAGGCATCTGTGCCCGCGGGCGTTCTGTGGACTGGCGAGCGGGTCGTGCTGCCGGAAGAATACATGCGCCTCGACATGCGCCTCGACGACGTCTCGTTCACGACCATCGGAACGGTCCCCATGGTGACGGGGGCGAGCGGCAATGCCGTGCTGGCGGGCTCGACCTTCGGCCTGGACGTCGAGAAGGGGCGTGTCGTGACGCCGCTCGGGAAGACCGTCGAGATCACCGCCGGCGCCTTCGCCGTCTCCAACACCGCCCAGCGCTTTCCCGATGCGCAGATCGAGATTCAGCTCGAGGGCGATGTCGGCGCCATGGCGGAGATCGCCGATAGCGAGCCGCTTCTGGCGATGGAGCGCCGGTCGATCGACCCGGCCTCGCTATCCGGCAAGGCGCAGGCGAACGTCTCGATCAAGCTGCCGCTCCGGCCCGGCGTGACGCCGTCCGAGGTGGACTGGCGCGTCGCGCTGACGACCACCGGCTTTGCCAGCAGCGAGCCGATCGAAGGCAAGGTGATCAAGAATGGCGCGCTGTCGATGACGGCGACGCCCGCCGAAATCCAGGTTCATGGCAAAGCGACGATCAACGGCGTCCTTGCCTCGATCGACGTGGCGCAGCCGCTCGGCGACACGGATGGCGATGGCCAGACCGAGGCCGGCCGTCGCAAGGTGACGCTGAGTCTGGACGAGAAGGCCCGCAAGGCCCTCGGCATCGGCCTCGACAATGTCATCGGCGGCACGGTCGGCGCCTCCGTCTCCGACCTCGGGGATGGCAGCAAGGGGCAGCATTACGAACTGGACCTGAAGCAGGCCCGCCTCGTGCTTCAGGCGGTCGGCTGGTCCAAGGGCATCGGTGTGCCGGCCAAGCTGAGCTTCGATCTGCGTCCGCTCGGCAATGGCTTCGCCGTCGACAACATGGTCGCCACGGGCGACGGCTTCGGCTTCAAGGGCAAGGCCGTGCTCGATTCCAAATACGGCCTCGTCTCCGCCGAGCTCGACCGCCTGGCGCTGCGCAAGGGCGACCAGATTTCGGTCAATCTGAGCCGCAAGGGTAACGGCTATGCGATCGTGGCGCGGGGTTCCTCGTTCGACGTCCGGGGGCTGATCGCGCAATACAAGTCGGCGGCGATGGGGCCAAGCGAGGGCGCGGCGGATATCTCGCTGGACGCCAAGGTCGGCACGCTGATCGGCTTCAACCAGGCGACCCTGTCCGACGCTGCGGTTGTCGTGCAGGCGCGCGGCGGCACCGTGCAGAAGGCGTCGCTGGAAGGCATGCTCGACAAGGGCGGCATCTCGCTCAGCTTCGTCGACGGCGGCGACAAGGCCGATTTGCGGCTCAACTCCGGCGATGCTGGCAGCGTGTTCCGCTTCATCGACATTTACGGCCGCATCGCCGGCGGTCGTCTGACCCTGACGGGAACCCGGGCGGGTTCCAGCGGCCCGTTCTCCGGCGTGTTCGACGTCTGGAATTTCCGCATCGTGGACGAGCCGTCGATGAGCCGGCTGGTTTCCGCCACCAATGGCAGCGGCCCGGAGGCGACGCGCACCGGGCTCGATCCATCCAACGTGCCGTTCGACCGCATGCGGCTCGACTACACCAAGCGCGGCTCGATCGTCGTCATCGACGACGCGACATTGCGCGGCGCCTCCGTCGGCGCGACTTTCAACGGCACGCTCGATCTGGCTCGCCAGACCGTCTCGCTGGCCGGGACCTACCTGCCGGCATACGCCTTCAACAATTTGTTCGGCAGGCTTCCCATTATCGGACTGGCGCTTGGCGGTGGCAGCAAGGGCGGCCTGATCGGCGTCACCTTCAAGGTGGACGGCAAGCTGGACGCGCCGAACCTGATGATCAACCCGCTCTCGGTCATCACCCCCGGCATCTTCCGCAAGATCTTCGAATTTCCCGTCAACTGAACGCAGGTTTGACGCGCGGGGCCGTGAGAAACCGTTCTTTTGTCACGGCGGCCAGGCCCGTTCGCCGCGGACCCTGGCGTCCCGGGTTCGGCCTTTCCCATCCCCTTCCCGGGTCGCATGGCCCTCAACTTGACAGCACAAGCTTTGGTCGAGGTCCGTTTATATTTCTAGCGCCGATTGATGATAAGGGGGTCGTTGTATCTTGTCGAATTCAGATAATCAGCCTGAATCTACCATGATTTTACTATATGTTTTCTCTTATCTTATTGCCTATCGTAGACGTTATTTTAATATATACGGCAAGCTTTCTCAATAAAGATTGAGTGTTGTTTTAGATTGTGGTTCGATCTGTCCTCCGAGTGGGAGAGGCAGAGTTAGATATACCAACACGTTCGAGTCGCTCTAAACTTGAATTACTTTGAAACCATTATTGCGACCCCGCTGGTAGGTTGATATCCTCGGCGGATCATTTCCGTGGGGGCACGAAGATGGACAGCCATGGCGGGAGCGGCGCTTCCACAGGCAATTTCGGCTTCGGGCGAGGGTAATTGGGGCATCATGTCATCATTCAAAGCAGGCCGGGCGACTCGTTCGGCGCCGGATTTCGCACGCGCGAGCTGGGCGGCGAGCGTGTCGTTGGTCGCCATAGCGACGATGCTGGGCGGCGTTGGACGAGCCTCGGCCGATCCGTCGCCGATTATTGTCGAGACGCAGGCCGAACTGGATGACCTTGTTGTCACGGGCGTCATCGACGTTTCGGCGGCGGCGCCGCTGGTCTTGAACAATGCCGGCAGCGTCACGTTCTCGGATACGATCGAACTGGAAGGCGTCGCCTGGGATAGCTCCTATGGAACCTTCACCAAGATTGGCGCCGGCACGCTGACGCTCGATGGCGCCACCATCAACGGCGGTGAGACCCATATCGCTGGCGGCACGCTGGATTTCACCGGCGATAGCGCCATCGAGTACCTGGCGGTCGGTTCGGGCGCGTCCAGCGATGGCGCGATGACGATCGGGGAGGGCGCATCCGCTTCGTTCGGCGTCGGTTTGTCCGTTGGCTACTACGGCGGTACCGGCACGGCGATGCAGACCGGCGGCACGGTTACCATTTCTCCCACCTGCGGCGACGAAGATCGCTGCGCGGCTGTTCACATCGGCAATCAGGGCGGCCAGGGCACCTACACGATCAGCGACGGCTTGCTGGAGGTGAGTGATGGCCGCATGACGCTCGGTCGCAACACCACTCAGACGGGCGGCACCAGCGGCACTCTCAACATCGAAGGCGGCACCGTCTCGATCCGGGATAGCGGCTATCTGGCCATTGGGTTTGGTCGCGAGACCGATAATGGCGCGGCCACCGCTACCGGCGAGATCAACCAGAACGGCGGTATCCTGCGCGTCGACGCAACATCGTCGCTCTATCTCGCCGGAACCGGGACCGGCACCTACAATCTCGATGGCGGCACGCTGGAGATCGGCGGAGCCAGCCTGAAGGGCCGACGCGTCAGCGGACAGGGCACTTATAATTTTAACCTCGGCGGCGGCGCTATCAAGGTCACGAGCGCGCTCAACACGTCCGTCGATGCCACCCTGACCGACGGCACGCTGTCCTTCATCGACACCAATGGTTTCGACGCCACCTGGTCCGGTAGTCTCGCCGGCAATGGCGGTCTCGAAAAGTACGGCGCCGGTACGCTGACGATTGGCAACCTGTCGGAAACGATCGAGGTGCTCGGCGTGTCGCAAGGCGACGTCACGCTGACCGGCAGCAAGAATTTCGCGGGCCCGACGACGATCGCCGTCTATGCCGGCAGCACGCTGAACGTCACGGGAGATTTTGCACTCGGCACGGATGGCCAGTTCGTAACCGGCATCGACGATTCAGGTCAGGCTGGCAAGATAGCTGCGACAGGCGATCTCGTCCTGGACGGCGCGGTCCGCGTCGTGCCGGTCAGCGGCTACCTTGTCGACCATGACTACACGGTCGCCACAGCCGGCGGCAATGCGAGCTTCGGCAACGGCAGCGTCATCGAGGACTTCGCCTTCATTTCCGGAGCCTTGTCGCTCGACGATGACAACCATTCGATCTACCTCACCCTCACGCAGGACGTGAACTTCGCGTCCGGCGCGACGACATCGAACCAGGTCGCCGCCGCGAACGGTATTGAATCCGTTGGATCGGGCTCGCTGTTTGACGCCGTCCAGTTCCTCACCATGGCCGACGGTCCAGCCGTCTTCGACGCGATCTCCGGCGAGATTCATGCGAGCGCTTCCGGCGTCCTGCTGAACGACAGCTTCTTCCTGCGCGACGCCGTGCTTGGCCGCCTGCATTACCCGTCCAAGGGTTCGGCCGCGCCGTCCGTCAGCCTCGCCTCCGGCTATGCCGAGGGCGACAAGCGCAGCATGGCTCCGTTCCCCGGCGTCGCATCCGCTCCGGTTGCCGATCCCAACACGTTCTGGTCGCAGGGCTTCGGCTCATGGGGCCATAGCGACGGCGATGCCAATGTCGCCAAGCTCGATCGTTCGACCGGCGGCATCATCGTCGGTTATGACCGCGTCGTCGGCAAGGACTGGGTGATCGGCGCGGCCGCCGGCTACAGCCGCACCAGCTTCGATCTCGATGACCGCTCGTCCTCGGGCGACAGCGACAACTACCACCTGCTCGCCTATGCCGGCGGCAAGGTTTCGGACGTCAATGTCCGCCTCGGCGCCAGCTACACCTGGAACGAGATCGACACGAGCCGAAATGTGTCGCTGCCGGGCTTCTTCGAACAGGAGAAGGCTGACTATTCCGCCGGTACGACGCAGATCTTCGGTGAAGTCGGCTACGACATCGCGGTCAGTGCCGCGGCGACGATCGAGCCGTTCGCCGGTCTCGCCTACGTCCATCTCTCGACGGATGGTTACAGCGAGACGGGCGGTTCGGCAGCGCTGAGCGCCGATGGCGCCAACCAGAGCGTCACCTATGGCACGCTCGGCCTGCGCGCCGATCACAAGCTCGTGGTCGGCAATGTCGGCGTGACGCTGCAGGGCGCCGCTGCGTGGCAGCATGCCTGGGGCGACGTGACGCCGGTAAGCACGCTGGCCTTCGCCGGTGGCGATGCCTTCCAGGTGAGTGGGGCGCCGATCGCGCAGGATGCCCTGCTGCTCAAGGCAGGCTTCGATGTCGACGTGGCGGCGGGCGCCAAGCTCGGCCTGTTCTATGCCGGACAACTGGCCAGCGACGCGGCGGATAACTCGGTCCAGGGACGCCTGAGCATCGCGTTCTAAGGCGAGCCAGCTCCGAAATGCGAAAGGCGGCGCAGGCGACTGCGGCGCCTTTTTGTTGTCGATGTTGGCTCCCCCACGCCCCGATTGCGCACCGTCATCCTCGCGAAAGCGAGGATCCATTCAGCCTGTGGCGCGGGGAGGACCGCGTCCGCAAAGCCGGCTGCATGGATCCTCGCTTTCGCGAGGATGACGCCGGGCGTGGTGGCGAAGGCGGAAAAAAAAGACGGCGCCGTTTCCTGCGCCGCCTCGAATTCTCATGCTGTCCGAAAGATCAGAGCGGGCGGACCAGGATGTGCTTCTTTCGGCCGAGAGAGAGCTTGACGACGCCTTCCGAGGTCAGCGCGTCGGGACCGACCAGTACCTTCTCGTCGGTGACCGCCTGGTCGTTGACGCGCAGGCCGCCGCCCTTGATCTGGCGGCGCGCTTCGCCGTTCGAGGCGACGAGCCCGGCCTGCACGAACAGCGACAGTACGCCGAGGCCGTTGGCGAACTCCGAGGCCGCGACCTCGATGGTGGGCAGGTTCTCGGCCAGCGCGCCTTCCTCGAAGGTGCGGCGCGCGGTCTCCGCGGCTTCGTCGGCCGCCGCGCGGCCATGCGCCAGCGCCGTCACCTCGGTGGCGAGGATCTTCTTGGCGTCGTTGATCTCGGAGCCGCCCAGCGCCGCCAGGCGGGCGATCTCGTCGAGCGGCAGCTCGGTGTAGAGCTTCAGGAAGCGCTCGACGTCGCCATCCTCGGTGTTGCGCCAGAACTGCCAGAACTCGTACGAACCCAGCATGTCGGCGTTGAGCCAGACGGCGCCGTTCGCGGTCTTGCCCATCTTGGCGCCGGACGAGGTGGTGAGCAGGGGCGTGGTCAGCGCATAGAACTGCTTGTCGAGCATGCGGTGGCCGAGCTCGATGCCGTTGACGATGTTGCCCCACTGGTCGGAGCCGCCCATCTGCAGCGTCACGTCATGGCGCTGGTTCAGCTCGACGAAGTCATAGGCCTGCAGGATCATGTAGTTGAATTCGAGGAAGGACAGCGACTGCTCGCGGTCGAGGCGCAGCTTCACCGAGTCGAAGGAGAGCATGCGGTTGACCGAGAAGTGGCGGCCGACATCGCGCAGGAAGTCGATGTAGTGCAGGCCGTTCAGCCATTCGGCATTGTTCGTCATGATCGCCGGGCGCTCGGCCCGGTCGAAATCGAGGTAGTTGGCGAACACCTTGCGGATGCCGGCGAGATTCTCGTCGATCATCTCGTCGGTGAGCAGCTTGCGTGCCTCGTCCTTGAAGGACGGGTCGCCGATGCGCGTGGTGCCGCCGCCCATCAGCGCCAGCGGGCGATGGCCGGTCTTCTGCATCCAGCGCAGCATCATGATCTGCATCAGCGAGCCGACGTGCAGGCTCTTCGCCGTGGCGTCGAAGCCGATATAGCCGGTGACGGTCTCCGTCGCGAAGCGGCGATCGAGCCCTTCGCTATCCGAGCACTGGTGGACGAAGCCACGCTCGGTCAGGATCTGCATCAACTCGGACTTGAAGGCGCTCATGACGGACCTTTGGAAGAAGGATGGGATTGGCCGGCTTTCTAGCAGCCGGAACGGGAAATTTCACCTCGAAGGGCGAAATTTCCCGGATCAGGATCAGGCGGCGCGGCGGGCGCGGGCCCGGCGGGCTTCCACGGCGGCGGCGAGCCGCTCGAGAACGTCGACCGAGGTGTCCCAGTCGATGCAGCCATCGGTGATGCTCTGGCCGTAGACGAGCGGCTGGCCTTCGACCAGGTCCTGCCGGCCGGCGACCAGGTTGCTCTCCACCATCACGCCCATGATGCGGTTGTCGCCGGCCTCGACCTGGCGGGCGATGTCCTCGACGACGATCGGCTGGTTTTCCGGCTTCTTCGAGGAGTTGGCATGGCTGGCGTCGATCATGATCTTCGGCACGATGCCGGCCTTCTCCGAGGCCTTGGCCGCTTCCTCGACGCTGGCGGCGTCATAGTTGGTCGACTTTCCGCCGCGCAGGATGATGTGGCAGTCCTCGTTGCCGACCGTGGTGGCGATGGCCGAACGGCCCGTCTTGGTGACGGCCAGGAAATGATGCGGCTGCGACGCCGAGAGAACCGCGTCGAGCGCGATCTTGACGTTGCCGTCCGTGCCGTTCTTGAAGCCGACCGCGCAGGAGAGGCCGGAGGCCAGCTCGCGATGCACCTGGCTTTCGGTCGTGCGTGCGCCGATCGCGCCCCAGCCGACGAGATCGGCGAAGTACTGCGGCGTCGTCATGTCGAGGAACTCGGAGCCGGCCGGCACGCCGAGATCGTTGATCTCGAGCAGCAGGTTGCGCGCGATGCGCAGGCCCTTGTCGATCTCGAAGCTTCCGTCGAGGTCCGGATCGTTGATCAGGCCCTTCCAGCCGACGGTCGTGCGCGGCTTCTCGAAATAGACCCGCATGATGATCTCGAGCCGGTCGGCGAGGTAGGGGCGGATTTCGGCGAGGCGGCGCGCATAGTCCATGGCGGCGACGGGATCATGGATCGAGCAGGGGCCGATGACGACGGCAAGGCGGTCGTCGGTGCCGTGCAGGATGTTGTGCAGCGCGGTTCGGGCGCCGGTGACGGTGTCGCTGGCGGTCTCGGTGCGGGGGAACTCGCGCATCACCTGTTCGGGTGTCGAGAGTTCTTTCAGTTCGCGGATGCGGAGGTCGTCGGTGATCAGCACGGTGTGGCTCCTTGAGAAATTGGACCACCCGGCGGCATTAAAAAAGCCGCCAGGTGTCTGGCGGCTTCGGGACATTTCGCGGCTTTTTAGACCGCGCGCACCCCTACCTCCGCCATAGCGAGCGGATAGCTAAAGTACCAAGCATAGGTGGTGGCGGCGAAAGTCATGACAGCGCATATAGATCAGCCGAAACGGTTTGTCACGGGGGACGTTGCGGCTTTTGACGAAACGGCGTCACTGTTGCCGATCTGCTCTTTGCGGAAGCAACGCATGCGGCTATCCCGGATTGGAATAGTTCCGGGGGAACCAATGCGCAGAACGGTCGTTGTCGGGCTCATGAGCGGAACGTCGATGGATGGCGTCGACGCGGCATTGATCGCGACCGACGGGGAAGAGGTCGAGGCTTTCGGCCCCACCTATTTCAGGCCTTATCAAGCGGATGAACGCGCCGTGCTGCGCGCGGCGTTGACGGCTGCGGTCGGGCTGGACCGGCGCGAGGCTCGTCCCGGTGTGATCGGCGATGCCGAGCGGATCGTTACCGACGCGCATGCGGAAGCCGTCGAGGCCCTGCTGTCCCGCCGCGATGTCGACGCGCCGCGCGTCACGCTGGTGGGCTTCCATGGCCAGACCGTGTTCCATGCGCCCGCGCGTCGGCTGACGATCCAGATTGGCGATGGCGCCGCGCTCGCGCAGCGGCTCGGCCTGCCTGTCGTCTATGATTTTCGCGCCGCCGACGTCGCCGCGGGCGGGCAGGGCGCGCCGCTGGTGCCGATCTTCCATGCGGCCCTCGTGCGCGCCGCCGGACTGGAGGGCGATGTCGCGGTGGTCAATATCGGTGGCGTTGGCAATGTCACGCGGATCGGCGCCGATGGCTCGATCGTCGCCTTCGACACAGGCCCGGGCAACGCGCTGATCGACGATCTCGTCCGCGAGCGCACGGGCGCCAGCATGGACGTCGACGGCGCCTTGTCCGCGGCGGGCACCGTCCATCTCCAGTCCCTCGCCGAACTGATGGACGATCCCTGGTTCAGCCTGCCGCCGCCGAAATCTCTCGATCGCGATGCCTTTTCCCGCGCGCCGGTGGCGCGTCTGTCGACGGCCGATGCCTGCGCGACGCTCGCCGCCTTCACCGCCGAGACGATCGCGCGCGCCGTGGCGCTCGCGGGCGGCGCCGGCGAGATCATTGTCTGCGGCGGCGGGGCGCATAATCCCGCCATCCTGCGCCAGCTCGTCGAGGCCAGCGGCGCCGTGGTCACGACGGCCGACTCGCTCGGCTGGTCCGGCGATTTCATGGAGGCGCAGGCCTTCGCCTATCTCGCGGCGCGCAGCGTCGCCGGCCTGCCGCTGAGCCTCCCCGAAACCACCGGGGTGCCGCATCCCATGCCAGGCGGCGTTCTCGCCGAGCCGGGGGCGTTGGTCCGGTGACCGACCGAACCGCCGCCTTGTCCGCCACCATCGTTTCAAATTCGTCTTTGGGAGAGATCCGGATGCTCGTTCGTTTGATGAAATTTGGCGTCCTGCTGGTCACGGGCGTGGCGCTCGCCGCCCCGCTCGCCGCGTCCGCCCAGGCCGCCGCCGGAACCGGGGCGGTGACGACCGCCAGCGCGGCCATCGCGCCGATGACGGCCCCGGCCGCCGGGGCTGAAGCCGCAGCCAAGCCCGCGCCCCGGGTGGTTGCCAGGGCCGCGAAGCGTGCGCCGGTGGTGCGCCGCGACCCGCAGGTCTATCTGTTCCGCGGCCTTGCCAACGTGTTTTCGCTCGGGATGGACGACATGGCGAAGGAGCTGAAGGCGCAGGGCATCCCCAACAAGGTGCTGAACCACGCCAACTGGCCGCGTGTCGCCGCCGACATCACCGCCAAATACAAGGCGAATCCCAAGGCCACCCGGCCGATCGTGCTGGTGGGCCATTCGCTGGGCGCCAATGCCGTGCTCCTGATGGCGCAGAAGTTGGCGCGCGATGGCGTTCCGGTCGATCTGGTCGTTACCTTCGACCCCACGACCAAGGGCCCCGTCGCCCCCGGAGTGCGTCGCTATCTCAACCTCTACCAGTCCAACAATGGCTGGGCCGAGGCGTTGGACGTGCCGGCCGGAGCCGGCAAGCGCGTGGTCAATTCCGACGTGCGCAAGCGCACCGACATCAAGGCCGCCGTCTCGCATTTCGACATCGACAAGAACCGCGTTCTGCACCAGCAGGTGGTCGCCGAAATCGTCCGGCTGGCCGGCGGAAAGGCCAAGCCGTAACGCAGGTCCGGCGCGATGTAGCCGGGCCGAGCCTCTGGCGATGGCCCTCTTCGGCGCGTGGCGCCGGCGTTTCCACATGGCATGGCCCCGCTTCGGCGGGGCCTTTTTGTTGCGCGGGGCATCACCTGCGGCAGCGCCGGCTGTCCGCCGCGGAGCGATCGGGCGAGAATCAGCAAGCGCCGCGCTGGCGCCTGGTGCGGAATGAAGCGTCGTTGGCGCGCCGCGCCCGCAAAGGCCGGCCCGCGACAAGCGGGCGTGTCGCAAAATCGTATCCTGGCGACTGCCGGGAATTTCGCCGGAAATTGCTTCGGTTCTCGTAGCGTCGGCGTCTTAAGCGATATTGTGTCAACGGGTTGCGAGGCCCGTGGGTGTCAGACGCAGTCGCGAAGGTGCTGAAAAGCTACGGGAACCCTACGTCAATTCGGGATATTGCTGCATTTCAGCAACAGTTTTTCTAGTCTGACTAAACTAGCTTGGCGTCATCCGGGGCGGCGATCCTTGCAGCGGTTGCGGGGATATCTTCACCAACAGGGGCTGAGCATGAAAGCAATTCTGCATGGAATGACGCTTGTTTCCGTTCTGGCACTGGGCGCTGCCGGTGCCCAGGCCGCGGATCTGATCGAGGCGCCGGTCGTCGTCGCGCCCGAGGTGTTTAACTGGACTGGCTTCTACGTCGGCGTCCATGGCGGCCTCGGGGCCGGCAAGAACGACTATTCCGTCTCCGGGTTCCAGGACCATGAGGTCCTGGGGTTCTCGACCTTCGGCGGCAGTGACGACGAGAACGCCAATGGCGGCTTCGGCGGTGTCCAGGTCGGCTACAATTATCAGTTCGGCTCCAGCTTCGTTGCCGGCGTGGAGGCCGATATCGCCGCTGCCAGCATCTCCAGCGACAGCTCGAACATATTCGGCATCGAGTCCTGGGGCGGCAGCACCCGCCCGCTGAACATGGGCGTCGACAGCAAGGTCGACTGGTTCGGCACCCTTCGGGCGCGCCTCGGCTTCGCGGTCGACAATGTCCTGTTCTACGGCACGGGCGGCGCGGCCTACGGCCACGTGAAGACGTCGTACAACATCGACTACGACAACGGTGACGACGTTCTCAGCGGATCGAACTCGGATACCCAGTGGGGCTGGACGGTCGGCGCCGGCTTCGAATACGGCATCACCAAAAACGTCACGCTGAAGGCCGAATACCTCTATGTCGATCTCGGCAGCGCCAGCCTCGCCAGCGACGTGACGGTTCACGACACCGGCTTCCGCTACATCAATCTCGACAGCGCCGACGTGGACACGAAGTTCCACACCATCAAGGCCGGTCTGAACTACAAGTTCTGATCGCCTGGACGGTCCAGCGTTCCAGAGGGCTCCGCCAAGGCGGGGCCTTTTCGTTGCCATGCCCATGCCGCGGCGCGCCAGTCGTGCCGAAACCGCCGCGAATGCCGGTCGTCCGACAAGGCCCGACTCCTGCCCTCATCCAGAGAATCGATCGGACGAGCTTCCGGTTGGGTAAATCGCTGTACCGCCCGGTCCTGTAACTCTCAGGTGGCTGGTCGGCGGGCTTCGATGCGGTTTCCGCTAGCCTAGATGATTTTGTTTGTCCGATAGATTGGCGGCAGCGACGTGGGGACAACTGGTGACAATTCGCTTGATTGGTCAGTTTTCTACAGGAAATGTACTAAGGGAGCTTTCTCTTCATGATACAAAACCTTGTCTGACCGTGCGTCACTTGTCCAATTAATGGTGCGATTCTGCCACAGTCAGGCGTTCGGCGTTGCGCTAGCTTGAAGCTACCTGAACGGCCGCTCCCCCCAATCCATCGGCCGTCTGGACCCAGTTTTCCGAGCGAAGGGGCTCTATGATGAAATTCATTCTTCGCAGTGCAACCATGGCATCCGTACTGGCACTCGGCGTCGCAGGCGCCCAGGCCGCCGACCTGACCTACGAACCGGCCCCGGTGGCTGTTCCGGAAGTCTTCAACTGGACGGGCTTCTATATCGGTGTCCATGGCGGCATCGGCGGCGGAAATATCGATTCCCAGTTCCGCTACTATGATTCCGAGATTTCGGGCGACGGCTACAACTTCAGCGACAACGCGTTTGGCGCGTTTGGCGGTGTTCAGGCGGGCTACAACTGGCAGTTCAACACGAACTGGGTCGTCGGCCTGGAGACCGATTTCGCCGCATCGGGCATTAAGGCCAAGTACGAAGAGTCGGGTCAGCCCGACAATTATTACTCCGAGACTCTCGAGACCAAGATCGATTGGTTCGGCACTATTCGCGGGCGACTGGGCTATGCTTGGGACAACGTGCTGTTCTACGGCACGGGTGGTGCGGCATACGGCAAGGTCAAGGTTTCCGGGTCCTATAACGAAGGCGACTTTAGCGAGGGCTTCTCGGAATCGGATACCAAGTGGGGCTGGACGGCCGGTGCCGGTGTCGAATACGGCATCACCAAGAATATAACCTTGAAGGCTGAATACCTGTATGTCGACCTCGGCAGCGTGTCGGGTGACGCCGGGCTTGTCTTTGAGGACGGCGGTGACATGAAGTCCGACGTCGCCTTCCACACCCTCAAGGCCGGTCTGAACTACAAGTTCTGATCCCGCATCTCCTATCCATACTCGAGGGCCCTGCAGTGCAGGGCCCTTTTCTATTGGGATGTTGCATTGGACCTGTTCTGGCCGACGCTCGATCCGGCGCGGAGCTGAACGCACGTCTGGCGATCGTCGGTCCGCCGTCACGTTGCTGCCGACGCGCAGGAGCGGCTCCCGATTATGTATTGGTCGATTAGCTAAGTGGCCGCGCGTTTAGCTAGAATGTAGATGCGCTCCATACTCTGGGATCGGGGCAAGACAGTATTGTTTTCGATATGGCAATATTGTCACGGAATCGGGCTTTAGCGCCTCGGATTCTTGATGAAAGCAATCAATCGGCAATGGTTTGTTTGTGAATCCGGTGTTACGCTTCGTCATCTGGGTGGCACTTGCATCGCATTCTTTGTGAACAGTAAGACTGAAGAGGCCCGCAATGAAACACTCGCTACTGACTGCGACGGCAGCGGCATCTGTCCTGGCCCTGGGCCTCGGTGGAGCGCGCGCCGCCGATCTCACCTACGAACCGGCGCCGGTCGTCGTGGCCCCCGCCGCGTTCAACTGGTCCGGCTTCTATGCCGGCGTGCATGCCGGCTATGCCTGGGGCAGCGAGGACGACAACCAGAGCAATCTGTTTGATCCCGAGCCATTGCCGCAAGCTGCCGACAGTTTCGACATGGACGGCTTCATCGGTGGTGTCCATGCCGGCTACAACTGGCAGATGGACCAGTTCGTCTTCGGCGTCGAGGGCGATCTCGACTACGCCAACATCAAGGGCAGCGAAGGCTATGCCGGCTATGTGACGAATTTCGGCGGCGATTATGTCGAGGGTAACCTCGAGATGAAGAGCCAGTGGCAGGCCTCGCTGCGGGCCCGTGCCGGCTATGCCTTCGACAACTTCCTGGTCTATGGCACGGGCGGTATCGCCTTCGCAGACGGCAAGCTGTCATCGAATGGATACAACTTCGACACCGACACGAACTTCGGCTCCGACGACAGCAACACGCATGTCGGCTGGACGGTGGGTGTCGGCGCCGAATACGCCTTCTCGCCCAACTGGATCGCCCGTGCCGAACTTCGCTACACCGATTTCGGCAACAAGACCTACCAGTTGCTGGAAGGTCCGGTCGATGCCGACTGGACGCAGACGGCCGTCACGGTCGGCCTGAGCTACAAGTTCTGATCTTACGGACGGGGCGCACTCTGAAAGGCTCCGCTTCGGCGGAGCCTTTTGGTTTTTGTCGCGCGGGAAGGCGGCCAGGATGACTCGGGCGGTGCCCGTCGCGCGCCGATCGGATTCAAAGCCTCAGGCTCTTGTTGCAAAGTCTTGATCGCTCAAGGATATCGCCGTCGGAGGCGCGTTGTTTTCGTGCCTCGGCCGGGCTCCGTCGCAGCGGAGCGGGATCGAAGCGCGATCTTGATCCATTCATCGCCTGGAAGAACCGCTGGACGCTGCTCGCGGTCCGGCGCCTGTATCGTCCAAGGAAAACGGCCCGCGGCGAGGTCGCCGCGGGCCGTCGAAACCAGCATAGGAAGCGCCGAAGCGCTGCCGGACGGAAGGGTCAGGCGGCGCTCAGCATGGCGAGGCGCTTGTCGACATAGTTGCCGCAGATATCGATCAGCGGCTCGACCTGGCCTTCGAAGAAATGGTTCGCGCCCGGCATGATCGTCTGTTCGACGATGATGCCCTTCTGCGTCTTCAGCTTGTCGACCAGCGTCTGCACGTCCTTGGGCGGCGCGACCTTGTCCTGGTCGCCATGCACGATCAGGCCGGAAGACGGGCAGGGCGCCAGGAACGAGAAGTCGTAGAGATTGGCCTGCGGCGCGATCGAGATGAAGCCCTCGATCTCCGGGCGGCGCATCAGCAGCTGCATGCCGATCCACGAGCCGAACGAGAAGCCGGCGACCCAGCAGGCGCGCGCGTCCGGGTGGATGGTCTGCGCCCAGTCGAGCGCCGAAGCCGCGTCCGAAAGCTCGCCCTCGCCATGGTCGAATTCACCCTGGCTGCGACCGACGCCGCGGAAGTTGAAGCGCAGCACGGCGAAGCCGCGCTTCGCGAACATGTAGAACAGCTGATAGGTGATCGCATTGTTCATCGTGCCGCCGAACTGCGGATGCGGATGAAGGATGATGGCGATCGGGCCGTTCTTTTCCTTGGACGGCTGGAAGCGTCCCTCGATGCGGCCGGCGGGGCCGGTGAAAATAACCTCGGGCATGTTTAGCCTCGGACCTTTCGATCTGTTCAGAACGCCCCAAGTGACCTATATCAGCGTCAAATCCTAACTTGACTCTGATGCTCAGGGTTTCTAGAACACTTTAGAATTATTCGAAATCGGCGTCGGATGTCGATCCTGCCTTGTAGCGGGCCTTGTAGCATGAGGCAGGGTCCGGATTTCAAGCATAATGCGACATCCGCCTTGCAACGGGAGACTGCCAGCCGTGGCCGCGCCGCGTATCTACCTCGATTACAACGCCGGTGCGCCGCTTCGTCCCGAAGTGCGCATGGCGATGATCGATGCGCTGGATGCGACCGGCAATGCGTCCTCCGTGCATGGCGAGGGCAGGGCCGCGCGATCGAAAGTCGAAGCGGCACGCCGCCGTGTCGCCGCCCTTGTCGGCGCCGACCCGACCCGCGTGATCTTCACCTCCGGCGGCACCGAGGCCAATGTCACCGTGCTGTCGCCGCGCATGCGTATGGGTGCCGGTGAACTGGCGATCGACCTGCTGCTGGTGGGCGCGACGGAGCATCCGTCCGTGCTGGCCGGCGGCCGTTTCGGCCCCGACAGGGTCCGTCCGGTCGCGGTCGATGGCGAGGGGCGGTTGAGCCTCACCGCTCTGGGCGCGGCGCTGGAACTGGCTGCCGCCGAAGGCAAGCGGGTGCTGGTCTCCGTCATGCTGGCCAACAACGAGACCGGGACGATCCAGAGGGTTGCCGAGATAGCGGCGCTGGCGCGCAGGTTTGGCGCGCTGGTCCACACCGACGCGATCCAGGCGGCGGGCCGGATCCCGGTCGATATCGGAGCGCTCGGCGTCGATTTCCTGACCCTTTCCGCCCACAAGATCGGCGGGCCGCAGGGGGCTGGCGCAATCGTGCTGGGCGGCGATCTCGTCTCGCCGCTGCCGCTCCTGGTCGGCGGCGGACAGGAAAAATACAGCCGCGCCGGCACCCAGAACGTGGCGGCGATCGTCGGCTTCGGCGTGGCGGCGGATTGCGCCCGCGCCGATCTGGAGCGGTCTGCCGCCTGGAGCCTCTGGCGCGATGAGATCGCGACGAAGGCGGCTCCGGCCATTCTCTTGAGCGGGGGCGCCGAGCGGCTCCCGCAGACGCTGTCACTCGGCGTCGACGGTCTCCAGGCGGAAACGCTGGTGATCGCGCTCGATCTCGAAGGCGTGGCGGTATCCGCCGGATCGGCCTGCTCTTCGGGAAAAGTCGGTGTTTCGCATGTGATGCGGGCCATGAACGTGCCCGAATCCCAGGCGAAGGCCGCGATCCGCGTCAGTTTCGGATGGGCGACCACCGAATCCGACATACGTAGATTTACGGAGGTCTGGGGACGTGTCATGAGACGGCTCGCGCCGGGCGTGACACGCGCCGCATGACAACGCACTCAACACGCGGTCCTTGAAACCGCTGTGGATGGAGTAGGCAATGCCTGCAATTCAGGAGACGGTCGATCAGGTTAGCCAGATCGACGTCGATCAGTACAAATACGGTTTCGTGACCGATATCGAATCCGACCGCGCGCCCAAGGGCCTGTCGGAGGATATCGTCCGCTTCATCTCCGCCAAGAAGAACGAACCCGACTGGATGCTCGAATGGCGGCTGGACGCCTATCGGCGCTGGCTGACCATGACGGAGCCGACCTGGTCGCGCGTCCACTATCCGAAGATCGATTTCGAAGACCTCTATTATTATTCGGCGCCCAAGAGCACGCCGGGTCCGAAATCGCTCGACGAGGTCGATCCCGAACTGCTCGCCATGTACGAGAAGCTGGGCATTCCGCTGCGCGAGCGCGAGATCCTGGCCGGCGTCGAGGGCGCGTCGGATCGCCGGGTCGCGGTCGACGCGGTGTTCGATTCCGTCTCGGTCGTGACGACGTTCAAGGAAGAGCTGAAGAAGGCCGGCGTGATCTTCTGCGCCATCTCGGAAGCGATCCGCGAATATCCGGAGATCGTGAGGAAATATCTCGGCTCCGTCGTTCCGGTGACCGACAATTTCTACGCGACGCTGAATTCGGCCGTGTTCTCGGATGGGTCGTTCGTCTACATCCCCGAGGGCGTCCGCTGCCCGATGGAGCTGTCGACCTATTTCCGCATCAACGAGCGCAATACCGGCCAGTTCGAGCGCACGCTGATCATCGCCGAGAAGGGGGCCTACGTCTCCTATCTCGAGGGCTGCACGGCGCCGATGCGCGACGAGAACCAGCTGCATGCGGCGGTGGTCGAACTGGTGGCGCTGGAAGATGCCGAGATCAAGTACTCGACGGTCCAGAACTGGTACCCCGGCGACAAGGACGGCAAGGGCGGTATCTACAACTTCGTGACCAAGCGCGGCGATTGCCGTGGCGACCGTTCGAAGATCTCGTGGACCCAGGTCGAGACCGGCTCGGCGATCACCTGGAAATACCCGTCCTGCATCCTGCGCGGCGATGACAGCCAGGGCGAGTTCTATTCGATCGCGGTGTCGAACGGCTATCAGCAGGTCGATAGCGGCACCAAGATGATCCATCTCGGCAAGAACACGAAGAGCCGGATCATCTCGAAGGGCATCGCCGCCGGCCGCTCGGACAATACCTATCGCGGCCTCGTCTCGGCGCACCGCAAGGCGTCCGGCGCGCGCAATTTCACCAATTGCGACAGCCTTCTGATCGGCGACAAGTGCGGCGCGCATACCGTGCCCTACATCGAGTCGAAGAACGCCAGCGCCGTGTTCGAGCATGAGGCGACGACCTCGAAGATCGCCGACGACCAGCTGTTCTACTGCTTGCAGCGCGGGCTTTCGTCGGAGGAGGCCGTGGCGCTGATCGTCAACGGCTTCGTCAAGGACGTCATCCAGCAATTGCCGATGGAGTTCGCGGTCGAGGCCCAGAAACTGATTTCGATCAGCCTCGAAGGCTCGGTCGGCTAAGCCCTTTCTCTCTGAACCTCCCCGGATAGGGGAGGTCGAACCGGCAGAGCCGGTTTCGGGAGGGGCGCTCGGTCCAGACACCGGAAAGCCCGCCCCGAAACGCTTGCAGCGCTTCGACCCTCCCTCAAGCGGAGGGTTCAGACAGCCAGTTTGAACGGAACAACACTATGCTCGAGATCAAGAACCTCCACGCCTCCATCGACGGCAAGGAGATCCTGCGCGGCGTCGACCTGGTCGTGCCGACCGGCGAAGTCCATGCGATCATGGGGCCGAACGGCTCCGGCAAGTCGACGCTTTCCTACGTGCTGTCCGGCCGCGATGGCTATGACGTCACCGAGGGCGAGATCCTGTTCGACGGCAAGGACATCGTCGAGATGCCGGCCGAAGAGCGCGCTAGCGCCGGCGTGTTCCTGGCCTTCCAGTATCCGCTGGAAATCCCCGGCGTCGCCACCATGACCTTCCTGAAGGCCGCCATGAACGCCCAGCGCAAGGCGCGTGGCGAGGCCGAGCTGACCACGCCGGACTTCATGCGCCGCGTGAAGACGGCAGCGGAAAAGCTGAACGTGACTCAGGAAATGCTCCGCCGTCCGCTCAATGTCGGTTTCTCCGGCGGCGAGAAGAAGCGGAACGAGATCCTGCAGATGGCGCTGCTGGAGCCGAAGCTGGCGATCCTCGACGAGACGGATTCGGGCCTCGACATCGATGCCCTGCGCGTCGTTTCCGAAGGCGTCAACGCGCTGCGCGATCCCGGCCGCTCCATGCTGGTCATCACCCACTATCAGCGCCTGCTCGACCATATCGTGCCCGACAAGGTGCATGTGATGTCGGCCGGCCGCATCGTCCGCACCGGTGGTCCGGAGCTGGCGCTGGAGCTCGAAGCCAAGGGCTATGCCGATTATGCCGGCGAAGCGGCTTGAGCGGGGGAGTGGCATCGATGAACGCCGAGCCGCGCATCCTGCGCACACAGGCTGAAGAAACGCTGGCGCTGGAATTCGCCGCCGCCCGCACGCAGTTGCCGGGTTCGCCGGCGATCGCCGCGGCGCGCGAAAATGCCTTCGCCGCCTTCCAGAAGCAGGGTCTGCCGCATCGCCGGACCGAAGCCTGGCGCTATACGGATCTGCGCGCCTTGCTGCGCACCGTGCCGCCGCTGGCAATCGGCCCGACTGCCGAGGCGAGCGTGCTGGCCGATCCGCTGCCGGGTCTCGACAGGGCGCGCCTGGTCGTGGTCGATGGCAGCTTCCGTCCCGAGCTGTCCGATCTCGCGGGCATCGACGGCGTCACCATCCGTCCGCTGGTCGATCTCCTCCAGGAGGGCGATGCGCGCATCGGCCTGCAGGTCGCCTCGCTGAACGATGCAATGGTCTCGCTGAATTCCGCGCTGATGCTGGGTGGCGTCGCCATCGAGGTTCCGGCGGGCGTCCGCATCGAGCGGGCGATCGAGATCGCCCATGTGACGACCTCGGCTGTCGCCTCGCATGTGCGCAACCTCGTCACCGTGGGCGACGACGCTTCCGTTCGCATCCTGGAGACGCATGTCGGCCCGGCCGGCAGCGCCTACCAGGCCAACATCGTCACCGAGGCGACGGCGGGTCATCGCGCCAAGGTAGTCTGGGCCAAGCTACAGAGCGAGGGCGACGCCAGCGTCCATCTCGGCACGCTCGCCGTCACCATCGGCACCGAGACCGCGTTCGATCACCTGACCCTGATGATCGGCGCCGCGATCTCGCGCTCTCAGACCTTCGTCACCTATTCGGGCGAGAATGCGCGCGCCGGCCTGTTTGGCGCGACGATGCTGCGCGGCAAGCAGCACGCTGATATCGCGCTCAGCGTCGATCACGCCGTGCCGAATGGCGCCAGCCGCGAACTGTTCAAGGCGGTGATGGACGGCCGTTCCGAAGGCGTGTTCCAGGGTCGGATCATCGTGCGCCCCGATGCGCAGAAGACCGACGGCCGGATGATGACGCAGGGCCTGCTCCTTTCCGAGGACGCGTCTTTCTTCGTCAAGCCGGAGCTGGAGATCTTCGCCGACGACGTCCAGTGCGCGCATGGCGCGACCAGCGGCGAGATCGACGAGGACATTCTGTTCTACCTGCTCTCGCGCGGTCTTCCCCGCGCCGAGGCCGAGACGTTGCTCGTGACGGCCTTCCTGGCCGAGGCCATTGAGGGCCTCGGCGATGAAGCCATCGGTGAAGCCTTCGAGCAGATCTCCCGCAAATGGCTCGCCGCGCGCGGGCAAGAGGCAGCATGAGCGAGCCGGGCGCCTATGACGTTCAGGCGATAAGGCGGGATTTTCCGATCCTGTCGAGGACGGTCTATGGCAAGCCGCTCGTCTATCTCGACAATGGCGCCTCGGCGCAGAAGCCGCAGGCGATGCTGGACGCGGTGACGAAGGCCTATTCGGAAGAATACGCCAACGTCCATCGCGGCCTGCACTACCTCTCCAATGTCGCCACCGACGCCTATGAGAAGTCGCGCGAGACGGTGCGGCGTTTCCTGAATGCCGGATCGGTCGACGAGATCATATTCACCCGCTCCTCGACGGAGGCGATCAATCTGGTCGCCTCGTCGCTCGGCCAGATGGAGATCGGCGAGGGCGACGAGATCATCGTCTCGATCCTCGAGCACCATTCCAACATCGTGCCGTGGCACTTTTTGCGCGAGCGCAAGGGCGCGGTGATCAAATGGGCGCCGATCGCCGATGACGGCACCTTCCTGCTCGACGAATTCGAGAAGCTGATCACGCCGCGCACCAAGATCGTCGCGATCACGCATATGTCGAACGTCACCGGCACCATCGTGCCGGTCGAGGACGTGATCCGCATCGCCCACGCCCATGGCGTCAAGGTGCTGGTCGATGGCAGCCAGGCGGCCGTGCACCTGCCGGTCGACGTGCGGGCGCTCGACGCCGACTTCTATTGCGTCACGGGCCACAAGCTCTACGGTCCGACCGGCATCGGCGTGCTCTATGCCAGGAAGGCGCTGCTCGAGGTCATGCCGCCTTTCCTGGGCGGCGGCGAGATGATCCGGGATGTCACCGAAGACAATGTCACCTATGGCGTGCCGCCGCATCGTTTCGAGGCTGGCACCCCGCCGATCGTTCAGGCGATCGGGCTCGGCGCGTCGCTCGAATATATGGAAGGCCTCGGCCGCGACCGGATCCTGGCGCATGAACTGGCGCTGCGCGACTATGCGACCGAGCGCCTCTCGGCGATCAACAGCCTGAAGATCTTCGGCACCACCAAGGACAAGGGCGCGATCCTCTCGTTCGAGATGGCCGGCGCCCATGCGCATGACGTCTCGACCATCATCGACCGCGAGGGCGTCGCCGTCCGCGCGGGTACCCATTGCGCCCAGCCGCTCTTGCACCGCTTCGGCGTGACCTCCACATGTCGGGCATCGTTCGGTCTCTACAATACGTTCGATGAAGTCGACCGGCTTGCCGATGCGCTGATCAAGGCGCACTCTTTCTTCGCATGAGGAACTGAAATGGACGATATCGCAGTGATCGGCGAAGGGCAGGCCGAGACGGCGGCCGCGGCACCGGAAGCGCCGGTTTCCAGCATTCCGGCCGAGGAACTGGAGCGCCTGACCGGCGACATCGTCGCCGCGCTCAAGACGGTCTACGACCCCGAGATCCCGGCCGACATCTACGAACTCGGCCTGATCTACAAGATCGACGTCGACGACGATCGCAACGTCGCAATCGAGATGACGCTGACGGCGCCCGGTTGTCCCGTGGCCGGCGAGATGCCCGGCTGGGTCGAGAACGCCGTCGGTTCGGTTCCGGGCGTTGGCCGCGTCGATGTCACCATGACCTTCGATCCGCCCTGGTCGCAGGACCGCATGTCGGACGAGGCCCGCGTCGCGCTTGACTGGTACTGAGGCATGACGATGGCGCCTCCGATCACGGGTGTTCTCGAAACGGCGATCTATGTCGACGATATCGAGCGCGCGGCCAGCTTCTATCGGGACATTCTCGGCCTGCGGCCCATGCTCGAGGATACGCGTCTCGTTGCCTTCGATGCCGGCCCGTCCAACGTCCTGCTGGTGTTCCTGCGTGGCGCGACGCTAAACGATGTCGTGCTGCCGGGCGGCACCATTCCCGCACATGACAGCAGCGGCCCCTATCACTTCGCGCTGCGCATCCCGAAGGATGCGCTTTCCCAATGGCGCGATCATCTGGTCGCCAGGGGCGTGACGGTGACCGCCGAGATGAAGTGGCCGCAGGGCGGCGAGAGCCTCTATTTCAACGATCCCGATGGCCATGTCGTCGAACTGGCGACGCCGGGCATCTGGGCCAACGATTCCGATCTACCCGTGAGCGCCTTGCAGAACGGGATCTGAAAGCCGATCTTAGGATCGACAAGGGCGCTTCGCGCCGCGAATTGGAGATATGCCATGGGCGTCCGTTCACGCTTTGCCGTGATGACCCTGACCGAAGCCGCCGCGGAG
>Ga0182738_1002027_pt1 | contig 24521 bp, 19 predicted proteins | sample eDN5th30CBELigMG_FD_128876 | JGI IMG/M metagenome (GOLD analysis project Ga0182738, IMG submission 128876) | Enriched Miracle-Growth compost microbial communities from Emeryville, California, USA - eDNA 5th pass 30_C BE-Lig MG (version 2)... ...
ATTTGTGTTCTGACAAGGAAGCCGAAGCAGGCGAATTCCCAGAATTCGTCGATGCAGGCTGACGAAGTTCAGAACGCAAAAGAGCCGATCGCAGCCCAAATTGACCTTTCCGGACAGACTCTCAGACGCCTTTCAGCCATGCAAGTCGGGCACTACCCCTCGTTTCCGGAATCATCATCCGTGTCGAAATCGGATGTTTCGTGCGATGTCGGGCCGGACGACTTCTTCGATGATTTTCCGGGAGAAGTCAGGCTGTCGCGCCACAGGCGAGCCTGTCGTTGGAACTCCTCGCGAGTCACTTGCAGCGGCTTGACTCCCAGTTCCGCTTCCATTCCCGGGCGCCCTCCTTCTTCGGGATGCACCGCAGCATAGACCTCGCGTTCCAGGGAACGGAGCCAGTCCGGAACGTCGATGCCCGACCCCCAGCTCCCTTCAAGGTACTCATCCGCTTCTTCCCGCAGCACTTGAAAGGCGGTGGACTCCGTCTGCCGGCCGGCACGTGCATCTGCCACTGCCTGCGCGACGAGGGCCACGATCCGATTGACCGCCAGCGGTTTGACGAAGCGCTCCTGCAAATGGTCGGCAATGGTCGGCATACGCATCCCGTAACGCCGCTGCAACCGGTGCAGATCGGTCAGATGCCGGTCCGCCAGTTCCGAAGTCTGAATCTCGAAGGCGGCTTCATGGAGTTCCGCAGCCTCCATCAGGTTTTCCCGAACCAGAACCTCATGCACGACAACCTGTGGTGTCAGGTTCCAGGCGTCTCGATCGTAAAGCGATTCCAGCCGCAGAAAATCCAGCAGGCTGAAGATCATTTCACCATAGTCGGATTGCGTGGTGGTGGTATTGTATTCCAGAAACCGATCGAACCGGTCCACGATAATGGAATAGATGGTTTCCAGGCACCACTCCGCATCGTCCCGGTCCAGAATGCCGGAATCCAGATCGTCCAGCAGCTTGATCGGCCGCAGCGGATCTTGTTCCTCTTCCATATAATCGAGGAACCAGTCCACACCGTTATGCAGAATGGCCCGCACATTCCCCAGTGTCAACTGGCTGGCATGAAACAGGTCGTTCCCATACTTCTTGATGAAGTCGCTGATCTCTTCCCATTCCACCTGTTTGCGTACGCCATCCACGGCGGAAATGCGCATGGTCCGGCTATGCTCCAGCCACAACCATTGATAGGGATCGAGGACCTGGCTTAAGGCGTCGATCAGTTCTTCCGTATCCAGTTCCTTCTCCGACCAGCCCCGGGCGCTACTGACCAGCGACTCCAGTGTGCTGCGCAGGGCGATGGAAAACAGACGATCGAATTCGGTAATCGCCTGTCCTTTGGGCCGATATTTGCGTTCCATCCGGAATGCTGTGAATAATGTGTGCCAGGTTTCGCGGAACATGCCCAGGTCGGGAAGTTCCCGCAATAGAAACCGAATCACCGACTGAAGCGCTTGCGTTCGGAGAATCTGGCCGGGTTCGCCTCCATTTTCCAGCGGAACATACAGCAGGGGATTGCGGGACAGACGGCTGAGAAGACCGGGCAGCAACTCACGCACCATGGCGACGTCGCGTTGCACCACTCCCCGATACATTTGCGCCAGTTGCCGGTCCTGATCGGTTCCCCGAGAGGCATCCACCCCTTCCGGCAGAATCCCATTGAGCAACCGCTCCGCATTTCTCAGACAGATCAAAGTGCTGATGATCTGATGCAACAGGAACCATTTTACCTGGAGTTGAATATCGTATTCCACGTTGGCATCGTGGTCTCCCGTTGATGCTGAGATCTCAAAATCCCAGACCGTTTCCATCAGTTCCGCGAGGTCGATCTGCCATCGCTGGGCTTGCCGATGCCAGTTGACCAGCGCATCCACCATCCGGGAATCGCCACTCCAGTTGGGTTGTCCCCGATGCAGCTCTGCCGCAAATCGGGCCGAGGCCATCTGCCACATCTGGCCGACAGCATTCAAAAACTTCAGCCGCGGTTCCAGTTGCCGATTGATCACCTCGAACTCGGTATTTCGGTAAGCCGACTCCCCATCCGAAGTATCTCCCCAGTTCCCATCTTCGGCACTGTCCCGAAAAACCATGCCGTCATACGCGGCGCCAAACACATCTTCTTCCTGCCCAGGTTCTTCCGAGGGCAATTCACCCTGTCCGAATTCCAGGTCTTCCGGCAACCGGGGAGCGTCCCCCTCTTCCGGATGTCCCAGTCGTGGTACACTCCACCATTCCTCAGCATTGGCTTCCAGGAATTCGAACATCCGCCGAAAGGAAACCAGAGATTCACCTGTTGATTCATCCGCTGCCACCAGTTTGACCCAGCGGATCAACAAAGAAAAAATAGAGTGTTGAGGACATTCAATGCCCACTTCTTCCAGTTGGCTGAGCCAGTGCATCAGCAGCCCCATGGCGGCCACATGATCTTTTTTCTGCAACAGGGCATCCACGACCAGTGCATAGGACTGTGCGGATTGAAATTTTTCAACGTGATTTCTCCAGAAGGAGATGTCCCCCGCTGCTTCGCCTGCCCCGCGCCATTCCGCCAGAACACTGGAAACATGAGTGGCCGCTTCCCAGCTGTCCTGCCCCGAAACATCCGGGAGATCTTCGATCACGTCACTGCCATAACGATCCCACCACTCCGCCAGCGACTGGTGTTTGAGCGAGATTTCTTCACGGAGAGGAGAGAGCCCTTGCGCGGCGGCTTCGCTCAGGCACCGGGAAAAGACATTGAAAATGTCTTCCATCAATGCCATCAGTGTTTCCACGCGGTTATCCGGGATGGCATCTTCCCTGGATGAGAACAGCGGAAACTGTCCTTGAAAACCAAGAATGTTCCAAGGGTCCACCAGGGCGCCGCAATTGACCCCGCGACGCAGCAGGTCCGGAATCTGCTTCAGTTCCGTAAAGGCGTCCACCACTTCCCCTCGGGACAATTTGCCGCGCACCGTCGAAACAATGCACTCGATGGCTGTCTCCATGCGGATCGAGGCGGCTGGAATTTCCAGCGCCTGTACGCGGCTGGCTTCGGGATACCCCATCACCGCATAGAGATGTGCCAGTTCGCGATGCTGCACCTGCCGGGCTCCGTACCCTGCGAGCTGCATGTTGAGATATTGACGGACATGCCCGAAGGGCTGCTGCGATTTTTTCTCTTCCTTGAGCAGACGTTCCAGCCGATCACCAGTCGCGTTCTGCATGACTCGGGCATAAAACTCGTCCCGTCGCCGGGCGACAATCGGCAATAACGAGGTCAACGAGATCGTCGAGTCATGGGTGGAAGGACCAGCCCCGCTCACGGAACTGGCCATCAGCATCGTTCCACACAGCGCAGCGGCGGCGTCAAACAGACGCTCCGCCCGCGACGTCCGGGATTTCTTGTCGTCGATCCAATCCTGCAAGGATTCCAGAATAATCTCTCGAACGACGAAACGCCGGTAATATCCTTTGTTGTCAATCCGGTGCGGGTCCCACTCGCCAAACAGATAATTCGTCCGCTTGTTGGCGGGATGCAAATGGTCGTAGGCCCGTTGGTCGATCGCCAGTTCTTCCAGCCGATCCAATTCAAAATACGCATCATGCAGAATATCTTGCGGAGCCTCCCGGAAGAACGCAAAAGTCTGCTCGATCAGGTCGTGAAATCGCCCTGCTGCGACACCGGCGCCTGCCAGATAAATGGGAATGGGACGAAACTTTTCGTGCGGATACACTTCCATCCGCTGGCCATTTTCCAGCACCGCCACCGGACGATAGCCCACATAATCATTCAGATGCTGTAACGCGCCGCCAATGACCAGGTCCGGTTCGTCCCAGCCTCCTCCTTGAGACAAGACCGCTTCCAGCAAGACGCTGTAGAAATAGGGATGATCAAAATCATCTGCTGTCAGGTGGAAGAACAGATCGGAATGAAACTCGCGATAGGCATGAAATAATCGTTCCAGTCCGAGTTCAATGACCGCCTGCGCCTGTCGGCAATCATTGAATGCCGGTTGCGTGGTATTGAGTTCCTGAAGCGCGTGCAGCAACGCCAGTTTTAATGGTTCCCGCCGATTTGCTTTCGCGGGCAGCGCAGCCCAGATCGCGCTCAAATTCTGATGAAAGTGAGCTTCGGTATTGCCGCTGGAAAAATTCAGATATCCCAGAACATCGCGTACGGCTTCCGTCAAGGCTGCAGGCAGGGGCCGGCCAGAATTCGATTTCTTCCTTGGAGACATGAGCTCTCATTTCATAATCTGGCGGTGGAATTTCCACTCATTCCAGAGAGTCGCCTGTTTCAGTTGCCAGCCAAATTGAGTTGTTCCATGACGGGTTCCCTGGCAATTGAACCACGTTGCCCACTTCGCATGATCTTGCCCACTTCAGGGATTTCACCCTTTTGATTTTGCATCGGGAGGGCGAGGCTTCTGCCGGGCCGCAAACCAGGGAAAGCGTGATCTTGCTCGCGGCTCAGCTCCCGGAATCTTACCCGATTTGTCTCAGGCGAAGGCCCTGTTGCCCACCTGATACGATCTTGGCAGTCAACACGACAGTCAAACCGTGATTTTGGCAGGTTCGCCCCCCGTCGCTGCGCCAGCGGGCCGCGCATTGTGACGAAAACCGTGGTGTCCCGTAAAGGAACAACCACTTCCATCTTGTTCCATCCTGCCGATGCCATCACCCTGTCACAAAATGTCGCCTGATCCAGTCTCACACAACGAAATCCCTCTCTCCACAGACGACTTCGAAAAAAACGAAAATGTCCCTCCGGCTTTGTCAGTTTTAAAAATCTGGATCGGTCTTCATGCAAAGTCCGACAACTGAGGACGTTTCGCGATGACACACCCTAAAACCAAGCCCTGACAGGCACTAGAGCGCATTCATCCCGCATCGACCGCGTTCCGCCACGTGGCGAGTTGCCTTTCATCATTCAAAACGCGCGCTGCGCGGGCTCAGGCCAGAGCAACTTGCTCTAAGCCGTGATACGACACTCCAATCTGTCCGCGCAACGGGTCATGGTTTCTTCAACAGGGATGCCGTTGCCACGTTTCATTAGCGCCCCCCATCTCAAAAACGCTCCCCGTATCAAACCGTGAAAATGAATTTTGCTCATGCACGATTTCTCCATCATTATCCCTCAGCATGGGGAATGCCAGCGAACTTTTAACGCAATCCAATCTTTGCAGAGGACTCAGGTCGGCGATTTTGAAGTTTTGATCGTTGACGATGGGAGTGACTTTGTCACATGGCAGCAGTTGCGAGCCCAACTTCAGGCAGAGACCAGACCGGCTCAGGCCGGGAACCTGATGTTGCTGCGAATTCCTCGGCGACAGGGAATCACGGTTGCCTGGAATCGCGGAGCCAGCCTGGCCCGGGGAAGAATTTTGATCTTCCTCAACAATGATACGATTTCCCAGGGACCCTGGTTGCAGGATCTGACCGCCCCGCTGGAATTGGATGGTCTCAATTTGACTGCTCCGCGTGCCCGGGAGAAACAGGAGAGGGGAATCGCGGGATCGGAGTTGCTGGAAGGCTGGTGTCTGGCACTGCGGCAGGAAACATTCTTCGCGCAGGGGGGCTTTGATGAACGATTTCGACTCTATTATTCCGATACCGACCTGCAATTCAGGTTGCTGCAGCAATCCGCATCGGCATTGCGTGCCTGCCCGGGACTTCCGCTGATTCATCTGGGGCACTGTTCGACCAGAAAACTTCCTTCGCGGTCTGCGGAATGGCGTCGAGACCGGGAACGCTTTCTGCAGAAGTGGAACCCGATTGGAATGCCACAATGAGAGAATGTCACAATGAGAATTGTTCAGGTCTGCAATGTCGGAAACATCTGCGGCGGAACAGCCGCCTGTGCCTGGTCCATCACACGCGCGCTTCCGGAATGCCGGCATACCATCTGTTTCCTGTCAGCTCCCACATCGGAAACACGAGACACTTTTCTGCCCGTTGAAGTCCGACAGATCCGACGTGTTGATGATCGAGTGCTGGCTCCTTTTCAGCCGGATCTGGTCATTCTGCACAATACCGCTGCTGTCCATGTCGACTCTGTCAGACAGTCTCTTTGTTTGCAGTACATGCACTCGCGGGGGCACCACGCCCCGGCCGATCTCACCGTGGCCTGTTCGAAATGGCTGGCACTCCAGTTTCCGCATTCCGTTCCGATCCTTGATCAGCCTGTTCCATTACCACCCGGCATCGATCAAAAACTTTGCACAACAGGTTCCAGAGCATTTGATGATCAACTGATCGTAGGCCGGATCTGTACGCCGCAGGCGCGCAAGTGGCCGGAATCGAGCCTGGCGATCTATCACCATCTGGCACCTCTGTTCCCGGAAATTCGCTGGGAATTTGTCGGTTGTCCTCACGCTTTTGAGCCGCAACTACAGACGGCATGTCGCGGCCGGGCGAAATTCTGGCCGGCCGGCTGGGAAGCCCGGCGACATCTCTTACGCTGGCATGCGTTGCTGTACCATCACCCGACATTAACCGAATCGTTTGGACGGACTTGTGCTGAAGCGATGCGGGCCGGCTGCATTCCGGTGGTCGATGACCGGGGCGGGTTTTCGGAACAGATCCAATCGGGACGAACGGGATTTTTGTGTCGCAACATCACAGAATTTACCGCAGCGCTCGCAGCACTGACTCCTTCACAACGCTGGCTGATGTCTCAGGCAGGTCGATCAGCGGCTAACGCCCGCTTTTCATTGCGCACTTTCGCCACCAGGTTCCGCCAACTCCTCTCCTCTCTTTCCTGATCTCCGCTGCTTTGTCAATGTCGACACTTGGAGCGGGTCTTCACGCAAAGTCCGACAACGGAGGACGTTTTACGATAACGCACCCCAAAACCAAGCCCTGACAGGGCACTACTCAATAATCCCGAGGAGTCTTTGCAGGAGTTGTCCCACCGCGCTGATGGCATCTCTGGGGATGGAATGGGCTCCGCGAAAGCCGATGAAATTCACATTTGCACCCGCTGCGATCAAACCTTCTTTTAACCAGAGAGCAGCATCATAGGGAAGAATGGGGTCTTCCCGACCATGGCTTTGGATGATGGGGACATCCTTCAGATTTGTGGCGAGTGAAGTCCATTCATCTTCATTGAGCAATGTTCCCGACCAGATCACCAGACCTGCTGGCGGAGTCGACAGATGCAAAGCGACATCCGTGGCCAGCATGGCTCCCTGGGAGAAACCACCCAGCAGGATCTGACCGGGGGACTGTCCAGTGGATTCGCAGACCTCCTGGATCAGCTTCAACAGCATGTCTCGTGCCGCCGGAAGTTGAGGCGGCAGTTCTTTGCGAAAAGCCCCGAAGTCTCTTTGTTGAACGGACTGTGTCAGGCGGTCCACGTCCAGCGGCCACCACGCTCTTCCACCGGGAATCCCATAGCAATCCAACTGTAATGGTGCTGCTGGAAAGAGAAACTGGACCTGATCGAGCAGCTCAGGAAATTGAGTGAGTAGTTGTGCTCCCACCGGAACCAGATCGTCACCGGGGGCACCGAACCCATGGCACAGGATCATGGTATAAAGCGGAACCTGCTCGCTGGTGATCAACTGACAATCGAGTTCTGCCACTCGACGCATTTCCAGATTCGCCATTGAACGTCAGGCCTCTCTTTCGTGGTGATTCTCTTGAAGATGAAAATCCTTGCAGATTTGGCCCGGAATCATCCTCTGAACTGAGTACGATCAAATTTCTCTCAGGACGCGAGGACTTTGTGCAAAATGAATAATTTGAATTGTGACTGGAACAGACCAGCCAGCTGAGCTTCATCAAATTGTCAAATCCTGGGAGTTCAAACTGTCAGGTCCGACAACAGAAAATGGCTTCGCAGCCGCTGGCCCGCAAACACGGGGTAGGACTGTACTTCCAGGTTTGACCGGCTATTGAAGAGAGAAGTCAGGAATCGGGAATCAGAAAACTCAACGATTTGCAGGTTTTTCCGACCTTTGTCCCCTAACCCCTTTTCTCCATTCGAGCAAACTTGGAGGTACTGTGTGACAAAGCATCAGGATGATTATGGAAACAACATCCACTGTCGAGCGAGCCCCGAACTCATTTTGATCAGAATTCTCATGCCAATCCTCCCCCCCGACACAATGCTTCGACTGCTGACATCCTGACAGGGGCAAGTGGGACAGCTGGAACACGCCGGCCGCTTCAGGCTGCAGCCCGGAGAACAATCATTTCGGCACACCATGCAGGCCATGCTGCAATGTTCGAACGCGGCGGGTCGCTTTTCATCAGGCGAAAGGCGCGCTGCGCGGGTCAGAGCAACTTGCTCCCAGGTGACATCCATCAATAAGGAGCCGGCAAGGGACTGCGTCGATCCGGCTGGCTCTGTCCGATGGTTCCCTGTGTGGAGATGGGTGTTGAGAATTGTGTGGACAAAACTGCTCCTTGTGCGGGCAAAATGTTCGCTGATGAAAACTGCGAACGACCTGGCGTTTGTTCTTCGAAAATCCCGGGTGCCGGTCCCGGCCCCTGCGGCAATGCCTCCGCAGGTGGCGGCGTCAGGAATGTCCCTTCACGGAGCGGCTTGGGATAATGATCAAACTCCGATGGGGGAGGAACGTAAGGAGCCACGGGCGAATGGTCTCCCCGCGAAAGATCCGTCATCCCTTCGTAACGATGCCAGAATTGCTGAGAATAGGGCATCGTGGCCGGCATGCCCCAACCGGCGGAAGTCTGCGACTGGCTGAAGACATGATGATAGTTATACGGCCGGAAGGAATGGTAACCTTCATAATACGGCATACTTCTGATCAATCCGTGCTTCCAGCGCTCCTGATCGTCATAGCGGAACAAGGGCTCGCTGCTGCCCACCGAACCGGGACCATTATAGACCCCGCCATAGCCCACATCTTGAGTCGCCTGTGGAATGAAGCTGGCATCCTGCGCCTGTGCTCCACCTGCTAACAGGCCCAATCCCAATAACGCCAGGAATCCGTTCTGCATGGCATGACTTCCTTCATCGGAATGAATCGGCCGACTTCCGCCCGATTTCGACTCCGGGGCAATTTCGGGAACTTCGTCTCAGTACATCGTCCATTTCCCTCATGAACTCCGGCATTTGCAGCAGTTCCGACAGGTTTCCTTCCCATTTTCGTCGCAAAATTGCGACCGATACGCATGCCCGTTACAGCCGAACCGTTCCACCGGACCTTTCTCTATTTTTGTAGATTTGATTGAAGTTCTCTGCTCAATGCTCGCCTGTCTCCATACCGTCAGAACATCGCATGATGTTTCAAGTTTGACAGGTTCATTTGATACAACGAAGAGGAAAGAGATCAGGGGAAGGCTGCATTTGATGTTTTTCACTTTCCTGTTTCTCTTCCTCCCTTCTCTCGTCCTCACCAGAGCAGACTTGGACGCTGTCATTCGTAATTAAATCCAGGAGATTTTTATGTTGCCCCGATTTCTGTCTGCTGGAATGCTGTGCCTGACTGGTGCTTCTCTGTTGATGGCTGCAGATCCGTTGATTCCGCCTGAGCCCACCAGGGAAACCATTCCGGCCAGCCCCCCTGTTCCTCCTGTCCCGGCCCCACCTGCTCCCGCAATCCGTCTGAATCTCCCGGTTCCTCCCGCTCCGGAATCGAAAAATACCGAAACATTAGAGCCCATTCCCGAAGACGCGAACGCAGTACCGCAACTGCCGCCCATTCAGTCCGCTCCGCCTGTGAACTCCCCTGGACAAAGCTGGCAATCTTTGGAAAACAATTCTCCTGGCCCCTTTGGCAGATCGAATAGATACGAAGTCCCATCCGTCCCTCCCAGTCCGGCGACTCCTTCATACAATTCAGCAATTCATTCATATAATTTCGATGGCACTCCTTATGGAGTCATGCCGCAGTCTGCCCCATTCATCCCATATGGCCTGCCTACGGAAAATGGAGCAGGCACCCAGTATGTACCTAATACACAGTATGTACCTAATACACAGTATGTACCCGATACACAGTATGGACCCGATACACTGATCCATCAGCCGGGGCTGGGCGGCCCCTATGGCATGCTGCAATACAACAGCTTTTCCATCGGACCTTCGTTTCCCCCCGCATTTCACTCCGGGCCGGCTGGAGGCGAACATCTCCGGTTCCCTTATTACAGCTATCGACGTCCCTGGTATGCTCCCGGCCCAGCCAGTCGCAACGTCAATATCGTGTGGTAACGAGAGCCAGTTGCTCTGGCCTGGACCCGCGCAGCGCGGTCTCGACTGATGAGACGCAACTCGCTGCGTGGCGGAACGCGACCCGTACGGGATGAATGCGCTCTATCGTCGGCATTCCTCCAACAGCCTTTGCATGGCAACTGGGTCGAGGCCGGCATGACGATCATTTCCCAGACAGGCTGCCGTTCGGACAGCCACCAGATCACAGCCTGTCCTCCCCAGTTCCTTAAGGTCCTGGAGTTGCACTTTGCCCGCGGCAATCCCCATTAGTCCGTGCGCATGCAACTCTTTCACCTGCTGCTCCAACTGTTTCAGGGAGATGAAGTCGGTCAGGCGCCCCCCCGCTTTCTGATAGGTATCAAACAGAACCCCGGCACATTTCGTGTCGATGGCAGCTGCGACAATATCATTAATGGGAGGCGCATCTGCAGACAGTGCATCGACATACACCACGGCAATCCAGCCCGGCGGCCTGCATGGATCTGTACAATTCGACAGTAACTGCTGCCGGGCAGTCTGCCAGCGCTCCCTCCAAAGAGTCTCCAGCCGCATCCCAGCCAGACCCAGTTTTATATAATTCAGATGAGGAACGATCTCTTCGGCAGCGGTTGTCAAATCTTTCAATTCCCCCCACGCAGCACTGACGGCAATCGAGGGAAAGTCTGCTTTCAGATCGGTCACGATCTTCTGAATCGTCGGTGTATCGGCCTTGCCTAAAGACCCCCGAGAGGGCTCTTTAATATCGACAACATGCACTCCTGCATCTGCAGCGAGACGCGCTTCAGCCACATTTCGAACACTGACCAGCAGTCGCAAGGGGGAGGTCTTCAAGGTGAATTGCTTATAAAATGGGATAAATCTGGAACAAGAGGGGGGGAGATGATTAAAAAGGGTAACCCGACACCATGCAAAGGCCAGAGCAAGTTGCTCTGGCCTGGGTTCGCACAGCACGGATTGATGAAAAACGGACTCGCCGCGCGGCGGAACCGTTCGATGCGGGAGTGATGCGTTCAAGCTGCAGGCAACATCATGTTCTCTGTTTCCCTTCAGTACCAGCTTCAGACCAGCAGAAATGGCCCCGACAACCTTATGAAATCCGCTTCGAGACGCAGACAAAAAGCAGTGTCCGGAATGTGCGGAAAGGTTAATCTGGGTTGTTTTGAGAAATTAGAAAACATAAATGGAGTGTCTTGATCCTATTTGCGAGGCCCGGTCACGGGAATCCATCAATCCGTAATACATTTCATACCAATATCTTACGAGAGAACACCAAACTTCTTCTCAGACTCGAATTTACACGTTTGCGACCTTGTGTTATCACCCGTGCCGCAATCACCGCCCGGTGGGCAGCAGCTGAACTCCGGGATGTCTCTCAAAATCTCTCAGCAACACAGGATCCGTTATGTCGTCACGGATGGACGACCCGAGCGCCAAAGGCGCGAGGCGTTTACGGTTGCTCTTCGTCGATGACGAAGCTCCCATTCGCATGGTTATGGGCAAGGAATTGCAGCGCATTGGCCACGATGTCACCATCGCGGATGGTGGAAAGGCTGCCATCGCCATCCTTTCGGAGAGTGCTTTCGACGCCATCATCGTCGACCTCAAGATGCCGGAAGTCGATGGCTGGGCTGTCATCGATCATGTCAAAAAATCCGGTGTCGAAACGGATATCATTATCAGCACCGGTCATGGCGGGGTGGACGATGCCATTCGTGCCCTCCGGCTGGGTGCTTATGATTTCCTGCGAAAACCTTATAAGATTGTCGAGATCGACAGTGTTCTGAACCGTGTCGCGGAAAAGCGAACACTCCAGAACCGGGCTCAGGCCCTGGAAACCGAACTCGCCCAGGTCCGTGGAAAAACGGACCTGATCGGCGATACCCCCAGCATGAACCGCGTCAAAACACTGGTTTCACGGATCGCTCCCACCGATTCCAGCGTGTTGATTCTGGGGGAAACCGGGACCGGCAAAGAACTGGTGGCCCGCAGTATTCATGAAAGCAGCCAACGGGCAAAGATGCCGTTCGTGGCTGTGAATTGTGGTGCCCTCCCCGAAAATCTGGTGGAAAGTGAACTCTTTGGACACAAGAAAGGGGCCTTCACGGGAGCCGACACACCGCGCAAAGGGTTGATTGAAGTCGCCAATGGCGGCACCCTCTTCCTGGACGAATTGGGGGAACTCGATAAGTCCATGCAGGTCAAACTGCTCCGTTTTCTGGAATCGGGTGAAGTCCGCCGCGTCGGTGAAAACGATGCCTTTCATGTGGATGTCCGGGTGGTCTGCGCCACCAATCGAAACCTGGAAGACATGGTCACGGAAGGGACTTTTCGTGAAGACCTGTTTTTCCGGGTCAATACGTTTGAAATCAGACTCCCTCCGTTGCGGGAACGAAAAGAGGATATTCCAGCACTGGCTCGCTTCCTGGCAGCCCGTCAGATGAAACGTGCGAATGTTCCGGAAGATTTTCTGGCCCCGGAAACGGTCGAACTCCTCCGCCAGCACGAGTGGTCCGGCAATGTTCGAGAACTTGCAAATGCTGTAGAACATGCACTCATTCTCTCTGACGGGGGAGCGATTCGCCCGGAAGATCTCCCGACCAGCGTCTCCCGCCGCCCCACGGCAGGCAACAAGCCGTTTCAGATCTCTAACTTTTCTTATCTCATGACCCTTAAAGAGATTGAGATGGAAGTAATTCTCCAGACCATGGAGAAACACAATGGAGACAAGCCGAAAACAGCGGATGAATTGGGGATCGCACTGAAGACACTCTATAATAAGCTCAACCAGCACTATGCCGGGGACCAGTTGAAGGTCGGATGAGCTCAGCTTGCTCACGATCGTCATGATGCACCGGGGACTGTAAGCGTTCATCAATCCATTCCGGATCGACAAACCGCCGCAAATTCCAGCGCAGTGCGTGTTCCATTCGATCTTGAGTCGATTTCCTCTGCTCCAGCGAAGTCTTGAGTTCCCACTCGAATCCGTGGGGACCGAGTCGCGTTTGCCAATTTTCTTTTTCGGCAATCAAATTCAGGCGGTCCTGGACCCGGATGGACCAGACAATGCCGAAGGTATCGCGAAAATCGAACCAGAGCCGGTCAAATCGCGATTCTTCCAGACCTGCCCGCAGTCCTTGTCGGATGGCACAGACTACTCCACCCGCAAAAACAATCCCTGCGGCAGCGCGCACGGTCTGAATTGAAATCTGATTCACCGGAAAGAATGTCGTTAATGGCAGCAGCGCCAGCAAAATGGCCAGAACGGCCAGAAATGCCGGTGTCGTGAAGCGGGTGCCCATGTAATTCCCTGCCCCCATCACCGCCACCAGGGCAAAACCAGCACAAGCGGGGGCCTGAACCTGCAGCGAGGCCAATTCCGGCCAGGCAGAAATGACAGTAAATCCAGGCCAGCCTAAAACCGCCATCAGTGGCAGAATAATAAACCAGTTCCAGACCCGGCTGGCTGGACGGCGGGCTCCCAGGACCGCAATCAGCGGGCACAACGTCAGAATAGCTGTCCAAAGCCAGAGTTGATCCAGCAGCGGCGACCCGACACTGGCAAACGCATTCACAGTGCATGAGAGCAGCCAGCTGGCCTGCGCTGCCAGCCCCCAGGTCCAGGCCCCGGTCAAAGAGGTTTTGCGAACGGGATTCCCCAGGCTCAGGCAGACCAGCAACGCCAACCCGGTCAAGAGGGCACTGATAATCTGGAGAAGAGTTTGAGCGGTCATGAACTGATCGTAGTTGATGTGAGGACGTGCCAAATCGATAGATTAACGAAAATTTCATCGGTGAAGAATGGCGGGGGACGTCATGGTCGTCACAAACGGAACAGGTGGCCCGAGGTTGTGCCCGGACGATCTTTTTCGAACTGAGGAACTGCATTCTCGCCGCCGGAACGCCGAAAACTTTGGGCAGGTGGACCCAAACATTCGTGGTAACTACGAGCTTCAAGAACGTCAGGCCTATCTCAGACCTGTAAAGACGAAGCTCGCCATACTCAACCCCCGGGAAGAAGTCGAGGAGATTCAAGATGAAATTGACGAACCTTTGCGCTGCTTTGCTGATTGCTGCCAGTGTTAATGTTGCCAGTGCCGGACTGTTCCGTCACCATGGTGGCAATGACTGCTGTGCACCAGCAGCAACCTGCTGTGCACCCGCTGCAAACTGTGCCGCTCCTTGCGGACCAACTTGCGGTGCACCTTGTGCCCCGGCTTGTGCTGCTCCAGCTTGTGCAGCACCGGCTTGTGCTCCAGCCTGTGCCGCTCCGGCCTGTGCTCCAGCTTGTGCCGCTCCGGCTTGTGCTCCTTCCTGCAATGCACCAGCTCCCGCTGATTGCTGCTGCCCGACCACTCACAGTGTTCGCAAGCACAAACTGTGCGGATGGTTCAAAGGCAAAGGCCTGAAGAAGCACGGCCACAAGAACTGCGATGATTACTGTGACGCTGGCAACGCTTGTGCTCCAAGCTGTGCTGCTCCGACTTGCGGTGCTCCTTGCGGTGCCTGCAACTAGTTGAAACGGAAAACGCCCGGACGCTGAGTTTTCCCCAACTCAACGGCGACGGCACTCTTCCGAAAAATTCTGGACGCCGAACTCATCTGGGTTCGGCGTCCTTTCGTTTTTGTACTCGAACTGTCAGCATGCAGCTTGCGAGAATCATCGCCTTGTGGAAATCATTCCCTGCAAAGCTGGCTGCTGAGAGTTTGCCCCCATGAGTTCCAAAACATTACTCCCCTGGTTGAAACTCGCTCGATTGCCGGCGGTCTTTACCGCTCTGGCAGACATCTTTGCGGGTTTTCTGCTCACACGCACCAGCTGGACTCCGCTGCCTCAGTTTTTCTGTCTGCTGGGAGCAAGCGCCGGACTTTATCTATCCGGAATGGTCTTCAACGATGTCTTCGACATTCAGCAAGACCGGGCCGAACGTCCCCATCGTCCCATCCCGGCTGGACATGTGAGTCTGAAATCGGCCACCATTTTTGCAATCATTCTGATGCTGATCGGATTGGGGCTGGCATTCCTGGCCGGGTTCCACAGCCTGTTGGTGGCCGTCATTCTGGCAATCGCGATTCTGGCCTATGACGGCATCTTGAAACGGACACCACTCGGGCCGCTCTCCATGGGCCTGTGCCGCTTTCTCAATATTCTTCTGGGAGCCAGCAGCGCAGCGACTCACGTCACCGACCTGTGGGGCATGCCCCAGATCTGGGTGGCGGTGGCGATGGGACTGTATATCACGGGAGTCACCTGGTTTGCCCGGGCGGAGGCACGCACCAGTCCGCGCGCTTCGCTCCTGGGAGGACTGATCATCCTGGACGTCGGACTCTGTCTCCTGGCGTTGTGGATTCTCGATTTTCCCAATCGCTGGGGACTGGCACCCGGACCAGTCGGCACCGATGACGCCATTCCGATGCTCCTGTTCTGGGGAATTGTGACGATTTCTCTGAACCGCAGAGCCATTGGCGCGATCTATGATCCCGTTCCGACCAGCGTGCAACCCGCAATCGGATCGATGCTGCTTTCCGTCGTGACGCTGGATGCCATGACGATTTACTTCCGACTTGGTCCGCCTGGCCTGTCTTTCGCACTGGTCACGCTGGGCCTGCTCATTCCTGCGATTTTGACGAAACGCTGGATCTCCATGACCTGAGGAAATGAAAGGTCACGCTTTCCTTCGTTTGCGGCTCGGCAGGAGCCTTGCCCTTTCGGGCCGTTTTCAAAGCGAAAGTCCTGCTCTCTCGCCTCATTCCACTTGATGTCACTCTGCATCAATCTTTCAACGTGAAAGCACTGTCATTCTTCTTCGTCGCTGTCTTGTCCGGGAAGTTTCTCAACACTGAGTTGAACAGGATCGCCAGGTTCTCCAGCCAGGACGACCCGCAACCGATAACCTTCCCATTCGCACTCATCACCAACGACGGGGAATCGTTCCAGTTCGTCATGGAGCAATGCCACAATTGTTACGGGCCAATCACCTTCTACGTCGTAATCGACATCCAGCCAATTGGCGAGATACCGCAGAGATGTCAGGCCGTCCACGATCATGTGACCTTCGTCATCCTGAGTGATCGGTTCCCGTTCGAGAAGTCGCTTGCTGCGGCTGGACAGGGGATTCAGCAAGGTGTCCAGAATATCATCTTCCGTGATGACGCCGACGGTCTCCCCGTATTCGCTGATAACGCTGGCGACGCTGACCATCGAAGAGCGCAACATCGCTAACGTCTCGGCCACGGTCGCGCACCAGGGAACATAGATCACCTGTTCCGCAACCGCTTCAAAGTGATGTTCTGGAAGTGAAGTCAGATCATAAAGCATGAGCGCCAGCGTGACGTTGTCGCGGTCTTCACCGGCAATCAGCAGGACCTCGGGAATGGTCCCCCGAGATTTTAAATCCGCCAGATGCACGGGAGCCTGCCAGACATGATAGGTCCCCCGCGGTCGCATCACTTCCTCGACGGTCATGTCGGAAAGTTCGAGAATGCGGGTGAGAATCTGCTGTTCGATCTGTGCGATTTCGACCCCCAGATGCGATGTTTCCACCGCTCGTTCGATATCATCCACTTCCAGATACGGCTCCTGCTTGAGCCGGGGCCAGAAGATTCGCTGAAGCGCACTGGTCGTTGCGGCGAAGAATGGAAGCACGGGATCGAGCATACGGGCGGAAAGCGCGACGGGGCGACTTGCCAGAATGGCAATGGGATGCCGAAAGTTGACCGCCAGACTCTTGGGAGCGATTTCACCCAGCAGAATCAAAGCGACAAACCCTACCAGGGACAACATGGCCGCCGCACTGGGATGGCCGGCAATCACCAGCCTGCGGGCCGCAATCAGGCTCACGGCAAAATAAAGCAGATTGACCACCAGGTTCCAGAAGAGGACCACCGACAACAGGCGATCGGGGTCTCGCATCAGCGAAGCGGCCAGACGTTCGCTGGGACGGCCGGTCTGCATCTTCCGCAGTTCATCTCGCGAGAGGTAAAACAGTGCCGTCTCGCTCGCAGAAAAAAAGGCAGACAGGATCACCAGCGCTGCCATGGCCATGGCGCCGGGTAACCAGTCTCCGACCGATGCCATCATGCTGCTCATCCGCGGTCACTCGATGTCCGCCCCAATGCTTCATCAAAGGCACTGATGGCAGGCACCAGCATGGCGATGGTCGTGCCGCCATAGGCCATCAGCACAGCAATACAGGCCTCTGGAGCATCGTGCAGTAGAAAACTGACCACTGCGTAGAACGTAAGAAACGGCAGTCCCCAGGCGGCCAGGGTCAGGGCCTGAGAAGGATTCTGATGTGTCAGAGAACGCCACAAACCAAACGCTCCACCGCAGATGAATCCCAGAAACGGAACCAGTTGCAGAATGAACGAGGTGCGGGCTTCAACAATCAGCATCATGCAGACGAAGATGCCGACAAACAGAAAAAACATTGTCCCCAGGCTGTTGATAATGGCACCGCGTGATGCCGAAAAGGAAAACCCGGCATGCAGCCCCAGCATCGCTGCGAACAAAACCAGTGTCAGATAGGACAACAGGATGCAGATGAGGGCTCCCAGGCCGTATTCGCCACGTAGAAAACTCATTACGGCCAGCAGCATCGGGACCGCGATCAATTCCTTGGTATTGAACAGGATGCCCAATAGTTTTCCAAAGACAAATTCCTGTGCTTGAATCTCCGTGACAAGCAGCAACTCCAGGGTCTGTCCGTCCCGTTCGGAGGTCAGCGATGTCACCGCCTGGGCATTCACCAGGATCAGGGAAACCAGGGAGAGCAGAACCATGATCAACCCTGTTCCGGAGAGTGCCCCCAGAATTCGGGGGGCATCCGGAGAGACGCGACTGACCCAGATCAGACAGAACACTGCAAACAAAACATAAGCCAGTTTGATGATTCCAACTTTGCGCCCATAGGCCTGCGTGCAAATTTCCCGCCAGAGGACAGGTTGAGACCAGATTGTCCGGGAGGAAACTCGGCTTTGTCCCGAAGCAGCCGCAGTGGTCTGTTCCTCCGTCTCCATCGTCTCTTCAGGCTGAAGATACATTGTGCGAGAAGGATTCCAGACACGCACCATCAGACAGGTATAAGCCCAGAGACTCATGGCTGTGACGGACAGCGCCACGATCGACTCCCAGGCTTCCACGATGGGATGAGCAACATTCGGGTCGGCCGCCAGCGGATGCAGCAACCGTGCCAGGGCGCGAAATGGGTCCAGATTGCCCGCCATGCGACCGGCCAGTGTCTCCACACCGGCAATGGCGCACAGTGTTTCGGCAATGCCGATGAACAGCCCGGCCCCCAGAAAGGTGACGGCCAGAATCTGAAATGTCTTCTCCCGCCAATACGCCACCAGCGTGCCCCAGGCGGAGGCGGCCAGACAACTCACCAGGCAAAGCGCTTCCACCCAGAGAATTTGTGAAAGGGAAATCCCCCCCAGCATGCGGATATAACAGAGAACCGGCAAAGAGACCGCAATCAGCACAAAGACGGGCAGAATGCTGGCCAGTGATTTACCGATCACCAGTTCCGGGGCTCGTAAGTCGGTCATCAACAGGAGAATCAACGTGCGACGGTCTTTTTCCTGTGCCACATTCCCAGCGGAAAACAGCAGTGCGGCCCCAATCACCAGGGCCAGCTGGAACGTACAGATCACTCCAAAAATGTAGGTCCCGAAATTGGAGATATCGCTGATGCTTTGCAGCGGCGAGAGGCCGGAAGTCACTTGAACGCCCGTATAAATCAGCACGCACAACGCGGCCACATATCCGGCGCGCAGACCGAAATGCCGTGGCTGCCGGGGCAGCGTGAGCAGTTCCCGCACCAGTAATGGTCCGCCAATCACACAGATCTCCAGTCTTCAGGCTTCATCGCATTCACCACGTACGGGTTACGCTCCACCACGCAGCGGATAGCTTTTATACCGTACTACAGCTTTTGTTCTGTACTATTGCGAAACAATCTTACGGGCAAGATCCAGATCTCTCGAAAACATGCGAGCACGGGCTGGAGCCACTCGCTCTCTTGTCGGGCTCGATCTGGAGTGCAGTCAGTATAGAGATCGCCAGACCTGTCGGCCAGTTTCGCCCGGTCTCAATAGATTTGCAAATTTTGAGATTCAATCGCAGCAATCCCGTCAATCTGAGGGGCTCGACTTCTTGAAAGGGCCGAGAGGTCTTCGTACAGTAGGTTCAGTCAATAGGTTCAGTTAATCTGGCCTCCCTGTTCTGACAGTGGCTTGAATCTGGTTTGTCAAATCTGGTTTGCCTGGTCATCGCCAGGAAAACCCATTGTTGATCGGCAGGTCAATTCGAGTTTGAAGCTGCAGTCGCATTTCATCCAGTTTTTGATTAGAGGTCTGAAGATCACATTATTTTGTTGATGTCTCTGTCATTGCGACAAACCCAGATGCCATCACCCTGAAGTGAAATATTACTGTTTTGTTGAGTCGGGTTGTTCCCGGCATTCAATTCATGAGTTGTCCACACAAAGGAAGAGCGCACGTGTCTGAAAATGTCATTGAGATTCGTAATCTCTCGAAGACTTATCGCGATTTCTGGGGTCGTCCGAAGGTCAAAGCTCTGAATTCGCTGAGTCTGGACGTCAAACGTGGAGAGATTTTCGGTTTGCTGGGTCCAAACGGTTCTGGAAAAACCACGACACTGAAGCTTCTGCTCGGTTTGCTGTTTCCCACGGAAGGAGCGGTTCGGATTCTGGGCCGACCGGCACACGATGTCGAAAAGAACGAACGCATTGGCTATCTGCCGGAAGAATCGTACCTGTACCGTTTTCTCAACGCGGATGAAACGCTCGACTTTTACGGACGCCTGTTCAAGATGTCCGCAACCGAGAGAAGAAAACGACGAGACGACCTGATCAAGCGAGTCGGCATCGAAGGGGCTCGTCGCCGGCAGTTGAAAGAGTATTCCAAAGGGATGACCCGCCGGATCGGACTGGCCCAGGCACTCATCAATAACCCGGAACTGGTGCTCCTGGACGAACCGACCAGCGGACTGGACCCGCTGGGAACCAGAGACATGAAAGACATGATCCTGGAACTCCGGGAGCAGGGAAAAACCGTGGTCATGTGCAGCCATCTGCTGGCCGACGTGCAGGATGTGTGCGACCGCATCGCGATTCTGTATCGCGGTGAACTCAAAGTCATTGGCAGCGTCCAGGAACTGCTGGAAGCCAAAGATGAAACGCAGATTCTGACCAATGAACTCTCGCCAGAAGCCATGCGGGAAGTCGAACAGGCCCTGGAAAAGCATGGTGCCACACTCAAAAAGGTGTCGCATCCCACTTCGACCCTGGAAGAACTCTTCCTGCGCACTGTCGAAGAAAGCGAGGCTCGTCCCGGTCGTCGATTTGAGCCAGGAGAACGCCCCGAACGCCAGAAGGACTGAAGGCGAAATTTCCGTTGATGGCTATGGCCTGAAGGATGCATCTCCATCGCCTTCAAGACATTCCCATCAAAAATAGATCTTGATAAAACGGATGTTTCAGCTTCTTTCGTCTGCTGTCATGGTTATTACGTTCTCTTTCCTGTTGCATTGATTGAGGCTCGAAGATGGTTGTTGAAACAACACTATTTCAACCCGGTCCAGCATTTGTGCAATGGCTGCTGACGATGGTGGCCTGCTGCGTGATTGCCACTCTTGTGGGACTGGTGGCATCGCTGACAAGTTACGGCTCCGCCGGTCCGCGAGTCGTCCTGGAAACGCTGGGCCGTGGTCTCCGCGATCTGATTTTCCTCTCCCCCAAACGTATTCTGGCCGTGGCCATTCTCACCTTCAAAGAGGCGTCCCGCAGAAAAGCGTTCATGATCGGGTTTCTGTTCCTGCTCCTGTTTATGTTTGGAGGCTGGTTTCTGGGGACCAATAATGTAGAAAAGCCAGCCAAACCTTATGTCATCTTCGTCATCACCTCGATGAATTTCCTGCTGATCCTGATGGCCTTGCTGGTCTCCTGCTGGGGAATTCCCGCAGATATTAAAGCCCGCTCGCTGCATACCGTCGTTACCAAACCCGTGCGTCGCAGCGAAATCTTAATGGGCAGAATGCTGGGATACGCCAGCGTGATTACCCTGGTCCTGCTCTGCACCGCCACGGTCGGGTATTTCTGGATCGTCGGCAAAGTTCCGGCACTGGCGCAAGATCAATTGATGGCCCGTGTTCCCTATTACAGCAGCAACCTGTCGTTTCTGGATCGAAATGGAAACCAGGCTGCTTCGGGAATCAACGTGGGAGATATCTGGGAATACCGCAGCTTCATCGAAGGGGGCACCAAGGCTCGTGCCCAGTGGACATTCGAAAATCTGGACGCTGCCTCATTGAAGAAAGCCGTTGTCAAAGGGGAAGAAGCTGACAAAGTCCTGCGCATCGAACAGTCATTCGAAGCGTTTCGAACCTATAAAGGGGATGTGCGCCAGCAACTGCGATACAATCTTAGCCTCTACAATCCCAGCAAGAATCTGCGCGTCCCCTTTGGCACGTTTTCAGTCGAAGAACATAGCGTGGAAGCCGATGCCGCCACCGTCGAAATCCCCCTGGAATTGACCTATACCGATTCCTCCGATACGGATTCCGCCGTCAAAACGGTCAGCCTGGCGGATGATCTCATCGACAATGGCAAGCTGATTGTCGAAATCAGTGCCATGGACCCACAGCAGTATATCGGCGTGGCTCAGCACGACCTTTTTATCCGCCTGCCTGACAAACTCTTTGTGACGACATACGCAAAATCCTGCCTGGGATTATGGTTGTTATTAATGTTAATTGTCATTATCGGCACGTCCAGCAGCTGTTTTGTGAAAGGCCCCGTGGCCACTATTTTGACCGGCAGTCTGATCTTTATCGGATTCGTATTTCGAGACCAGATCGATAAGACCCTGGCCACACTGGCACTAAATCAACAAGTGCTGGGAGGCGGCTCCTTCGAGTCGATCTATCGTCTGCTGACACAGATGAACCAGCAAAGCCCGTTACCGGATAATATCGGTACGGATATGATCAAGTTTCTCGATCAGGGCGTCTTTGGTATGCTGAGGCTCGTGAACGCACTGATTCCAGACCTCCAATATTTCAGTACCAGCGAATACCCGGCCAACGGTTTTGACGTTCCCTGGGGGGCGATGTTACTGCCCAGCCTGCTGATCACACTGGCTTATCTCATTCCGATGATTGTTCTTGGTTATTTCAGTCTTCAACTTCGGGAGCTCGAACACAAATGAACCGACTCACCGTTCAGCAGAGAAAAATGGTTTACGCCGGCACGGCTTTGCTGCTGCTGATTCCGATCATCATTCTCGGGGCTCCCCCTTCAAATACCGCAGGAGCCGGCAAGCCAGGAAGTCAGTCTTATCTGGCAGCCTCCCGTGAATATCACGACCTGGGTGAAGCCAGCCTGGGAGACGTGGACCCCACCAGTGCCACCATGAATCTGGTGCTGCTGGGGATGCGCGGCGTGGCGGCCAGCGTCTTGTGGAATCAGGCCGACTATCTGAAAGAACGCAAGAAATTCTCCGAACTGGCAGAAACCGTAGAGTCCATCATTCTTCTGCAGCCACACTTCAAAACCGTCTGGCGATTTCAAGCCTGGACATTGGCCTACAACGTCTCCGCCGAATGCGATGCAGTGGAAGACCGTTACTACTGGGTCAAACGCGGGGCGAAGTTCCTGAAACGGGGTGTGGCCCGAAACCGGCTGATTCCGGAACTCCCGTTTGACATGGGAACGTTTCTCGGAACAAAAATCGGTCTGGCAGACGAACACGAAGCCTATCAGGAATTCTTCCTGCACGACCCCGACACCAAGTTGTGGGGCGGTGGTCCGGACGAAGATCTCAATCCCGATGGAAAAGACCATTATCTCGTCGCCCGTGACTGGTATCTGCAGGCCAATGAAGTGCTGGAACACAAGGGAGTGCAACAGCACACCATGGATCTGGCACTGTTTCTGGCCTACCCATATCGTTCTCTGATCAGCTATGCCAAGAACCTGCAGGTCGCGGGAGTGACGGGAGATCGCAATCACATGACCGACGAGCAATTGCAGGTTGCTTTTCAGGAGTGGTCGAAACGCGTCGGGCAGGCTTGGGATCATGCCTATCAGGAATGGGTTGAGATTTACGGGCGTACAAAATTTATGTCCGCCGGCTTCGGCACGCTGCTGCTGGAAGATGATGCACGCGGATTAAAGGAGCTGGAAGCACTCGCCAAAGCCGAAAATGTCACTTTCGAACAGAAGCGCGACTGGCAAGGCCGATATCGCAAGATGACGTCTTATCCTTATTGGAAAATGCACTGCGATATTGAAAAACGCGAACTCATGACGCGCGCCCGTTTCCATCTTGCGGAAGGACGCAGGCTTTACCGTGAGGTTCAGGACTTCGAAGGAGCACAGGCCAATCTCGAAAAAGGGATGAGCGAGATGGAACAGGTCATCAAGGCGTACCAGGTGAATCCCGAATTCAACATCATGGTCACCGATGAACAGGAAATTATTGAAGAGTCGATCAAAGCTCTTCTTATCTGGCGACAGGTCAAACTCCTCCTCAACCAGCCTCTTCCGGATCACTATCCACTCAAAATACTCTGGGATGATCCCAGCCTGGAGGCGATCCGTCAGGACCTGACTGCCCGTTTCCAACATTGGAACGGAACACTCTAAGGATTTCAGGGACCATCGTAAATCAGGAGTCTGGTATGGATAAGATTGAAACCGCCGTTCAGGTCTCACAGTCAGCCGATGGCGTCTGTGACCAGCTTTCAGCTCTTGTGCTGGCACTGGCAGGATTGACGGTCGCATTGATTCAGGCTTTGCTGCCATGGACGCCGTTGCTGGCCTGGATCGCATTCTGGCTGCTGGCGGTTAACTGGCGAAAGCTGTACCCCATTCTGATGCGCGGTGGGCTGGTGGGAGTCATCCTGACGGCCCTGATGGCCATTCTGGTCTGGTCTTCCCTGGCGGAACCGGAAGGAGGATTCCATTACCTGCTGGGCCTGAAAGTCAACAATATCTATGGAAAACTGGTCTACGTCACCGGGCTCGCCGTCATTGCCGCACTCTGCGGAACGGTCCAACTCTCCGGCAGTTGCGATGCACTCTGCCGCTTTGAAGAACCTTCCCCGCCGGAAGAAGATCTGCAGCCCGCGCATCATTAGAGCACGTTCACCCCGTATCGACCGCATTCCGCCACGCGGCGAGTTAGAGTCTGTCCGGAAAGGTCAATTTGGCCTGCGATTGGCTCTTTTGCGTTCTGAACTTCGTCAGCCTGCATCGACGAATTCCAGGAATTCGCCTGCTTCGGCTTCCTTGTCAGAACACAAATCGCTCGATCTCGCCTGACAAAGCACCTTTCCGGAGAG
>Ga0182738_1002028_pt1 | contig 24502 bp, 25 predicted proteins | sample eDN5th30CBELigMG_FD_128876 | JGI IMG/M metagenome (GOLD analysis project Ga0182738, IMG submission 128876) | Enriched Miracle-Growth compost microbial communities from Emeryville, California, USA - eDNA 5th pass 30_C BE-Lig MG (version 2)... ...
CATAGAATATTCTTATAATAAAACAAATACATTACATAACATTAAAAAGCATCAAAATTGCAGTCAGATATCTCCATCCTTAATATAAAGAGAAATTGATTCTTCTTCTCTTTGATGACAAATTCTCATTCTGTCCCCCACTTGCTGATCCTCCTGCAGTTGGAGGTCTTATTTGGTCCAATTGTTGGGTCACTCTGCTCACCTGATTTATCAAGTCCAAAAATTTCTTTTCCAAGCTTGGATTCACTTCTTTATTCTCATTCTTTCCATCTATTAAGAAATGATTAAAAATTCCCCTTTAAAAACTTTCTTACAATTTTCATTATTGTTTATTCTTGGAGATTCATAGATATTATTATTCATTTCACGATCACCCAAAGGAGTTCTCTGTCCTTTGAAAAGATCACTGGGTGACTGTTGTTGCTGTTGTTCATCAAAAAGATTGGTCATTGTAGGGACATCTTTCTGCTTATTATACACTAATTTGGTTGGAACATGACTATTCTCTTGATCTCTTTTTGGGCTATATCCTCTCATTTGTTGTGATTTGTTTTCATTCTTGCTTCCGCTCTTCATTCTTGAGCCAAGAGTATATGTCAGTGAAGGAATATCTTCCTTTTTATCTGAATCATAGGCTGTAGGATTCTTTGCAGTTGAAGAAGGACTTTTTAATTTCTTGGTAATATAGTATTTGTTGTTCTTTATCACTATATTCTCAGCATTGCTCTTTAAATCAGCTGATGTATGCTCGCTTGATAGGAAAGGAACATCATTTGAAACATTTTTGGATCTTCCTACTGGTCCTGTCGACTCCAATGTATTCTAGTTTTTATTAGGAAAACTCAAATAAAATTTCTGACCAAAGTTAAAGTGTCGAGAGGTTTATTATTGTCAAATTTAAGGGTGCCACTCGAGCTCGGATTGAAAGTTTTGCCTTTTCTTCTTGGACTTTGGCTTGGACCTTTCATTCTTACACCATCTCCTTTATCCTACGATTACAAAATCAATCTTTGATCTAGATCCCCCACTTACACTTTTAGTGGTGGTGACGACTTGCTTTAAAAGGTCCAAAATTTCGTTAGTTTCAGTGAGTTCAGAATGCCCCTTTTGATGTTCCACTCTTCTATAACTTCTAACTTTTAATTCTCCAAACCAATTTACTTTAAAAAGTCGTCCTCAGCCGTATGTGTCCTTGACTTCTGGGTTTTGGTAATATTGAATCTTTTGAGGCCTGAGATATCAGTAGGTTGGGTTTGGGCGGCAGTCTTGCTATGTAATTTAGTTGGATCTTTTTCGAATAGAAATAAAAATCACTTTTCCTCTCCTCGCTTCTTGGAATAACTCCGATTTGTTGCACTTGCTGTAGCTGTGTATGGCTTCTTTGTTGGCTCTTTGCCCGAGTGAAAAAGAGTCTGAGTCTTGATAAATCTGTTTTGTTCACTATCATGAGTTGGCCTGTTGTCGATTGATGGCTTATTCCTTGTCTTCTCTCCTGATAACTTGATGAAGAAATTAGATGATTTGAATAAAAAAGTTGTATGTACAGTGACTAATTTGAGATAGTCGTCACGCTTTTTGGTATCAACTCCTTCAACCTTTTGTTTCCATTCCAAGTTTCTTCTGTAAAAATCTTCGGCTTCATGTTTAGAGATCTGACTTTTGCCAAGATTATGGCTTGGGGTAAATGTACATTCAGCCATTTCTTGCTCTTGTTTCTTTTTCTATAGAAATTTGGTAAGTTTCTTGCACAGAAGGATCTCAAGTTACCTCGATCTCTTCGATTTTTCGTTCCTTTTCTTTTTGCCAATTTCTTACTCTTGTGTTAAAATCTTCATCAAACTCCATTCTATTCGTTCTCATCAAATCTGGTGAAAATGTGCATTTTCTCAATTCTGCTAATTCCTTCTCTTTTTTCATATTCTCGTGCTGCATTTGTCTTTGTGCGTTCTTTTCCATAGCTTTTTGATAGAGCATTTCATGACGATGAGTAGTTCTTTTCTCAGAGAAAGTACGATAAGATTGAGAGAAGGAAGAATTTTTCAAATTCTCATCACCATAATGTAAGGTTTTCACTGCTGACTCTCCATAATCTTCTCCTTCATTCTTTCCTATGTAGTTCGAATATCTTATGTCTGAGTCTTGCTCTATCAGTAAATCGTCTGATGCCTACAGGATTCATGTTAAAAATCTCTCAATAAAATTATCTCCATACCAGCTTATATCTATCGCTTATTCTCCTCTCAGAATTATCATCATTTCTTCCCCAAGTATTCCTATTCATTTCTCTGTGATCTTCATCTTCTTCTCTTCTTCCAGGCACTTCTCTCTTGGCCTTTTTCCATCCTCCACTTTTCACTTCAAATTCTCTTGCTTCAAACTCTTTCACTTCTTCAATATCTTTAGCTTGTTCTAGTTCATAAATCTGTTGATCTAAATCTTCAATTTCAGCCCAAATTTCTCTATTCTTATAAGCTCCACCACTTTGTTTCACAGCTGATTCTTTTGTTTCAAATGTTTCTTGTGGTGTTTCTAACTCAGAAGGACTGAATGGAGTCTCGCGTTTCGGAGCTCTTGGTTCATCTATCTCGTCCATTGTCATTCTCTTTTCTCGACTATTCTTTGTATTCTTTAGATTCACAATCACCTTAGGCTCTTCTTTCTTTTGTTGATTTTTAAAGAAACTTGGAGCTTCTCTTGATGAAATAGGTCTCTTATTCATCAAATTTCTTGCTTCTAACGATGAGGCTTTGATCTTTGGCTGAACATGCTGAGCCTTGCTTGGTGGTAACACAGGAGCACTTTCTTTCTTTTCGGCATTAGCTGTTAGAGAAGATCCTGCTCTTGCTTTAGTATTTCTTGCTGAAGCATTTGGTCTCATTGTTGCTGTCGAAGCTGTTGTTTTTGAGATTTCCTTTTCTTCTTTTTTCTTGAGAGAAGGGGGAGGAGATTCCATTCGGGGTTTATTTAGGCTTGGGTTTCGTGTATTGTAAATCACAAAACCGGGGCTTGTTGGCTTTGCCTTTACAGAATGCGCATTGATATCAGATATAGCTCTGGCGGAATTTGAATCGACTATGATGGGTTTAGAGGATTTTCAGCCTCAGAAATAAATTCTTACCATTATCTTGAAATATCCTCAAATGCTTTCTTCTTCCTTTCTTCACTAAATTTCCCAACAATTCCTTTCTCCTATAAAAGATATTTAAGTTATTCCTCATTTCAAATCTCACCTTTGCTCGAAAATGGTGGCGGCTTCTTCTTCAGGCATTTTGCTATATCTCACAGGGCCAGATAAATATGAACTCTTGCTGTGGTTCAAGCCTTCAGTATTCAGGCCTGTTGGAGTTTTAGGTTCTTGTCCAAGATAATGAGTGCCTTCTTTCTCGACGGACTCTTCTGTGGTGAAATCTGCTTTGAAAAATAAGCAAAAAAGGGAGCCAAATTTAAAGTTAACTGACCAATCTCTACACCTTGATTCTCTGTTTTTCGAATCTTTGAAGGAACTCTTTCAAATCTATGTCTCTCTGGTTCTTCTTCATCTTCAGCTTCTTGTCCATCATCTTGTATCATAATATTCATCTCGTTGTTCTCATTATCTCCGTAATTCCCATCATCTAATACATTATTGCTTCTGTAGAAAACTATTGGTACGCTCATAGAACCGCCCTTCAGATCTCTTTGCTTCATTTATTATATATCTGAGGTTAAACATCCCACTATCATCTGCGCCAGGGTAACTCATCCCCATATAACCAGATTTCTCGGAAACATCAACAATTAGCTCGGCAGATCTTGGACTACCCTCTGTAAAGACGTCTTTTTGGGTCTCTACAATCAATACGTTATCGTCTTTTTCGTTTGTTTCTAATGTAGGGTGGTTGTTATTTTGAGAATTTATTGCTCTTCGTTTAAATCCCTGCTTATTTTGAATAAAAACGGGTTCATCAGATTTGGGAGCATATTCATAATCTTGATCAGGATTTGTATCATTGGGAGGTGTTGCAGGATTTTGTGAAGGTATTTGGTAAGACATTGGGTTGATTGACTGGTTTGTGTTTTTTTTGGAAGGCCTTTAGAAATGTAAAAACCTGAATTAATTTTCAAATTTTAGCAATAAGTTCAAAAATCAAATACTTGTTTAACAAATACATATCTAATATATTCTTCACACTTGGTTGCTTGAGTTTTTATACTCACTGCTTCAAGATACTTTTCTCAAAATGACTATTCTTTCTCCTGATTGTTTTGCATGTGTTGAAAAAAATTTGAAAAAGGCTCCCTTCCTCCTCCTTGAAAATCCCAAACAACAAAAACTCTTTGCATATTTTAAAAATTTTACACCTTCTATAGCTCCTGAAAGAGACATTCATAAGAATAATTTTATTGATTTTTCAAGAAAAGAAAAATTCAAATTTTCTTCAGAGGATTTTCTAAAAAAATTTCAAAGAAAAATTTTATCGGAGATTCTTCAAAGAGGGGGTCTGAACAAGAGGAATTATGGTAGTTAAAAATTGAGCTGCGAAGGAAAAGTTTAAATCTTGAAAGACCTCAAAGGATTTCAGGAGATCTCAAAGCTCAAAATGGAATTTAAATAAAATGATTTGGCATTTTAAATGTAGGTGATAAGCCAAATAGTTTATTTTGGACATTAAATTTCTTGTTTCTTTGCTGTGAACTGTGAAAATCAAAGTTGAAATTTCCTTGACAGGAAAATCATTTCTCAAACTCTTATTTTTCCTACTCATCCTTGAACGCAAATCTCAAAAAAAAAAGGTTTTTAACGCCAGGAATTCTATTTTTGATGAACCTCGTAACAAACTTTCCTATCACAAAGAAAAATTACAATCAGCCTTAGGTTCATCATCAAGAGAAGACCTTCTTGTTCATTGCTAATTTGAAAGCAAGGAAAAGGATCTTCTGGAGTGATTTGCTATTTCTCTATTGCAAAATTATTTTTATGAGAATATATCTACAAGCCGTTAAAGGCAAAACTATTCACCGAAATGTGTATGTCTAACTATCTCTTATTTCCTTGTCAACTTCTAAAAAAACTAAATTGTATCAGTTCAGGCCAAAATTGACAAAAATAAAACTCTCCAACTTGAAAACAAAATTCCGCCAAGTCCACAAAAATCACAATTCCGAGTGAGCGAAAAAGTAACAGCTTGAAACTCAACTGACTAGATGATCATATGGCTAAAATAGTAGTATAGAAAGCAATTTGGCTCGAGTTGGAACCCTATTCTTCACTCAAGGAAGAACCTCTACCGCTAACCAAAAGAAAATTGACAATATCAATAGGGGAATATTTGTACTATCTCGTCATTTTAAGCTTATTGAGAGGAATAAGAGGAAGATTCTTTCGCTTAAAGACAAAATCTCGAGGAATAGAAGGAGATAATAATAAAATTGAAAACAAAACTGAAGAACAAAAATACTCGGAAATTATAATATTTATAATTAAGTCCTCTCTATTCCTTCAAAACTTCCATTCTCTGTTCCTAAGCTTTAATAAAAATTCAAGACTCTTTCACCAAAACAAACTTTTTAGTCTAGTCTGGTCTGAAATTTCATCACAGCCACCACCCTTTCACTCTCCCAATTCCAGTAAAATCGAATCAATCTCTTCAGAATTCATTTATCTCTTTCAAGTTACATAATTACAACTCCTTTTCCCTTTTTTATAACTTCAAACAACAAAATAATATATTTCTTTCGTTAAAACTCCTTTTGTCAGTTAATTTTAGTCCATTTAGCTTCTGCTAATAATAGTATCGGATGGAATCTCAGGGCGTTAATCCGTATTATACTTCAAGCAAAACCCAAGAACCCATCTCATCCTCATCTTCGATCTCAAAGCTTGAGCCAAAATAGTATCTGATGCAATCACCTCAGAATCTAATTTACCTTCATTAAATTTTATGTTTAATAATATATAAAAAGGTACCAAAACCAAAGTATAATTTTATACCAAAGGTCAGATTGTCAGGAGCATCTCAAAATCTCAAAATATTTGAGCCTTTTCAATAAATCTGACCTTCCCAGGGTCTCAATGCTCCCCTTTCCTTCATTCTGAAGGTAACTCTATAAAGCGGAAGAAGAGAAGAGATTCGTCCAAGTAGTTAGGATTTAGGAGCCAAAATTGAAAAGCGAGGTTTTTCAAAAAAAAAGTGTACTATAAAAAAAAATAAAACCTCTGGATTTTTATTTGATTAATCCCTACTATCAGGGGTTATCTTTACAATTTTCTCTCTCTTTTTGTTTTAATTTTGGACATTCTGATTTCCCAATGCAAACAGAAAAAATATGATAATTAATACGTGGCCCGAATTACTTCCGTTCGTTCAAATTTTTGAAGTTATATTTGGTTCTTTGGATCAATCTAATTACTCTCCTTCCATTTTAGTCCGTTTCTTGCGATCCGAACCAAACATTTCTATGTCTTTAATTCTAATTTTTGACTCGGCTTTGCCCTTTCTATTCCCTCAACTCTCTCTTTTTCTCTTAAAAAGTAATCCTGAGATTTCTTCTTTTATAATATTTTCTCACTCACTAAAGACTAAAATCACAATACTTCTCATAAAGTTGAAACTTAATAATACGTAAAACAGGGTTTATAAACATAAAATTAGACATATATTTCTTGCCGGGATCAGAACAACAGTTATTAAGCCTTTATTTTTACTCGTTAATCCACTTCAAAAAACCAAAAACCTCACTCAAAAATAATTTTAATTTATATACAAGTCTATTTCCCCTCACCATGGACTTTACCATTATCTCCGAATCTCCTTTGGATCTCACTAATCCTCCCTCCCCAGTCACTCTCATCTTCTCAGAAAATGGCTCATTAACTCAATTCCCTCTCTCCAATTTCACTTCTTCTCCTTATCTTAAACACCAGAATGCCTTTATGAAATTTATTGAAAAGGAATTCAACATACCAAAGTCTAATCAAGTCATCCTTCGTGCTGAAGATGGCAAGCAATTAGAACCTCATATGAACCTTAGTGACTTCTTGGAAAAGGTATCGTTTTCTTGTCATTTTTCCATTTCTGATGTTCTATAGGATCACACTGTCTATATCTTTAATACAAAATCTGAACAAGGAGAAACCTCTACGGATGACTTTGAAGTCATTTGCCCCCCTGACCTTGAAAACTATGGTATTGGGTTGGAGCTAGCCTATTCTTAACAATTAATAGATTGGAATGAGCTTGGGCTACGGTCATTGAATGACCTTGATGAGGCCTATTTAAATATGAAGGAGAAATTCGATTTGGACTCTGGACTAAATGTTAAATACGAGACAATGATGGTAAGAAAGTGAGAAGACGATCAAAATAACCGTGAGAAAGGCTGCCTTTAGTGAGGTGAGAAGTGAGATGAACATGTTAAGGAAGGAGAGCATGAAGTTAGAAAGACAAAAGGACTCAGAGTTTGTTGTAAAGAAGAATTTGATGGGGTATTATGAGGACAAGAAGAAAAGATTGGATGAGAGTTTTTCACAAATGAAAATCAAAATAAACTCATTTGCTAATTTGCTCGAGAATTTCGAAGAACAAATAAATAAAGTAAATTCCTTTAGTTTATTAAAAAGGAGATTAAATTTATATTTTTTTTATTAGCTCGCCAAAATTGAAATTCATCCTAACCTCTGCGAAAGAGGAAGAAAATACCTCATTGACTATTTCGATATCAATAAGCTCCGATCCAATAAGCTCATCTACGAAAAAAACCAATGTAAGGGATTCAAATTTTTCCTCCTTGTAACCCCTAAATACAGGCAAAATCAAGCAAAAATGTCAAGAAATGGAAACTGAAATCATGCAATATGATGAACAGCTCAAAAGGATCGAAGAAAGCATCCCTAAACAATAGTACATATTCTTTGTGAAGAGTTTCCTAAAACCCCTTAGTCACGAAGAAATCCTTCAATTGATTTCTGAAGAAGAAACTAAATTTAACATCATCTACAAGAAAATTATGCAGACATTTAACAGACTTGTAGAAAGTCACGGAAGAATTATTGCTCCAGTTTATTTCAATAACTTCTTAAACTTTGCATGGGATGCAAATTCGTTGAAATTGCAGAGTATATCACAAAGTTTGAAACTCATCAAAGCTCAACTGGAGAGTTATCTGGTACTTTATCCTTCCAAATAATTCACCCCCTAACATACCGCCATAGAAAGATAATGCCATGAGACTGAGAAATTTTGTGTCTGATGTCGCTAATATTCAGCTAATAATCCGTGGAAAACTTCAGAATAAGCACACAGTATTTCGAACTTTAGTGGAGAAACATGAAAGAGACATATTTAATCTCGAAGTCATTACGGAGTTTCCATCAGTATATCACATTTCTATGGATGAAATCCAACGAAGATATCAATCCAAAACGGAATGTCTCACTATCTTGAACATCTTACAAAATTTTGTTAATGCCGAGAACAAAAAAAGAGAAGAGTAACCAAAAATTCCTTTTTATTATCACCTCTAACAACCTTTCAATAGATTTTTTAACAAATATAGTGTATATTTACCCAAACATTTCTGTCCCACATTAGCCAAAAGTTTCCCTTCAATCAATTTTGACTACCTCCAAAAATTGATTAACCAAGATGAAAGCTTTTTAGTTGATGAAGATTTAGTTCACGTCTCAAAGCCTCACACGTCAGGGGACGTTATCAAAGTCTTGAAAAGCTTCAACAACTCAATTCAAGCCAAAGAGCTTCGAATCAAAGAGCTCGAGAATAGCTTAAAAGCAACCCAAGAAACTCTCAAAAAATTCGAAAAACAAAATAAAAACAACTTTGACTTGCTCGATATCAGCTCTCTCCTTGAAAAGTATGGTCTTGAAGAACGCTTTACTACTGCTATGAAACAATTTGACATTGACTGTGAAGCTAAAATGTCCAAGTTAAACCAAAGAATTGATACGCTCAATGTCGAAAAAATCAAAAATTTACAAGAGATTGTCCAAGGATATAAGAAGGAATTAGAGCAAAGCAAGATGATGGGAGAAGATCTTGCTGCACAATTACATTCCAAGGACACTAGGTTGAGAGCTATCAACCAAGAAATCCAAGAGATTGAGAGCCAAAGACTTTATCTTAAGACGAAAGTCGATGAATTGGACCAAGAAATCAAGACAATGAGAAGCCAAGACAAGCTTGCAGAAGCGGAAATTATCGATCTCAATGAGCAGTTGAGAGCAAAAGAAGACCAAATGATTGAATTTTATCAAATAATGCAAGACAAAGAGAGAAGAATCGCTGACTTGGAAGTTCAAGTGAGAGAAGGAGAGAGTTTTATTGAATTTGCCAAAGCAAACTCCAACGTCAATGAGCAGATCATCAATAATTGCAAGACTCAGATTATGAATCTCTGGGAAAAGCTCGCAGAAAAAGAAAACCAAATAAATACCCTTACAAAATTCAATCAAGAACTCACGACTCAATTAGAAGACCACGCTAAAGATGGGCGTCAAAGTGATCAACATAATCTTTCTATGGACAGTCTCGTTGGAGAATTCGGTAATTTTATTGGTTTAGCTTCTTCTCAACCCACCATTATTATAGGTGACGCTATAATAAACATGTACATAAGTTTATTTGGTAAAAAAGGTGAAGAATCACTAAAGAGAGATTGTTTTGACCTTGGAGAAATCTGCGCTCTCATCATTGATTTCATCAAATCTTCCATGATAAAAGTTGATGATTTGACCTTGGGTGATCGCGTTGTTGGCGTTAAACTCCCTGGAATTAAATCTCATCATTACCAAATTATCTATATCGATGCTCATCAGAACAACATCTTATACACCTACCAAGCTCCTCAAGAGTAATTTCCTCCTTTTATCAATTCTAAAAGCCCCTTTTAGTTATGGAAATGTTATAATTGGAACAGTAAAGAGCATTAATATCGAAGAAGAGAATTCAGCAAAGGAAGAATTGTTTAAAAAATACGAATTAAATGAGGTGGCAGACGTCGAGTTGATCAACATTGAAAAGCAAGGATTCTTGATGAAAGGAAACTAAAAATCTCTCTCTCAAGTCTTTTGACCTAGGCAAAACCTTTTGTATACAGACAGCCTAAAAAGAAGAGGGAGAGTACTTGTACTATGAATTAATAATGGTTTACTGAACTCATTTTACTTTTTAATTTACTATATCGTTACTATACTAAATTATATTATATATTGCTTGTGTAAAAAGATTTTTACATGATTGTTTTGCTATATTTTAGGCCCTCCTGTCTGTCTTTGATATCAATATCTACATATATATCAGGAAAAACTGCATTTATTTTCTCTATTACAGTATATACACTTACATTATCTGTCAATCTATCGATTGTTTTCATTATTAAAAATCATTTTTCCGATGTTTTTCCTTGAAATAGAATTTTTAAATATTTGGTAAACATTATTAAAAAGACACAATCAATCGTAATCTTGGTTATTTCTCAATACAAATATTCATGTTTCTTATTCATTCAAATGACTATAACTCCATTTAGTTGGTGGCAATGACAGCTTGGGACAAAATACCACAGACACCATTACCAAAATTAGCGAGACCATAGGTACTGATATAAATATAGCCGCCTTGGCCCCAAGAAGCACCCCAAGAGTTCTTTACAATAAAAGCTTCTTCAACGCCAACCTTCTCATAGCCAACAATCAACACAGCATGATCAACATTAGAACCGCATTTGCTGACAATCACACCAGACTTATAGAATTGGAAGATATCTTGATCAGCTTCAACAGCAACGGAAACAGGGGAGTTCACAAGAGCAGCCTTAACTTGTTTGGAGGACTTGGAAAGGAACTTGTAGCTTTTAGCGGCTGGGACAGCTTTAGCTCTATTATAAGTGCAGTTGCCATCATCATTAGCGATATAAGGATAGTCATCTTCAGTTTCAATGCCGTTTTGGCCAACGTACATAAGAGCGTGGTAAGGCCAGCCGCCACTGCAAGCTTGATTATAAGCAACGTCACAATCAATAAGTTGTTGTTCAGAGAAAGAAAGGAGTGTGCCATTGTTGATGAAGTAGAAACCTTCAAGGAGACCAGTTGTGGAGAAAGCCCAGCAGGAACCGCATTTTCCTTGGTCCTTAACAGGAGTAACTGCCCCTTTATTTCTCCAATCGACAGAAGCAGGGAGATCTTCAACGGGAAGGGTGATAGAATTGGCCTGAACAAACTTGTTGTGGTTTTCATAAAAGGCACCAGAAGCATAAATAGTGGAGAATTCATGACCAGTTAAGTCAGCGAACTTGTTAATAGCGAATTTGACGCCTTCATTTTCAGCGTTGAGTCTGTTAATTTTTTCGACGTTTTCGATAAAGATGCCGAATCTAAGGAGTTCTTCAGAAGCAGCGTAGGCTTTTTTGTGTTGAGTTTTCCATGTAGACCAGAGGCTGTGGTAAGAATCAGCCTTCATAGCGGAGGCTAACCCGATGACGAAAATAAGGAAAATAATCTTGCTGTTCATTTTAAAATTGTATTACATGATGAATGAGTGTTGGATGGATTTATACTTGAAAATTTGCTCGACTTTGATAAAATTGAACCATTTCTAAGATTTATTGGTAAAATATTTTTTTATTGAATAGGAGACAAGAAAATTGGCCATTAATCATTGAGAACCTAAAGAATAAATCTTGAAAATAAATTTTAATATATATTCTAGGGATTTTTAGTTTGTCATATTTGGGTGCATCTTCTTCAAGGTTGGCTGAGGCAATCCTCAAGGTCAAAAAAAAAAATATCTGCTTCGCAAAATATTACTGAGGCCAAGAACAAATATTTGAATTGGGGAAACACCAGCCACGAAATTAGATGCGCCCGAAAAAATTTCTGGTCAATTTTCTGTCCATGAAAAATATTTTTAGGCTGAGACTGTGAGAATAGCTTTTCGACAAAGTGTCAAAATCAGCTTCAGAAAATGAAGATTTTTTCATCAATAATCAAAATACATTGAAAAGAAGAAAAATAGAATTTTTTGATAAAAATACGACCAACATCAGACAACGAAGGAAGATTTGAAAGATAGGTAATATTAAAAATTTGAATTCTTTCTAGAAGATAATATTTCGTATGAAGAAAACACCCTGTCTAAAAAATTCGAATTTTCTTCGGAAAAAAAAACTTTGGAATTTCTTTGCTTGAATATTTACTCATCACAAGGGCATGTTCTTCATCATTCTGCTTTGAGAGAAAATTTTTCAACAAAGATTTTTTTCAAAAATAATCGTTTCGAAGCTTCTTCTTTCATCATAAAATTTAAAAATACGACAAAATTTTTTTTTTGCTATTTTCAACCAGTCATTTTTCTTCATTTCTTGAAAAATTCGTTTTCATACCTCTCACCATGACTATAAATTCTGAAAATGGGATTTATAAATGAACTTTTAAGTTTCACCCAAGTGGAATTTTGGAATGAATCCCTCAATTCCATGGCTCGAAATCAAAAAAGAAAACATTTTTGACCACAGAAATTTAAAAGTAAGACCTCAAAAGAAAAATCCTTCCAAGTAAAAGTGTTTCTCAACAAACACAGCCTCATTGAAAGTCAAAAATGACGACTCTCCAGGGCAAATTTTTTGAATGAAGTGACTGTTAATTTTTGTGGCTGGACTTTATTCAAAAAATTAGTTAGTTAATTTATTATTTAGGTCTTTTGGTTTTTTTACAAGAGAAAGAATTTCTCTAATTTTATTTAATTTTGCCTTTGAAAAATGCTTTCAATCTTCTTTTTCGCCCACACTTCCATAAATTTCCTTCAAAAACCTCTTTTTGACATGAATTAATTCACCTTCCTTTATTTTTCGGGCTGATTAAAAGTATTCCCACCAGGCATCGAACTTTCAGCGGCCTAATATTTTCTTAATTAAGTCGCTTATCACAAATTATTTCCTTTATATCAGGCCATCTGATACCTATAAATCTTTGCTAACTCAGCAAAATCGAAAATTTTTCTACTGAGATGTCTACCGATTTCAAAGAAGAAACACATCAAGGTACTGCTCTATTCATCATCTTTGACTTCCTAACAACCTAGTTATAGAAACTAAGGAACCTCTCAGCGAAGAAGAAATCATCAAAACTTTAATTGATGAGGTAAGCCCCTTTTTCCCCTCAATTTCCCCTTTAATGCTCTGTGTATAGTTCAATTCTATGTTCACTAGAGAAGGCATGGAGACCAATCCCTATTTAATCTTCAAGATGAATTCTAGCTTAGAGATTCCTGTCACTGCTATCTACAAAGACAAGAGAGTTTCTGCCATCTGTACCAATTTGGCTATCATCAGAGAAGTAACAGGCCCCGCAAAACCAACTCGTTCTCATTTCTTCATAGGCTCTTTCCAAAGCCACCAGTTTGATCTACAACAGAGAAAAGGAAATCATTCTTCCCAAATTTAAGCCATTGAGAAATAAAATTGTCCTCAACAAGATCCCCGATTCCGAAAAGGACAAAATCTTCAGAGTTATCTATCAATCTCCTGAATACATCCACGTAACCCGTCCTCTGCCGCTGCAAATCCTGACATTCTTTGTAGAAAGTCTCTGATAAATACATTGAAAACCTCAAGAGCTACACTCTTATCTTGAGAACCGAACAAAATGCTGACTCTCTTGTCGAAAAAATCAAGGCTGTCATCCACAAAGTAACCAGCCCGTTTGTTTTGTATAGAATTTCTTATTCTGTCCCTAGGAAAGCCAACTCCAAATCTCTTTGGAATATGAAGATCTTTACTTGGATCTTTTACAAAAGGCCCAAGACATCATGAAGTACTGAATTCTTTTGTTATTATGCCTCACCTCCCTTCCCATTAGATTCCAAAACTCCCACCCTGAAGAACAGGGCAACTTCCCTTATGACGCTTACTTCCAAAACTACGGCTATTTCTATGGACTTAACCCTTATGCTGGAAACTACATGGGTATGATGGGCCAAACTCCTTATGGAGGACCCAGCTTCCGTGGAGCTGCCAATTATAACAATCAATTTTATAGTATACACATCTCATTGAATTGTGTGAATAATCCTCCTCTTATAGATAACAACTATTATAACCAAATGTTCATTAGAAAAGCCCAAGATGAAGCCAATGAAGAACCTCAAAGAGGAGAATATCAAGGAGGAAGATATGGAAAGAATAAGAAGGATAAGTATTCCAAGAAGCCTTATTTCCCCAAGAACCAAAGAGGAACCCAAAGCGATTCCAAGCAACACCAAATCAATGCTGAAGAAATCAAAAAGAGAACTAGAATCAACTCTGAAAATTTCCCTCCTTTGGTCTCTGAAGCCCGTCCTCAAGAAGAAGTTAGAGCTGAAGAACAAGCTAAGGCTCAAGAACTTGAACAAGCCAAGAAGAGTAATTAATACCACAGAATTTCCCGCCGTAATCTTTTGTATAGACAGACAAAGATATGATAAGGATGATATTATCAAGATCTTTAAGCAAGCTGGATCTTCAGTTAAGCCTAATGAAAAGCTCTTGAAGCTCAATGAAAACACCATGCCCATCCTCAATTTGGGCGCCAAGCCCAATTTGGAATTCATCCAAGCCAGCCCAATCAAAAAGCACCCTGAAACTATTACCAGAAAGGGTGAAGTAAGAAAAGAGTTTATATGAGAATGTTAATGGGAATTTTTATTAGGAAAAAAGTTAAGTAAAGAAGAAGGAGAACAGCACTTTACCGGCTCAAATAGAGAGTAGGTAAAGGCAGATTAAATGTTTAGACATTTATCATCAAGACTATTAATGGTCTATATAAAGGAAATAAGTAATAATAATTCTGTATATAATTATGAGTTTATATATTTGTTTAAAACTAAGCATATAATGGCAAACAGAACCCCCATCGCCAGCTTCGATAAAATCATCATGTTCCTCATGGATTTATGTCAATCATAGCGCAATTTAATTTTCTCTTTTATATATTGATATTTATTCATTTTCAAATTTTGCCTATATTGTGGTGTAATGAGTAATCATGAATGATGAAAGATGAAAACTATACTGTTTCCTATAGAAACCTGTATTGTTTCTTCACTATGTATTTTGGGTATTTTGGTTATTTCAGAAGCTTTATTTTCATTTTTTTTTTAATAAAGTCAAAAGCAAAACCGTTTTTGTATGTATCCGAAGTAATTTTTACAAGTTTCATAACAAAGAAAAACAACAAACACTTAGCAAAAGAACAGGATAGATTACAGTTATATAATTATCGACAAGACAAGGCAGGAACAGGACATATGCTTCATAACAGAAAAATATGAAGTTTTTTCATTCCTTATTATTTCCAGACTGAATTCAAAATATCAATACAACAAAATTTTTCTAGTCCCTGCTTTGACTCTTTTCTTTGAGTTCCTTTCATCTTCAAAAATTTTTCTCAGACAATTTTTGTTCGATTTTATTCCCTCCTTTTTTCCTTTTTTATGATGAATAGCCTTGGATAGCTCTTTTATCAGCATCAGTAAGAGCTCTATTCAATATCACAACAGCATTCGAAGCGCTTGGAGGATTACATCTTCTGCTTCCACCAACACAGAACCTTGTCGCGCTCTTAAATCCTTCACTATTAGAATCTCTGCATACGCTTCTTGCATTTCTTTCACTCTTTATTGACACATCCCTAATTCTCATTATTTCTAAATAACTAAATTTGCTTACAAAGTCACTGTCACATGTGTCGCTGAACAAATGCTGCTTGCATCTGTCGCAGTACCTGTACGGGTACAAGTATAAATACAGCCAAAAAGTGGACCGCTTTCTTGAGCAGCCATTCTGTTTTGACCTTGGCTGGCTGAAGAAACTTGGGTGTCTGTCTTTGTAGAAATTACAGGGAGAAGGAGACACAAAGCAAAGAGGGTTTTCCAATATTTCATTATGGAAGGATTAGAAATTTTATTGATGATCAAGTTAAAAGCGCCTTTAAACGACTAACTTTAAGATTGTAAGTATTCAAAGAAAAAATACATTTCTAAATTGAAACGCATGCCTGACCTTCTTCTCGAGGTAAAAAAGGATTTTTTTGGCATCTTTCTTCTGAAGTGACATTCCCAAGAATTTCGAGAAAATATTTGCTCATTATTCAAGAAAATTGTTGATTAATAGACAGAAAATAGTTCTTGAATAAATTGATAGAGACCAAGGAGATACATGAGGTCACTCAAAATCAAATGTACCCCAATAAGACTTTAGCCTAAAACTGCGAGTTTTTTAATAAAAAAATTCTTGACTTATTCAGTCTATCCTTTCAATAGAAAAGATGAGATAGACCGCCTTCATTCCTTCTAATTATTTTTTTTTTCATATAGATAAGACTGAATGAATGTTCGAAAAATAAAGATATTAATTCGTACTTTATAATTTTATTGCCGAGTTGCCTGACAATATTGAAATTTGTCCAAATCTATCAATTACGCCCTTTCCCAACAAAAATTTGGATCAATTTTAAACACATCATTCTGATCAATTTCCCGATCAAAGAGTCTCAACTTTTTGAGGCTTCATTCTTTGTTAGATTCAAAACAGGCTCGAGTGTAGCCTGACTAATGTTTGCTGTGACTTTTATTTCATGTATTTCAGAGTTGCTATTGAAATTTTTCAGTAGAAAGTTTCTCTTCATGTTTATCATCCTGCAAAGATCAATTCTCACTCGAATTATTTTAATCAAGACTCAATAAATGGCACACTGGAGATCTGTGGGCCCCTGGCCTTCACAATAAAGATCATTTTTATGGTCTTATGATATCCTTTCTTTTATGGAAATCTTCTCGTTTCCTTACAGTAAATTTGTCTGGCTTTGTCTGGCCCAAAAAAAATTTAAGGATTAAAACTTGCCTTCAAATTAAAAAAAATAGATAGGATTCAAATCTCTATTCCAGCTATTTAAGCCCATGGCAATTTCTATAATCAATAAAATAATTTATGTTAAGAGCTTTCTCAAAACAATTCAAAATGGACTTCATCACCAAAATCACCGAAAAGCTATCTCTTTCCAAGAAAAAAGAACCTGTTCCTTTTGTCAGAATCCCCGGCTTATTGGACCAACTCAACGACGACAAAGCTGAGTTTGAGACTACTATTACCAATATTAGAAAGGCCTCTCCTGATTCCTACGTCTATTCCTTCGCTCTCCCTGATCCCGAACAAACTTTGGGCTTACAAATCGGCCACCATGTTTGCATTCAGTAATAAATGAACTCTCTTTGGTGATTAACCTCTTTTGTTTAGTGCTAATGTTCCTACTGCCAACGATCCTGTCGGTGACCGTATCAAAAGAGCTTATACTCCCATCTCAAAATTCAATCAAAAAGTAAGAAAATCTATCAGTAATTAATCAATTAATGCCTCAAAGGGATCTTTTGATTTGCTCATTAAAATCTATCGTGCCAATACTCATCCCGATTTCCCAAGAGGAGGCCCTCTTACTCAATACATTGAAACCCTTAAAGTACCCTCTTTGAAATGAGAATAAGAAAAACTAATCATTCAAAAAGGTTGGCGATAAAGTTACTATGACTGGCCCAGTTTTTAAGCTTACTTATTACGGCAATGGCAAGTTTATTGTCAAGTAAAGAAAATTTACAAAGAATTTCTTTGTTAAAATCTTTCAAAGGGGAACTGAACTCAATGTTAAAGAAGTCGGTTTGATTGCTGGAGGAACTGGTGTTGCCCCCATGTACCAAGTAAATAAACATTTCTTATTCAATCTCGATTCTGACTTGTCTTTAGTTGATTAGAGCTATCTTAGATGACCCTACTGACAAGACTAAAGTTTATCTTTTATTCGCCAACAAGTCCGAAGCAGATATTCTTTTGAGAGAAGAATTACAAGACGCTGTCAAGGACCCCAGAATCAAAGTTTCCTACACTGTTGACCAAGTAAATTACAATCTATTAAATGTTTTTCTAAATTTATTTTCAAAGGGATCATCAAGCTGGAAAGGATTTACTGGATTTATTTCCAAGGAAATGCTTGAAAAGAGTATGCCTAAACCTGATTCAGTTCCTCTCTTGTGGGCTTGTGGTCCTAAACCAATGCAAAGATTGGCAAAAACTCAGCTCAAGGAATTGGGCTACAATGTCGAAAATGCTGTTATGTAAATAGATATAGCTCCTTTCTCGATCTTGTTGTGTATTTATGAATGCTCAACCTATGTATTTTAAATGATTTATTTTGACCTTTAAATTTTTTATTGGTCCAATATGATATGATTGACAAAATAATTACGGCATTTTTGCGAAAATTACACTTCTCTCGAATTTCATAGCAAACTTGTACACATCTTTTTTTCAAAATAAAGCGTTCAAATTTTTCTTGCAAGATTCTCGGAAAAGATACGCCTAATAAGAAGAAATCAATAGAATAGCATTTTTCCTGAAACATTACAAATCCGAGAAGAACCTTTCTATTGATTTTGAGTTTTTCTTCATCTCAATGGGAAGAGCAGAAGAGCATCTTCAGTCGAGTTTTCATGTCCAAGTGTGATATGATAAGCCTTGAGGTCAGGATATTTCATCTAATCAGAAAAATAACCAGCTTTTATTCGTATTTGCATGCTAATATTTCTTATAAATATCTAATGGTATCTGATCCCAGGAATTTGAAATTCACAATCGATTGATTGTAGACAGATCTTGGGTCTTTAAATTTCTGAGAAGAAAAAACAACTGATCCTGATTCGTATTTGCATGTTAATTTATCTATCAATAGACAATATTTTAAATTTCTTCCTAATACAGAACTCTTAAGCCTTGTTTTTGTATCCCAGAAATTTCACTTTTTACAACAGATTGCCTTCAAATAAAATAAGAATTCAAACCTTACTCGTTTTCCATGCTCTTTTTGAATTAAAAATTTGCTTGAATTAAAATTTTTTACACTTTTTCTTTCTTGATTTCTGAAAAGGAAATTTGTAGATGATTAATAAAATTAAAAAAAGTCTTATTCTGATCCTTTAACTGATCAAATCGTCCTCACTCTTTAAAGCATCTAGCACTCCCCAAACTTCAACTATCCAACCCTCTCAGTCACTTGCCTCGATTTTCGTCTGATTTTATTTGAAATTATTCTGGTCTCCACTTTGAACAAAATTTTTAGGGGAAACAGACAAAATCAATTTTTTATGTATTTTCTCATTCTTGACCACTTTTTAACGCTTTATATCCATTCTCAAAGGAGCTAACGTTGACATCTACATCCTGAGAAAATATGGAATTTCTAGAATCCAAAAGAGCCCCTGTTAATAAAGAATTTTCTAGAGGATTACATTTGACAACAAAAAAGATACTGTTATGCTAACTTTGAGACTTAAATTTGTCTGAAAATCAAAAAAATTTAAGGATTAAACTTGTCTTCCAATCAAAGCTCACCATCTGAAAATCCTACTCGGTATATAACCTCGTGGTGTTTTCTATAATCATTAAATTGTTTATGCTAAACGACCTATCGAGGCATTTCAAAATGGAATTTGTCAACAAAATCGCTGAAAAATTATCCTTCTCCAAAAAGGAAGAAACTCCCTCTGCTCCTGTCGCCAGAGTTCCTGGATTCCTAGATCAACTCAACGACAACAAAACCCAATTCGAAACCACCCTTACCAACATCAAGAAGATCTCTCCTGACTCATATATTTACACTTATTCCCTTCCCAATCCTGATCTTCCTTTGGGATTATTGCCTGGCCATCACGTTGTTGTTTAGTAATGGTCCTCATTGAAATATATGACTCTAATCATTTTTAATAGTGCTGATATAAATGGGGACCGTGTTAAAAGAGAATATACTCCAATCTCTGATTTTAACAGAAAGGTAACAAATAAATCAATTATTTTCAACTAATTTCCTAAAGGGATCTTTTGATTTACTCATTAAAGTTTATCGTGCCAATGTCCATCCTGATTTCCCTAGAGGCGGTAAACTTACCCAATATCTCGAAAGCGTCAAGGTAGGTCATCTATTTATTGAAAAAGAGAATAAGGGTTTTGAAGGTTGGCGATAAAGTTATCATGTCTGGACCTAAATTCAAAAAGACTTATCTTGGCCACGGAAAGATCAACTGGAAGTAAAAAGAAAAACTCAAAGAAATTCGCTAAAAATTCATTTAGGGGTGTTGAATATAACGTGAAAGAAATTGGTATGATCGCAGGAGGCACTGGAATTGCCCCTATGTACCAAGTTATTAGAGCTCTTTTGGACGATCCTACTGACAAAACTAAGCTTCATCTTCTTTTCGCCAATAGATCAGAAGCCGATATTCTCATGAAAGAAGAATTAGAGGCAGCTGCTAAAGACCCCAGAATCAAGGTCCACTACACGGTTGATCAAGTAACAAATCTCTGAATTCATATTTTTCTTAATCTGTTCCCTAGGGATCTTCAACTTGGAAAGGCTTTACTGGATTGATTTCTAAAGAAATGCTTCAAAAGACCATGCCTAAGCCTTCTAATGACCTTCTTCTGTGGGCTTGCGGTCCTAAGCCTATGCATAGATTGGTCAAGTCTCACTTCCAAGATTTGGGTTATAACATGGATAACGCTATGATGTAAAAGGACATCATATTTAAAAAAGTTACGTGATGAATCTTATAAAATGCATTTGCGTCTTCTCGAGCCTTCAAAGTTTTTTTTATTGGTTCACATTGCTTCTGAAGAATAAATATTTGATAATTGTGATCTTTTTTGTGTAAAATCAATTTTGATTATGCACATTTATCTCTTATTGTAAGAACTCTCTTATCAAATAAAAAACCTGTCTAAGTCCTTTAAAAAAACACTTTTGAAGTTATTTTTGAGAAATTTTCAAACTCTCTAAAAGGTGCAAATTTAGGTAATTTGAATCCAATTGTCGAGCCTGATTCAAAATTTCCTTGGAGGAAATATGAGAGTCTTGAAAGTCCTATTTAATTTTCTTCAAAATTTCAATTCATTTTTGTCTTTCATATCGCTCAATTTTCACTCCATGAAAGCCCAACAAACAATTTCATCACTTCACCTCTAAAAGAGTTGATCCAAAAGCATATTTTATTGAATACAAAAGAGTAAGATGAATTCTGAAACAACCTTAATTCTTTCAAAAGCTTGCATTTAATAAGATCTTTTTAAAACTTTATTTAAGAGTTACGCCACTTCAAAAACTCCAAAATTATCTCCAAACTCCCTCAACAATCAAAAGCAACAATTAAAAAAATGGACTTCTTCAACAAAGTATTCGAAAAAGTAAATCCCTTCAAGAAGGTGGTTACCCCTGCCGAAGTAGGAGTTTCTGGATTCTTGGCCGAAGTCAATAATCCCAAAGCTCAATTCGAAACCACTCTGACCAACATTAGAAAGATATCTCCTGACACTTATGTCTATACATACACCCTTCCCAACCCCGATCTTCCTTTGGGATTGTTACCTGGTCATCATGTGCTCATTCAGTAAGAGATAACTTTGGAACTTCAGAACTAAAGTATTTTTAGTGCTGATGTCGGTATTGCTGGAACTCATATCAAGAGAAAATACACTCCAATCTCACCTTTCCATCAAAAGGTAAAAGTTGAAGGAGAAATTCATACTGGACTATTTTTACACAGGGAACCTTTGATTTGCTTATTAAAATATATCGCGCGAACACTCACCCAGAATTCCCTAGAGGAGGTCGTCTCACTCAATACCTCGAAACTCTCAAGGCATCAGAAATTTTATTTCTCAAGCTCTTAATGACTCTTTCAGGTTGGTGCTAAAGTTATGATGTCTGGTCCTAAGTTCAAAAAGACTTATCTTGGACATGGCAAAGTCAATTGGAAGTAAAAAACATTCGAAAAAAAAAATTTGGTTAAAAATTTTCAAAAGAGGAACTGAGCTCAATGTGAAAGAGATTGGTATGGTTGCAGGAGGAACTGGAATTACTCCCATGTACCAAGTTATTAGAGCTATTCTGGATGATCCTACTGATCCAACAAAAATTCATCTTCTGTTTGCCAATCGATCAGAAGAAGATATTCTTCTTAAAGAAGAGTTGGAGGAAGCCGCTAAAGACCCAAGAATCAAGGTCTATTATACTATCGATAAGGTAATTTTTTGTTGGGAACTCTTCTCAATCAAATAGGAGTCTGAAGGCTGGAAAGGATTCACTGGACGTGTAAACAAGGAAATGCTTCAACAAACTATGCCCAAACCCTCTGATGACCTTCTTTTGTGGAGTTGTGGCCCTAAGATTATGCAAAGATTGTTGAAAACCTATTTTGAAGAATTGGGCTACAATATGAAACAAGTGATATAAATGCAGGCGTTGTTTCTATATTGATTTTTATTATTTGGAAATATGTGACTCTTCATATAAGAAAAAAAGATGTACCTATTTTGCCTGTGAGTCTTTCTTTTTTGAAGAAGATTTGACAATTAATTTATTATTCTCTGTCTTTATGATTATCGAACCACGTAATCAAGGAAATTCGTCTCATACCTCTCGATTTTGTTTCAAAAACAATAAATCCGAAGCTTCGTTGAGATCCTTCCTCACCTACAAAGACTTGAATGTGCTTCCCATTTCGAAGATAAGAGCGAAATCATAGTCTCTCTCCGATATCCCTACAATTTTATTGATAATAAAGATTTTCCTGATCATTAGAAAATCCTGTTACACAACCCTGATACTTAAATTTGTCGAGAATTAAAAAAATTTTAGGGATTAAATTGTCTCTAATCTAAAATTCAAGTTCGAAAATTATCGGTTATAAAAGCGTACGGCCTTTTTTATTATTATTTTCAAACAGTCGATCTCAGATAAATTTCTCATGAACTTCTATACTAAAATCATAAGAAACTTTGGCGGTGGCGGTTTTAGAAGAAGAAGAAAGATGAGCCCTGCTGAAGTTGGAACCTTTGGGTTTTTGGCTCAATTCAATAATCCCAGATATCAATTTGAAACAACTCTCACAAATATCAGAAAACTGTCTTCTGATTCTTATATTTACACATATGCTCTTCCAAATCCAGATCTCCCTTTGGGACTAGTAGCTGGCCATCATGTCATCATTTAGTAAAAAAACTACCTTCTGAGAGATTATTAAGCATTGTTTAGTGGGCCAAACAGGAGTGATGTTGCAAGAAAATACACTCCAATCTCTCCTTATAAACAAAAAGTAAGCGAACTCACGAACAAGTATTAAAAAATTTAAAAAGGGAACCTTTGATATCTTGATAAAAATTTACCGTCCAAATTCTCATCCTGATTTCCCTGAAGGAGGTGCTCTGACCCCACATCTCGAAGCTATGAAAGTATTTTTCGAAAGGAGAATATTCATTTTAAGTCTTTAGATCGGCGATAAGGTCATGATGTCTGGTCCGAAATTCAAAAAGACTTATCTCGGCCATGGAAAGTTTAACTTTATGTAAAAAAAAAGCTTAAAAAATTGTCCTTACAAATTCATGAAGGGGAACTGAGTTTCATTCGAAAGAAATTGCCATGATTGCAGGAGGAGTTGGAATCGCACCAATTTACCAGATAGTTCAAGCTCTTCGTGAAGACCCCACTGATCAAACTAAGCTTCATATTTTGTTCAGCAACAAATCAGAAGAAGATATTGTTATGAAAGAAGAGCTTGATGAAGCTGCTAAAGACCCAAGAATCAAGGTCCATTACACAATCACTAGAGTAATCTCTTATTCGGATTAATTACTCTTAACCAGTTTCTTTAGAAAGCACCCGAAAACTGGAAAGGATTCATTGGATATGTCAGCAAGGAAATGCTTCAGCAAACAATGCCCAAACCTTCCGATGATGTTGCTATATTGGTCTGTGGTCCCGAGTCAATGCAAGACTCAGTTGGATCTCAATTCAGAGACTTGGGCTATGATATGAATAAAGCCATTATCATCTAAATTGATTAAAAATAAACTTTCCTTATTTTAAAATTCTCAATTTATATCATAATTCATATTCTCACTTTGAAAATTTTCCTTTGTTGAAAAATTTTTGAGGGAGAAACGCTTGATATCATTATGGTCTGAAATGTCTTTAGCATTGATTATAAAACATTTCCACAAGAAAATTCCTCTCAAAACCGTCTACATTGTCTCTAAAAAGGCATGGGTTCAGCTTGACCCTTTAATTCAAATTAACCTTAATCTAAAATCTCGTCTTGTTTCTGAAGAGGAAACCGGTAAGAAATTCATCAATTTAAAAGTCTCATCTTGATCTTTGAACTATTCAAACCACATCCTCGCTTGGGAAGACCTCTAAATTCTCTCAGCCCTTCATACTTCTTGAATTTATCTTAAGAAAAAGATTTCAAATTGAGGTTTGGCGAACTGGAGAAAATCATCTGAGCACCTGAATACGCATAAAATTCCGTTAAGCATCGAGTGTATTTTACGGTATCACATTATCAGTAGAGGATCCTGTTATCAAGACTGACACTAAATTTTTCCTGGAAAATTTAAGAAAAAAATTTAGGGATTAAACCTGTCTCCCAATCAAAAATCA
>Ga0182738_1002029_pt1 | contig 24501 bp, 22 predicted proteins | sample eDN5th30CBELigMG_FD_128876 | JGI IMG/M metagenome (GOLD analysis project Ga0182738, IMG submission 128876) | Enriched Miracle-Growth compost microbial communities from Emeryville, California, USA - eDNA 5th pass 30_C BE-Lig MG (version 2)... ...
ATCTCGACCGGCAGGCGCGCGTAGCGCTCGATCCAGTACTTGCCGACAAGCCCGGCATAGTAGGCGGTGCCGCAGGCCGATACGGTAGCGCGCGCGAGCGCGGCCGGATCGATGCCGAGATCCGGGATGCTGACCCTTGCCTCCGCCATGTCGATGTAGTTGGCAAGCGTGTGGCTGATGACCTCGGGCTGCTCGTGGATCTCCTTCGCCATGAAGTGGCGATGGTTGCCCTTGTCGACCAGTAGCGAGGACGCCACGGATTTGATGAGCGGGCGATCCACGCGCTTTCCGGAGCGGTCGTAGATCTCGACGCCGGAGCGATGCAGCACCGCCCAGTCGCCCTCTTCCAGGTAGGTGATGGCGTCGGTGAACGGCGCCAGCGCGATGGCGTCGGAGCCGAGGTACATCTCGCCCGAGCCGTGTCCGATGGCGAGCGGCGAGCCCTGGCGCGCGGCGATCATCAGATCGTCGTGGCCGGCGAAGATGATGGCGAGCGCAAAGGCGCCGTGCAGCCGTCCGAGCGCCTGGCGCACCGCCTCCGCGGGGCTGAGGCCCTTCGACAGCTCGTCGGTGACGACGTGCACGATCGCCTCGGTATCCGTGTCGCTCTCGAACACGTGGCCCTTGGCGGTCAGCTCTTCCTTCAGCTCGCGGAAGTTCTCGATGATGCCGTTGTGGACCACCGACACCTTGCCGTTCATGTGCGGATGGGCGTTGCGCTCGGTCGGCCGGCCATGCGTCGCCCAGCGCGTGTGACCGATGCCCGTATGACCCTGCAGCGGCTCCTGCAGCAGGCGCCCTTCGAGGTTGCGCAGCTTGCCCTCGGCGCGCCGCCGTTCGAGATGCCCGTTCTCGACCGTAGCGATGCCGGCCGAATCATAGCCGCGATATTCGAGGCGCCGCAGGGCGTCGACGAGATCGGTCGCGACGGCCTTGTTTCCGATAATTCCGACGATGCCGCACATGGGGTGGCGAATCCTTCAGCTTGCGCGCGTCCATACTGCTAGCGTTTGCTTAATATGTCGCTCAAATCACAGAATGTTTCTGCGATTTTCCGCCGCTGCGAGGCCCTTGCGGGCCAATTCTTAATCAGCCTTTGCCTTGCGTTTCGCCATCATGGTGCGGAATTTCGCAGCCCAGCCCGGCCGTTCCTCCTGGCTCGAGCGCTCGAGCGCCAGAGCATCGGCCGGCACGTTTTTGGTAATGACGCTCCCCGAGCCGATGTACGCACCGGCACCGATCTTCACCGGCGAGACGAGCGAGGTGTTGGAGCCGATGAAAGCGCCGTCGCCCACCTCCGCGCGGTGCTTGGCGAAGCCGTCGTAGTTGCAGAAGATCGTGCCCGCGCCGATGTTGACGCCCGCGCCGATGTCTCCGTCGCCGACGTAGGAAAGATGGTTCGCCTTGGAGCCGGTGCCGAGCGTGGAGTTCTTGATCTCGACGAAATTGCCGACGTGCGTCCGCTCGCCGAGGTCGGCGCCGGGGCGCAGGCGCGCGAACGGCCCGACGCGTGCATTCCTGCCGATGCGCGCGCGCTCGAAATAGCAATTGGCGAGTATCTCGGCGCCGTCCTCGACCGTGACGCCGGGACCGAAAAACACGTTCGGCTCGATGACGACATCGCGGCCGATCTTCGTGTCGTAGGAAAGCCAGACCGTCTCCGGGGCGATCAGCGTCGCCCCTTCGGCCATCACGGCCAAGCGCGCGCGCCGCTGGAAGATCGCCTCGGCGGCGGCGAGCTGGTCGCGCGAGTTGACGCCGAGCACATCCTCCTCGGCGCACATCGCGATGCCGGCGCGCTCGCCCGATGCACGCGCGATCTCGACCGCATCGGTAAGATAGAACTCGCCCTTGGCGTTGCTGTTGCCGATGCGGGTCAGCAGCCCCAGCACGTCGCCGACGCGGAACGCCATCACACCCGCATTGCATATGCGGACCTGGCGCTCGGCAGGATTGGCATCCTTCTCCTCGCGAATGGCCGTCAGCCATCCCTCGCCGTCGATCAGCAAGCGGCCGTAGCCCGTCGGGTCGGCGGCCTCGAACCCGAGCACCGAGATCGCCGCGCCGGCGTCGAGCCGCGCACGCAGCGCTTCGAGCGCCGACAGCGGCAGCAGCGGCGTGTCGGCATAAAGGACGACGACGTCGCCCGAGTGCCCGCCGATCGCCTCGCGCGCAGCCAGCACCGCGTCGGCCGTGCCGCGCTGCACCTCCTGCACGAAGACCTTGGCGTGTGGCGCATGCCCCAGGGCTTCGGCGCGCACCGCGTCCATGCCCGGGCCGACGACGACGGCCAGATCGTCGGCGCCCAGCGCCTGCGCGACGGCCAGCACATGACCGAGCATCGAGCGGCCGGCGATCTTGTGCAGCACTTTGGGCCGCGCCGATTTCATGCGCGTACCCTGTCCGGCCGCGAGGACGACAACGAGCAAGGATCGAGGGTCCATCGGGATCTCGCGTTGAGCTTCTGAGGACGGGCGATGGCGGCTGGCAAGACGGATGCGGGACATCAGCCAACCACAAACTTGTTTCCGCCAAGCTTCTATACCGAGCGCAGAAGCCACAACAAGGCGGCCCGGCGGAGGCAGCGTCCGCAGCTTTTCCCCACGCAACGCATGTGGCGCGACTGGCACAGCCCGCAACATAGGCCCAATCTTTTCAAGGCATTGCCGGACCGCCGCGCGCCGTCCACAGGCACCGTGGCCCGCAAGCACCCGTTGCGTTGCCCGCATGCCGCGACTCACGGACTGTCCGCAGTGTCATTGCAAGGCAGGTCACGCTGGCGCCACACGAATCCGGCGAGACCGCGCAAAGCCCGAGGCCCTGTGCCGCGTTAAAAACCGTGGAAGCTGAAGAATGTCCGCTTACTCGACGATCGAACCGGCGCGGCGCCGCACCTTCACACCCTACGTCCTGCTCTATCTGCTGGCAGCATGCGCGGCCGGCGCTTACCTCGTTTTTCTGGGCGTGCGCCCGGACCTGGTGGCCATGTGGAGCCATAAGCCGGACGACACGAAAGCTGCGCTGGCCGAGACCAAGCAGCATGTCGAGCAGGTAATCGCCGACATCGACCCGCTGAAACAGGGGGTCAACGAGGTAAGGGAAGAGGTCGCCACCGTGAAGGTGGGGCTGCAGGAGGCGGCGGAGCGCGACCGCGTCCTGCTCGACAAGGTCGAGACGCTCGAGCGTGCCGCCGCGGCCGCCAGCGAGAAGGTCGCCGCTGCGCCGGCGCAACCGCCGAAGAAGCAGGCGGCAGCGACGCCGAAGCCGCCGGTCGCCAAACCGGCAGCTATCGAGACCGGCAGCATCGAGCAGAAGAAGGCTGCAGCTCCGGTGAAGCCGGCGCAGGTCGGTGTGCTACTGGCCACCGGCCCATCACTGGACTCCCTGCGCCTGAGCTGGTCGATCCTCAATGACCGCAACGGCGACGCGGTTCGCTCGCTGCACGCGCGGTACGTCGTCAGCGGCAAGGATAACGAGCGCACCTACGGCCTGATCGCCGGGCCGCTCGAGACGGTCGCCGACGCCAAGGCCGTGTGCAAGACGATCACCGAGCGCGGCATGGCGTGCGAGGTCAGCCAGTATCGCGGCAACGCGTTCTAGGGATTGCGGCAGCGACGCCTACGGCTGGACGACCGCGCTCGTGTCGCAAGCCTCGACGTCGCCGCTCTGCGCGCCCCTTAGAAACCAGCGCGTGCGCTGCTCCGTCGTGCCATGCAATCCGGCGCGACGCACGAAGGCCTCCGGCTGGCCGGCCATGAGCTTGTCGTCGCCGATGTCCGAGAGAACCGCCAGGAGATCGGCGCGAAATTGGTCGGAGCCCGCCCACTTCGGGCTGTCGTGTACCCACACGCCGGCGAGGCAGTCCGCCTGCAGCTCGAACCGGCGGACGTATTCGGGCCCGTTCTGCGGCGAGGCGTAGATCGCCTGGCCGAGCGCGTGGAAGCGGCCGTAGATATTCTGGATGTGGTGCCCGATCTCGTGGCCGATCAGAAACGTGATACCGGCCTCCGCCTGCGGTCCGAATTTGCCCATCAGGTTGTTGGCGAACGTGGTGCCGACGAACACCGTGCGATTGCCGCTGCAGTAGGCCGGCCCGTCGCCGGTGTAGAGGCCGTAGCAGTTGTTGGGCGCCAAGTGAGAGACGAAGCGCACGGTAACCGCGGCGACTTCGGGCGCGCGGTCGCCCATGAGCCGGCTCCAGGTGGCCACGGAATCATCGAGGGCACGGGTGACAATCGCCCGCAGCCGGAGCTCCGGAGGCGGCATGCCCGTTTGCCGCGACTGCTCGGCGGAGAGGATGTCCATGGTGCCGGGCCCGGCCAACGCCGTCGCGGGCGCCGAGGACGCGGGTAGCTCTGCCGGTCCGAGAAGAGCGGCAAGAAAGACCAAGACCGGCGCGTACGACCTCATGGAGCAAGCCTTTCAGGCATCACAACTCCGATATAGGCCGAACGGTTGCCGAGCCACTCCTCCAGCGGTCAACTTTGCTTGAACCGCGCCTCAAAGATTATTCGTATTGAAGGTGTCGCACTGGCTGATCTCGCCGCCTTCCAGGCCGCGCTTGAACCAGCGCACGCGCTGCGCCGAGCTGCCGTGGGTGAAGGCGTCGGGCACCACCGTTCCCTGCGTGCGGCGCTGGATCATGTCGTCGCCGATCTGGCTTGCGGCGTTGAGCCCTTCCTCCACGTCGCCCGGCTGCAGGCGGTTTTTCACCTGGTCGTTGAGGTTGGCCCAAACGCCGGCGAGACAGTCGGCCTGCAGCTCCATGCGCACCTGAAGCGCGTTGGAATCCCGCTCGTCCGCCTGCATCTTCAGCTCCTGCACCTTGTCGGCGATGCCGAGCAGCTTCTGCACGTGGTGGCCGACCTCGTGCGCGATGACGTAGGCCTGGGCGAAGTCACCCGGCGCATCGAACTTGTTCTTCAGCATGTCGTAGAACGACAGGTCGATATAGATCTTGCGGTCGAGCGGGCAGTAGAACGGCCCCATCTGCGACACGCCGACGCCGCAGGCCGTGCGCATCGGATTGTCGAACAGCACGATCTGCGGCTCGGTATAGCGACGCCCGAAGCTCGCGAACACCTTGCCCCACACGTCCTCGGTGTCAGCCAGCACCTGCGATACGAAACGCTTCATATCGTCCTTGCCGCTGACCTTGGTGCCGCCGGGGAGACCGGGAATGTCAGGACCGCGGCTCGCCTGCCGGCCGGGATTTTTCTGCACCTCGGTCTCGGGCATCTGCGGAACCTGCGGGAACTGCCCGCCCTGGGTCAGCAGGTCGAGGGGATTGATTCCAAGGAACAGCAGAACGACGCCGATGATCAGCAGCGTGCTGAGACTGATACCGCCTCCGCCGATCGGAATCTGGATGCGCGTGCCTTCGGCACCGCCCGGGAACCCGGGGAATCGGAACGCCGGTCCACCCTGGCCGCGGCGATCCTCGACGTTGTCGCTCTCGCGGTCCTCGTCACCATAGCGCATGGCGCATCTCCGGTATTGCCAATGGGGCCCGGTCGTCGGGATTGCGGCCGCCGCCGAGCACTCTCGCGCGGCATTGTGCGGGGGAGCATGACCAGTGACAAGGGCCGGGCGGTGTCAGGTTCCAGCCTTTTCCCGCTCCGCCTCGTCCTCCGGTTCCGGCGCCGGCAGCGCAGGAGGTGTTTCCCCAGCCAGCGCGCGCATCTTGGACTTCAGCTTGAGCAGACCGCGAACGGCACGCGAGGCGACGACGACGCCGGCGTTGGCGTACTCCTCGTGATTGCGCTCGATCTCCTTGGGATCATAACGGTAGTTCACCATCAGGCCCCAGGCGTCCCGCAGCCCCTTGTCCGATGCGTCGCCGAGGTAGTTGATGCGTTCGAGGCGCGCCCCGTTGCCGAGGTGGAAACGCGCCACTTGGTCAATGGGCCGGCCATCGAAGCCCTTGGCGGCGAGGAAGTAGTGCGCCGCCAGCGCCATCATCGCCGTCTCTATCGCCGCGGCCTCTGCCTCGTCGGCACCGATGGGCCAGCCCGAGCGCCCGATGATGTCGAGCAGCGCGCTCGCCTCGTCGTTGACCGGGTGGTTGTCCTTGGCGGCCGCCTTCTCCAGCCATGCCGCGAACTGCGGCACCGGCGAGAGCGTGACGAAGCTCTTGAGGCTCGGCTGCTCGCGCGCCAGCTCCTCGACCACCTGCTTCAGGAGAAAATTGCCGAAGCTGATGCCCCGCAGCCCGTCCTGGCAGTTGGAGATCGAATAGAAGACGGCGGTCGTCGGCGGCTTGCCCGGCAGCTCGGCATGCGGCTCCTCGAGCACCTCGCCGATGGCGCCGGGCACGTCGCGCATCAAGGCGACCTCGACGAACACCAGCGGCTCGTCCACAAGCGAGGGGTGGAAGAAGGCGAAGCAGCGCCTGTCCGTCGGGTCGAGCCGCCGGCGCAGGTCGTCCCAGCCGCGGATCTCGTGCACCGCCTCGTAGTGGATGATCTTTTCGAGGATCGCCGCCGGCGTATTCCAATCGATCCGCCGCAGCACCAGGAAGCCGCGGTTGAACCAGACGTAGAACAGCCGCCGCAGGTCGGCGTCGACGGGTGCGAGCGCGGCATTGTCCGGCAGCACGCGCAGGAGATCGCGGCGCATGCCGACGATCTCGGCCGTCGCGCCGGGGGCCAAGTGGAGGCGGCGGAAGAATTCGACGCGCGGGCTTTCGAGAGATTTCTGCAAGCGCGCCAGGCTGGCGTCGCTCGGCTCCTCCAGATGCGCTCTTGCGGCTTCGGCGACGGCGTCGGCGTCCGGCTGCATGGCGGTCGCGAGAAAATCGAAGAAGGCGAGCCGCTCGTCGGCATCGAGCCGTGCGTAGCGGTCGAGCAGGGCGCGAGCGATGGCCACGCCCGACGCCTCACCGCGCCCCGAAAGCAGCGCGCGCGACAATTCGACGATGTCCTCGCCGGCATCGCCACCAAACAGCGATTTGGGTAAAAGCGAGCGTCCCTGCTCGGCGACCGAGCTGAGCAATTCCTGCAGAAACGAGACGTTCAAAGCGATGTCCTTCTCCCTCGCTCGATCAAGATAGCCTACCCGCACGGACGGGGGACTGCAGCACAGCGGCACAGTTGCGAGGTGGTGTCGAGGCGCGCGCGGCTCAAGCGGTGTCCGTCAGCAGAACCGTCTCGTAGGTGAGCACCCGGCGCGATTTCACCCACGCATCGGTCAGGAGGCGAAAGTCCGCGTAGTGAGGCAGCTCGCGATGCGCGAGATAAGCCGCCTCATCGTCGTAGACCTGGTAGAGGAGGAACGTCGCACGCTCCAGCGGATCGACGCAGATGTCATATCGCCGACACCCCTCCTCGTCCTCATGGCAGGCCCTGGCGTGCCGCTGCAGGGCCTCCGCCAGCTCCTCCTGCCGTCCCGGTACAGCCTCCAGGAATACGACCACAGCGAACATGCACAACTCCGGTTCACGAACGTGCATGAACCTTTATTAACGGTTCATAAACCTCTTGTGATGACATTTCATTAACCAGAAGGCGGGTGCAGGCGAGCTTTTCAACCATGGGCTTCGATATCGGCGGCGAGCGGATGACCTCCAGCCTAGCGGAGGCGAAGAACGACACCGGGCGCACGGCCTTCTGCGGTCCCTATGTGCTCTCGGCCATCACCGGCTATCCGATCTCGAAGATCGAGGATGTCATCCGCACCGAGCGGAACCAGGTGCGCAAGACGGTGGTCAAGGGCACCGGATCGGACGAGGTGGCCGCCGCGCTGGCCCAGTTCGGCTTCGAGATGACGCTCAAGGAAACGCACATGGCCAAGCCGCGCAAGGAGCGGCCGACCCTGTGGACGTGGATGCAGAAGCCGCGCAACGTGTGGGCGCACTACATCCTCGCCGTGCACAAGGGCAAGGAAGGCCACTGGATCCTCGTGAAGGGCGTCAAGATGTGCGACACCTACACCGAAGGCCGCTGGACCTTCGTGTGCGACGGCCCGCACCGGGGCGCGCGCATCATGGAGGTGTTCGAGGTGCGCAAGTCGCTGAGCGCCTGACCCTCCGGGCCGCTGTCGCTAGTCGAACTTGTACAGGATCTGCCCCAGCACACCGGCGCGCTCGGTTTCGATTTTCGAGTGCTGCGGCAGGAACGGTCCTGGGCTGCTCGAATCGTACGACCGCTGCTCGCTGGTATCCGTCGTCCACATCGCCCAATAGCGCGCGCCGACGCCGATGCTGAGCTGCTGCGTCAGATCGTAGGACATTATTGCCTCGAGCTGCGTACCGACACCGTTGCCGTTGATCGGATTGATGCTCGCCACGCCCGTCGTCATGCCCTGGAAATGCATGTCCCTGGCGTGCACGCTGACATACGGGAGGTACGCAGCCTCGCCGCTCAGCTTCAGCCGCGGCGCCAGATAGAACTCTCCCGCCGCACCGAGACGCAGCGATTGCCAGACCGCTTCCTGTGAGATGATGGGATGCCCGGCCGGCCCGCTATAGCCGCCATTGGCCGGGCCCGCCGGTCCGAACGGATTTGCGGTCTGCGCCACGCCGAGCGCGCCCATGCTCTCCGAGTAATAGTTGTATCCGAAGAACGTGCCGAACCGATACCTCGGGGCGCGCCACCAGTCGTAGCCTGCGTCGATGGTGCCATAGACCGGGATGTCGCCCTCAACCTTGGGGCTGATGGTATTCGAATAGGGAATGCGGTCGTGCACGTCCGGGGCGACATGCGCATCGCCCGGAATGTTGAAGTCCTCATCGTTCATGCGGCCGCCGGTAATCGAGCCGCCACCGATGAAGCCCTTGACGAAGGTATTCCACGGTGCCGTCACGCGGCCGAACGCTTCGGCGGTGCTCGCATCGATGTCGTCGTAGGTCAGCCGCGAGATAAGCGCGTAGCTCGCCGCCGGCGCGTTCTTGTTCATGCCGAGATCGTATTTGTGACGGCCCCAGCTATACCAATAGCGCCCGCCGCCCTCGAACCCGAAGCGGTTGAGTGCCGGGCTGAGCGCATCGGTGGCACCGGCGGCCTCGACCGCGTCGACGAGCGCCCCGTTGTCGCCGAAGCGATAGTTGAGCCCCAGCTTGAACGAATGCATCTCGTTGGAGATGTGTCCTTCACGCGCCGGCACGGACGCGTCGATGCTTCCATCGCGCCCTATGTAGACACTCGGCGGCAGCGTTACGGACTGGCTGCCAAAGTTGGCGTAGTCGTATTCCGCCTTCATCGACCAGTTGCCGGTCAGCGCGTATTCGGCGCCGGCGCCCAGCGTCCAGCCCCATTTCGACAGGTCATCGCTGCGGGTCAAAAACGGATTGCCGAAGCCGCCCATCTCGCCGTCGTTGGTGGCGAGGTCGAGGTGCCCCGTGTACCAGGCGGCGCCCGCCTTGCCGTAGATCAGGCTGCGGCCGTCGGGACCGAGCGCCAGACCGAGACGGCCCGTCAGCGCGCCGAAGGTATCGACACCGATCTTGCAATTCGAGTTGATGAACCAGCCCGAAAGCGCCGAGCAAGTGCTCGTTCCTCCGGTCTGCGGGAAGGCCAGCTCGGCCTCGAGGCCATAGACGACCATGCCCGACTGATAATTGTAGCCGATCTGGCCGCCGGCGAAGGCGCCGGTCGCGACGTTGGGATTGCCGAACAGGGAGGATCCGAGCGGATCGCTGACCTCGCTCAAATTCGCGAGGCCACCCAACTGGGCGCCGACGTAGAAACCGGTCCACGTGAATGGCTGCACCGCCGCGGCGGGACTCTCATATCCGTCGGCGAGCGCCGGCTGCGCGCCGATCAGCATCAGGACACCGATGACGCCGATAGCGGAAGCGCATTTGCGCGATGCGATCATCCCATCCCCTTGCCCCGGACGAGGCCGACACGCGCACGCTGGATTGTAGGTAGGCGATTCGCTGAACGAAGATCAATGTAACGCGCGGCCGAAATTGCGCCGCTCGCGCCGTATGTTGCCAATGGCTGAAGGACGTCTGCGCGACTTATCGAACGGCGTTCAACCTTTCGAAGCCCGCGGTGTCGTAGACCGTTCGAAAGTCTGAACTCGGAGACCGGAAATGCGAGCGAAATTGCTACGGGCGGCGGTGGCCGGCATCGCACTGATCCTGACCGGCCATACGGCGGCCGCGGCGGCGGGCGATCCAGTCGATGCCTGCCTCAAGTCGGAGACCGCCGCGAACCGCGATGCGCATGGTTGCATCGGCCGCATGGCCACCGCATGCACCGCAAAGCCCGCCGGGCAGTCGACCGTCGGCGAGAGCGACTGCGCTCAGCAAGAGGCGCAAGTCTGGGACAAGCTATTGAACAGCGAGTACGGCGCGCTTCTACGCCTGATGAAGCCCGAGGCCGCCGAGGACCTGCGCAAGGCCCAGCGCATCTGGGTCACCTCGCGCGATGCCGACTGCCGCATTCCCTATTACTTCTACGAGGGCGGGTCGATCGTGCAGATTCTCGGCGCCCGCTGCCTGCTCGATCGCACGGCCGAGCGCGCGCTGCTCATTCGCTCCTGGCACGAGATGGCCAAGGGCGAATGATTGCGCAGCGGCGATGATCAGTCCTTGGCGCGCTCCACGTAGGAGCCGTCGGCGGTCATGATGACGACGCGCGTGCCGGTGCCGATATGCGGCGGCACCATGATGCGCGCGCCGTTCGCCAATTTCGCCGGCTTGTAGGACGAGGAGGCCGTCTGTCCTTTGACGACCGGATCAGCCTCGACGATTTCGAGTGTTACGCGCTGCGGCAGCTCGATGGCGATCGGCACGCCCTCGTGGAGGGAGAGCGAGCAAGTCATGCCTTCCTGGAGCCACTGGGCCTGATCGCCGACGACGTCCTTCGACACGGTGATCTGGTCGAAGGTCTCCGGATGCATGAAGGTGTAGCCGGTGTCATCCTCGTAGAGGTAGTTGTAGTCCTTCTCGTCGAGATAGGCGCGCTCGACCTGGTCGGTCGTGCGGTAGCGCTCGGTCACCTTCACGCCATCGGCGATGCGGCGCATCTCGAGGTGGGTAACGGGCGTGCCCTTGCCGGGATGAATGTTCTCGGCGTGGATGACGACGGCGAGCTTGCCGTCGAGATCGAGCACATTGCCCTTGCGCACCGAAGAGGCGATGACCTTGGCCACGTAGTTCTCCATTATGGGGGCCGGCGCCACGTCTGGCGCGCTCTCGGACGGCCGATAGGGGGAAACTGGGCGCTCTCATAGCCTGTCGCGGGCTGGAGGCCAAGGGCGCCCCGGCACCACCCGCGGCTGCAATGGCGTGTCTCGCTCCACCTATCCGCCTCCCCTCGCCGCCTTGGCCGCATCGGGGCGGCAGGCTAGAGAAGGCGCATGAGCAGTGAGCGCCCATGGTGGCATCCGGAAAAGCACGCCGATCGCCGCCCGTTCCTTCTGGCGCGTGAGAAGATCAAGACGGCAATCCGCGCATGGTTCGCCGCCCGTGATTTCGTCGAAGTAGAGCCGGGTTGCCTGCAGGCGTCGCCCGGCAACGAGACGCATTTGCACGCCTTCCGTACCGAGCTGATCGGGCCGGAGCTGTCCCGGCGGGAGCTGTACCTTCACACCTCGCCCGAGATCGCCTGCAAGAAGCTGCTCGCGGCTGGAGAGCGCCGCATCTTCGCTTTCGCCCCGGTGTTCCGCAATCGCGAGCGTGGCGCGCTGCACGCCTCCGAGTTCACCATGCTCGAATGGTATCGCGCCGGCGAGCCCTACGAGACGGTGATGGACGACTGCGCGGCGCTGTTGAAGCTCGCGGCGGAGACGGTCGACAACCGCTTCGTCTCCTGGCGCGGCGTAACGGCCAACCCGCGTGCGGTGCCCGAGCGCTTGACGGTAGCGGAGGCCTTTGCGCGCTATACCGGCATCGACCTGCTGTCCACGCTCGGCAACGCAGGCGAGAATGACCGCGATGCCCTTGCCGTCGCCGCCGATGCCGCTGGCATCTGCGCCCGACCCGGCGACACATGGGCCGACATCTTCTCCAAGGTGCTGACGGCGTTGATCGAGCCGCAGCTCGGCAACGGACGTCCGACGCTCCTCGTCGACTATCCGGCGAGCGAGGCGGCGTTGGCGCGCCCGAAGGCTTCCGATCCGCGCCTCGGTGAGCGCTTCGAGTTCTATTGCTGCGGCGTCGAGCTGGCGAACGGATTCGGTGAGCTGACCGATCCGGTGCTGCAGCGGACGCGGCTGGAAGCGGAGATGGACCGGAAGCAGGAGCGCTACGGCGAGCGCTATCCGATCGACGACGATTTCATCGCCGCCCTGGCGCACATGCCGCAAGCCTCCGGCTGTGCCCTCGGCTTCGACCGGCTCGTCATGCTGGCAGCCGGCGCGACACACATCGACCAGGTGCTGTGGACACCCTTGCCGCGCGGCGCGTGAATCCCTCACGCCAGCTGGACTTTGCCTGCCGGGACGCCATATTCCAACGCATGCCCGTCACCAAGGACACGCAGCTTTCGGAGAAGCAGCACGCGCTGATCGCCCGCGCCCTGGCCGAGCCGCGCCGCTTCCAGATACTGGAGCAGATCGGTAGCTCCGAGGCGGCATTGCCCTGCGCGCAGTTGCAGGGCCTGCACGAGGTCAGCGCGGCGACGCTCTCGCATCACCTGAAGGAACTGGAGGTGGCCGGCCTCATCGAGGTCACCCGCGTGGGCAAATGCATGAGCATGACGGTCAATCGCGACGTGCTGCACGCCTACCTGAAGCGACTGTCGCAAATCTGAAGCGCCACCCGGCGCCGGCCGGGCGCGGCGGATTGCGCGCCCCGCATCACCCCTCCTTGACATCGGCGGGCGCATATTTAGATCACCGTCGAAGTTAGATGATTATCTAATTATCGAATGGTCTAGGAGAACTACCATGGGCAAGCTGCAGGGTAAGGTCGCCGTCGTCACCGGGGCCTCCAAGGGCATCGGCGCCGCCATCGCAAAGAACTACGCCGCGGAAGGCGCCTCCGTCGTCGTCAACTACGCCTCAAGCAGGGCCGACGCCGACAAAGTCGTGGCGGAGATTGCGTCCAAGGGTGGCAAAGCCGTCGCGATCGGAGGGGATGTTGCAAAATCCGCCGACGTCAAAGCCTTGTTCGAGGCCGCCGGAAAGGCGTTCGGCAAGATCGACGTTCTCGTCAACAACGCCGGTGTCTATGAGTTTGCACCGATCGAAGACGTCACCGAGACGTCGTTCCATCGCCAGTTCAACATCAACGTCCTGGGTCCGCTGCTTGCGACGCAAGAGGCGCTGAAGCTATTCCCCGCCCACGGCGGCGCGGTCATCAACGTCAGCTCGGTCGTGGCTTTCAGCCCCGTGCCCGGTTCGGCGGTCTACTCGGCCACCAAAGGCGCGCTGGACACGATCACGCGTGCCCTCGCGTTGGAGCTCGGTGCGCGCAACATTCGCGTCACCTCGCTCAATCCCGGGCTGACCGAAACGGAAGGCACGCACACACTGGGAGCCATCGGAACCGATTTCGAGCGCGACGCCGTGGCGAAAACCCCGCTGCATCGCATCGGTCAACCGGAGGACATCGCCAAGGTGGCGGTGTTCCTTGCCTCCGACGACGCCCAGTGGATCACCGGGGAGCGCGTCACCGCGGCGGGCGGACTGCGGTAACCCCGCAACCGATGCATCACTTGGCGAGTGGCCAGTTGCGACTGGCCACTCGCGAGCGCCCGCGCCCCGCTATTGCCCGAAGCGAAAGCCGTTGAAGCGATAGTTGATGCCGGCGCGGACGAGGGAGCCGTCGGTTTCGACGTTCCACGTATTGCCGCCGAGGCTGCTGGTAGACGGCGTCGTCATCGAGACCGAGCCGATGTCGTAGTAGAGGTATTCGACCTTGGCGCTCCACGCTCCCTCGATCGGCACCTCGAAGCCGCCGCCCAGCGTCCAGCCGTTGCGGAAGCTGGAGTTCGACGCGCTCACCGTCGGCGTGGTGCAGAAGATGTCGCACGCCTCGAGCACCGAGACGGTGGTGTCGGCTCCGATGTAGCCGCCGGTGATGTAGAGAATCCAGCCGTTGACCAGCACGCCTACCCGGCCGCGGATGGTGAGATAGAAGCCGGCGTCGGTGGTGGTCGAGGCGTCATAGCCGAAGGGCACGTAGTAGCCGCCGCTGCCGGCGAGTCCTAGGTTGCCGAGGTCGCCCTCGATGCCGTACACCAACGGACCCATCTGCCATTGGTAGCCGAGCGTTCCGCCGACCACGAGGCCGCTGGGCGAATAGCTCCAGGAATCGTCGAGCGTGACGCCGGTCTGGCCGTTCGCCGTCGAACTGCCCCACGTACCGCCGAGGTGGGCACCCAGGTAGAACCCGCTCCAGTTCATCCTCGCTGGAGCATAGGTCGGCGCGTACTCATAGGGCGCGCCGTCGCTGAGGGCCGCGCCCGCTGCTCCGCCGATCGAGACGCACGCAACAAGCACAGCTAGTAAATGACGACGCATCAACGCCTCCTCGTAATCCACCGACTAAAGGGACGCATGCACAGGAAGGCAAAATCCGTACGCGAAAACCTGCGGGCGGTCGTCGCGTTATCCCCGCGTGTCCCCGCTATCAACAGTGCGGGCGCCGAACTTTCGCCGCTGTGGCGACACCGGCACGCTATGCTGACGCAAGCCGTCGGCGCCTGAGCGGAGAGAGCCCATGACCGCATTTCGCCGGACCCTGACGACCGTCGCCGATCTCTCCGACGCGGGCCTCGTCAGCGAGCGGGAAGCGCTGCGGATAGCGGAGGTCGGCGCGCGCTATGCCGTCGCCGTGACGCCGGCCATGGCGGCGCTCATCGACCCCGCAGACCCGGCCGACCCCATCGCGCGCCAATTCGTCCCCGACGTGCGCGAGCTCGAGCGCCAGGCCACGGAGACCGACGACCCGATCGGCGACAAGCTGAAAAGCCCGGTAGCGGGGATCGTGCATCGCTATCGCGACCGCGTGCTCTTGAAGCTCGTCAGCGTCTGCCCGGTGTATTGCCGTTTCTGCTTCCGGCGCGAGATGGTCGGTCCCGGCAAGAGCGCAGCGCTATCGGACGACGATATCGCTGCTGCTCTCGACTACATCGGCGCGCACGCGGAAATATGGGAGGTCATTCTCACCGGCGGCGACCCGCTCATTCTATCGCCCCGCCGCATCGCCGAGATGACGGCCGCGCTCAGCGCAATCCCGCACGTCAAGGTTCTGCGCTGGCATTCGCGCGTGCCTGCCGTCGCCCCGGAGCGTGTTACGCTACAGCTCGTCGAGGCGCTACGCTCGTCCTCAAAGACCGTCTACGTCGCCCTGCACGCCAATCATCCGCGCGAGCTGACAGATGCCGCGCGTGGCGCCTGCGCGCGTCTCATCGACGGCGGCATCGCGATGGTCAGCCAAAGCGTGCTGCTGAAGGGCGTCAACGACGACGCCGGCACATTGGAGGCTCTGATGCGCCGCTTCGTCGAGATGCGCGTCAAGCCGTACTACCTCCACCACGGAGACCTCGCGCCGGGCACCGCGCACCTGCGCACAACCATCGAGACCGGGCAAGCGCTGATGCGGGCGCTGCGCGCGCGTCTCTCCGGGCTCGCCATGCCGACATACGTGCTCGACATCCCGGGCGCGCACGGCAAGGTGCCGGCCGGGCCACAATACATTTCGCACGACGGCGCCGGCATGATCGTCATGGATCGCGACGGCGCCGCCCACCGGTATTCCGATTGCGCGCCGTCCGGCTAGGGCCGCGCGCGCCAGGCGCCGCTCAAGTATTTTTCCGGCAGCTCGTCATCGCCGACACCCAGCGCCTCGGTCTCGTCGAACCAGCGGTCGCGCTGGCTTTCGGGCAGGCGTGTCCCGCACCATGGGCAGTGCGTGATAAGGACGTATGCGGCGCTGCCGTCGTGCACGATGAGGCCGAACTCGTCGAATATCTCGTTGTAGGCGACTAGCGCATCGGCGCACGCGAACGGATCGGCATGCTGATCGCACGCAAAAGTCAGCGACGCCCGCATGGCGTCGCAGCACATCCGCGCGTCCTGGCTCGGCGGCTGCCACGGTGCCATCAACGGCATCCACAGCACGCGGCGCCCGCGGAAAAGTGCCGAACTCATGCCGTCGTCCCCATTCGCATTTGCCTGCCGGCAAGCTGCCTTGCGCACGCGCGCCGTTCGATGTCAAAGTGCAACATAAACACAGCCGATCGCTTCATAGGCTCGCTCTATATCGGGCCGTATATAGCGCCAAGGCCGAATCGCAAGGGGAGGATGCCACATGAACGAGCAGCTCAATCCCACCAAGACGTTCTTCGGTGCGTGCCCGCACGACTGCCCCGACACCTGCTCGATGATCTACGAGGTGGATGACGGCAAGCTCGTCAACGTCAAGGGCAACAAGGAGCATCCCATTACGCGCGGCACGCTGTGCGTGAAGCTGAAGGACTTCCACGACCACCATCACAACCCCGACCGCGTCCTCTACCCGTTGCGCCGCGTCGGCCCAAAGGGCAGCGGTCCCAACGGCGGCAACAACTTCGAGCGCATCACCTGGGAAGAGGCGATCTCCGAGATCGGCCGCCGCTGGCGGGACATCATCGCCGAGTATGGCGCCGAGGCGATCATGCCGCAGAGCTACCTCGGCAACATGGGTCTCGTGCAGGGAATCAACTCCGGCGATCCGTTCTTCAATCGCCTGGGCACGACAGTGAACGAGAAGACGTACTGCACCTCCGGCTCCTCCTCTGCATGGCTGCTGACGTACGGCCCCACCGGCGGCGTCGATCCCGAGAGCTTCGTGCACTGCAAGTACATCGTCATCTGGGCCTGCAACTCCATATCGACCAACCTGCACCACTGGCCGTTCGTGCTCGAGGCGCAGAAGCGCGGTGCGAAGGTAGTCGTCGTCGATGCCTACAAGTCGCGCACGGCCAAGGCGGGCGACTGGCATATCTGCCCGCGCCCCGGCACCGACGGCGCGCTGGCCATGGGCGTCATCAACTCCATGATCCAGCAGGGCCTCGTCGACCAGGATTACGTCGACCAGTACGTGCATGGCTATCCCGAGCTGAAGGAACGCGCCAAGGACTTCACGCCGGAATACGTGGAGGAGGTCACGGGTGTCAAAGCTGCCGACGTCGTGAAATTCGCGCGCGAGTTCGCCACCAGCCAGCCGGCTGCCATTCGTATCGGCGTCGCCATCGAGCGCTCCGCGGGCGGCGCCCAGGCGGCACGCGCCGTCTACGCTATCCCGGCGCTCGCCGGCTCCTGGCGCCACGTCGGCGGCGGCATGCTGCAGCTGCCGCTGTGGGACTTCCCCGTGGACTGGGTGAAGGCCGCGCGGCCGGATTTCATCAAACCCGGCACGCGCGTAGTCAACAACCTGCGCCTCGGCCAGGCACTCACCGGCGAGATGCAGCTCGACCCGCCGATCAAGAGCCTCTTCGTGTTCTGCACCAATCCGGTGAGCCAGTCGCCGGAGACAAACAAGATCGTCAACGGCCTGAAGCGCGAGGATCTGTTCACCGTCGTCGCCGAGCACTTCATCAACGACACGGCGAAGTACGCCGACATCATCCTGCCGTCGGCGATGGCCGGCGAGGCCGAGGACATGATGTGGTCGTGGGGCCACTTCTACTTCACGTACAATCAGAAGGCCGTCGAGCCGCCGGGCGAGTGCAAGCCGACGAGCGAGATGTGGCGCCTGCTGGCGCAGGAGATGGGCTTCGACGATCCGGTCTTCAAAATGACCGATAGCGAGCTGTGCGAGGCTTACATCAACTGGGCCGACCCGAAGATGGGCGGCATCGACATGACGCACTTCAAGGAGCACGGCTACTACAGGATCGACGTCGGCTCATGCGACACGCGCACGCCGCACGCCGAGGGCAAGTTCCCGACGCCCTCGGGCAAGGTCGAGATCCTCCTGCACGATGCGAGGAACTTCGTCGCTCCGCCCTTCCGCGCCATGTACGAGGGCGAGCAGGATGGCACGCTGCTCGATCCGCTGCCGGGCTATCAGCCGGTGCGCGAGTCTCCGCAGACCAATCCGGATCTCGCCAAGCGCTATCCGCTCAACATCATCTCGCCCAAGAGCCACGCGTTCCTCAACTCATGCTACGCCAACGAGCCGCACAAGATCCGCATCCAGGGCGAGCAGTTCGTGATGATCTCGCCGGCCGACGCCGCCAGGCGCAACATCCGCGAGGGCGATCCGGTGCGCGTCGGTAACGACCGCGGCAACTTCGAGGGCATTGCGCGCGTCACCGAGGACGTCAATCCGGGCATCGTCGTCGCGACGCTCGGCTACTGGCGCCAGCTCAACCGCTCCGACGGATCGGTCAACTCGATCTCCTCCGACGCGTGGTCGAACATCGGGCGGGCGCCGACATACTCCGACAACCTCGTCGAGGTGACGCGCGTCAACTGACGTCCGTCAGCCGCCACGTTCCCGGGAGGCGCCGCAGCGATGCCGCGGCGCCTTCTTCGTTTTCATTCCCGCGCGAGACCCCATTGTTCGATTGCGCACGCTCCCCGAATCTCGGCAGTTAATAAATTGTTAACAACTGCGGTCGGGCTGGGTAGGCGCGTGCCCGCGATCATCCGGGACGGATCATGCACACCTCGCGCGCGGCGTTGGCCGCTCTGGCTTTGCTCTGTGGCTCCTGCGCCGGCCTCGCCGGCGACCTGCCGGCTGTCTCAGGTCCCAACGGCAAGGTCAGCGTCGAAGGCGGCAGCTTCGATGACGAAGGCGCCGGCATCGCCCTCGGCAGCTTCGCCCTGCCGCTCGGCCATTCCTTCGGCGCGCAGGCGGACGGCGCCATCGGCACCATCGACGGCGAGACCATGGGCGGCGGCGGGCTTCACCTCTTCACCCGCGATCCCTCCAGCTACCTCCTCGGCGTGTACGGCAGCTATCACACCTGGGATTCGATCGACATCTGGCGCCTCGCCGGCGAGGCCGAGGCATACCTCGGACGCTTCACGCTTTCCGGCCTCGCGGGCTACGAGAGCGTCGACGTTCCGAGCCTCTCCGACGGGCTCGAGGTGCTGACACCCGACGACAAGCACTTCTTCGGGCAGTTCGACGCCAGCTACTACGTGACCGACGATTTCAAGGTTTCGGCCGGCTATCGCTACCTCAACGAGGCGAGCTTCGGCTCGGCCGGCGCCGAATATCTGTTTCGCGGCTACGAGGTTCCCATGTCGCTGTTCGCCCGCGGCTATTACGGCGACGGCGACTACACCAGCATCACCGGCGGCTTGAAGATCTACCTCAGCGATGATCCGCAGCGCTCGCTCATCGACCGCAACCGCCGCGACGACCCCGATATCTACCTGCCGGTGTTCCCCAAGCTCGCAACCAAGAAGGATACCGGACCGGCGCAGTGCAAGGTCGGCCCGAGCCCGGAATACAGGGTGACGTCGAGCAGCAACTGCATCTGCCCGTCGGGCACGTCCCGCGCTGGCCAGGATCCGCTATACATATCGTTTGCCGGAGGCTTCTACGTCTGTGGCAATCCTTCGTAGTCTCGGCACCACGGGCGGCCATGGTCGTGCGCAACTCGCGGCCGCCCGGCAACGTTTCAGTAGCTCGGCCGCTTTATTCCCTCGGCTGGATTGAGCGCGGAGAAGAGGCGTAAGCCAGTTGTATCTCGTTGGCGATATCGGCGCGACGAACGCACGCTTCGCGCTGGCGGACGGCAACGGCATCCTGTCACTCGGGGCGGAGCTTCTGTGCCGCGATCACCCCACGCTCGCCTCCGCGGTCGAGGCGTATCTGGCGCGCTCGAGCGGCACGCGGCCGCGCGAGGCCGTGATCGCCGTCGCCACCTCGCCGCAGGGCGATAGCGTCAGCTTCACCAACAACAGCTGGTCGTTCTCGATATCGGAGCTGGCACGCGAGCTCGGCCTCACGCACCTTCGCGTCATCAACGACTTCCACGCCAACGCGTTGGCGCTGCCGCGTCTTGCAGCGAGCGATCTGACGAAGGTCGGCGGCGGGACGGCTGTCGACGGAGCGCCCCTGGGCGTGATCGGTCCCGGCTCGGGGCTGGGTGTCGCGGCGACGCTTCGCGTCGGGAATGGCTTCGAGGTTATCGCCGGCGAAGGCGGCCACGTCACACTGGCGGCCGCCGACGACCGGGAAAGCGCGGTGCTGACAGCGCTGCGCCGCCGCTTCGGCCACGTTTCCGCCGAGCGCGTCCTGTCGGGACCTGGGATCGTCAACATCTACCGGGCGCTGCACGAGATCGACGGCAGCACGCCCGGCCAGCAATCGGCCGAGGACATCACCGCGGCTGGCGTCGCGAGCTGCGACGCGCATGCCGCCGAGGCGGTCGCGATGTTCTGCGCCATGCTCGGCACCGCAGCGGGCAACCTGGCGCTGACCATCGGTGCGCACGGCGGCGTATACATCGCCGGCGGCATCGTGCCCAAGCTGGGGGGTGCGTTTGCGCGCTCGCCTTTCCGCGAGCGCTTCGAGGACAAGGGCCGCTTCCGCGACTACCTGGCGCGCATTCCGACCTTCGTCATCATGCGGCACCACGCGGCGCTGATCGGCGCGGCGCAACTGCTCGGCAAACGCTGAACCGCGTTGTCAGGCGCTCAGCGCCGAAGGCAGTTCCGCTGGCTCCTCGCCGATGAGCAGCGGCGGCTCGTGGAGATAGCGCGTGGCGCGCCGCTTGGCTTCGATGTCCTGCCAGACGAGCTCCACCTGCGCCGCCGTCAAGCCGGTCGCGGCGGCAACGTCCGACGCCGGGATGCCGTGCTCCAGGCCATAGAGGCAGAGATCCATCTGCTGGTAGGGCAGCGCGAAATAGAACTCCTCCTGCGTCTGCGCCATCGACCACGTGTCGGTGGTCGGCGGACGGCGGCGGATCTCCTCGGGAATGCCGAGCCGCTCGGCAAGCTCGTACACCTGCGATTTGTAGAGATGCGCGATGGGCTTGAAGTCGGCGGCGCCGTCGCCGTTCTTCACGAAGAACCCCTGGTCGTACTCGAGCCGGTTCGGCGTGCCGGCGACGGCGTAGTTCAGGCGGTCGGCGTGATAATATTCGAGCTGCTTGCGCGTGCGCTGCTTCATGTTCGTTGCAGCGACGACGGCCTGGTAGACGGCGAGCGGCATGCGCGCTTCGCGTTGCGGGCCCTGCGGCGGCTGCACCACGAGCTTCGTCAGGTTGTAGCGGTTGCCCTGCAGCACATTCGCGAGGACAACTTTGCAGCTCCAGCCGGGGCCGTACTCGGGAAACAGCTCGCGGATGGCGGCATCGCGGCGCTGGTAGCAACCCGACGCCTGCAGTGCGGGGGCGATGTCCTCGACCACGTGGCGAATGCCGCAGGTCTCGGCGACGAGCCGGCCGAGGCGCGTGCTCTCGGGATCGGAATCCTTCTCCGGCATCAGCACTGCGAGCACGTTGTCCGGTCCCAAAGCCGCCACGCACAGTGCCGCCGTCACGCTCGAGTCGATGCCCCCCGACAGGCCGATGACGGCACCGCGCCGGCGCAGGCGCCGTAGCACCTGATCGCGGATGCCCTCGGCGATCCTCTGCTCGGCGGCGGGCTCGAGCCGCAGGCGGTCGGCCGAGAACGTGGAGTTGTCTTCAGTGCGCTGCATCGCTCGCGTTCCCGCCTGGCGTTTCGGCGACGAGGCGCCGGCTGATCTTGCCCGACTCCGTCTTCGGCAACGACGGCCGGAACTCGACGAACTTCGGAACCATGTAGTCCTCGAGGAAGCGGGCGCAGTGGCGCACGATGTCCACTTCGGCGATCTCAGCGCCGGGCTCCTTGGCAACGACGGCCTTGATGGCGTGGCCGAGGATCGGATCGGGCACGCCGATCACCGCCACCTCGCTAACGCCCGGCAGCGCGTAGATCACGTTCTCCACTTCCTTCGGCGCCACCTTCTCGCCGCGCGACTTGATGATGTCGTCCTTGCGTCCGACGAAGTAGAGGAAGCCCTCCTCGTCGGCGCGGAAGAGGTCGCCGGTATGCAGCACCTTCTCCCAGGGGTGCGGACCGGGCCGCAGCGCCTTCGCCGTCGCCTCCGGGTTTTCCCAATAGCCCTTCATCACGTGTGCGCCGCGGATGACGAGCTCGCCGACAACGCCGGGCGCGACTCGCTGCCCGTCGTCACCGACGACGTAGGCTTCGGTGCCGGGAATGGCGATGCCCACGGATGTGATGCGGTTCTTGAGCTGCGCCGGCGGCAACCACGTGCAGCGCTTGCACTCGGTAAGGCCGTACATCGAATAGAGCGCGACGTGCGGAAACAGCGCCTGCAGGCGCTCGATATGCGCCGGCGGCAGGGCGGCGGCGGTATTGGTGATGTAGCGTAGATGCGGCAGCGCACCGGCCGCCAGATTGCGTTGCGCGATGAGGATCGCCGCCATCGTCGGCACCAGCGGCATGCCGGTGACCTTCTCCTCCGCCGCACGCTGCAGGATGAGCTGCGGGAAGGCGAAGGACTTCTCCAGCACCAGCGTCGCGCCGACCTGAACCGCCATCAGCACTTGATAGAGGCCGTAGTCGAAGGCGATGGGCAGCACGTTGAGAATGATGTCGTCGCTGGTGTTCTCCAGATAGGTGGTGATGGACGTGGCGGCGGCGACGACGTTCTGATGCGTCATCATTACGCCCTTCGGGAAGCCGGTGGATCCCGAGGTGTAGATGAGCATGGCAAGATCGATGTCGATGCCGGGCGCCCCTTGCAGCAGACGGAACGCGGGCACCGCAAGCACGTCGCGCCAATGCAGGAAGCCCGGCGTCGACGGTGCCGCTTCGCCGTCGGCAATGACTGTCAGCTCGACCGACGGCGCAGCCAGCACGGCGTCGGCGGCAACGGGCGCGATTTTCTGCTGCGTGATCACCGCGCGGGCGCGGCAGTTGTTGATGATGTAGGCGAGCTTGTCGGCCTTGGTCGAAGGATTGACGGGGCAGAAGACGGCGCCGGCCTTCAGCACGGCGAAAATCGACACGACCGCCTCGACGCAATTGTCCAGGAAAAGCACAACCCGGTCGCCGCTGCCGACCCCGCGCTCGATGAGGCCCTGCGCCAGTTCGTCCGACATGTCGTCGAGCTGGCTGTAGCTGAGCCGCCGCGGCGCTGCGACGAGCGCCGTCTTGTCGGGGAACCGCTCGGCGCTGCGGCGCAGATACTCCTCGAAGCGCATGTGCTTTTGCTCCGTCCCTCTTCCCCTCTCGCCGCCGTTAAACCGCCATGGCGGTGATGGCGGGCGCGTCGACGTGCTTGCTCTCGACGTAAGCGGCGATGCGGCTCACCGAATCGAGGTTTTCCGGCACGATGTCGGCATCCTCGACAACCACTCCGAAAGTGCCCTCGATGAACGAGACCAGCTCCAGGATGCCGGTCGAGTCGATGAGACCGGCGTCGAGCAGCGAGGCGTCGTCGGAAAGCTGATCGCGGCCTTCGCGGAAAAGGAAGCTCGTCTCGATGAAGTCCCGGATCTGCTGCTTGAGATCGTTAGCCATTGCCATGCTCGCTGTTAATCAAATGCCACCCTGGGCGGCCGACGGGACGGATGCTTCGTTGCGCCGGATCGGTGAGACCGAAGCAAGCCCTATGCCACGTCTTCCCGTGGCAGCGTTGATGAAGGTCTCGTGCCACACCTGCGTCGACAGAATGCCGACGAATGCCAAGTTGTCGCGGAAGCCGGTCGAGGGAAGCTTGTCGCATTTTTCGGCCAGCCGCCGGACGAGAGCGGTGTCGAAGTAACCGGCCGCGCTGACGTGAGCGGTCGACATATGGTCGAGCACCGATGCGCTGACGCGCGAGCGCAGGAATGCGCGGCTCTCCGGCGCCCGGTACGGTTGCTTCGTGCGGCCAGCGATCGTGTCCGGGATGAGACCTTCGACACTGCGGCGCAGGATGTGCTTCTCGGTGAGGCCCTTCAGCTTCAACCGCGGCGGTATGCGGGCGGCGAGCTCGATCAGGCGATGATCGAGGAAAGGGAAACGGCCTTCGACCGCATTCGCCATCCCGACCCGATCGCCCTGCGAGGAGAGAATGTAGCCGGGCAGCAGGAAGGCGCTTTCCAGATACTGCGCTTGCGAAAGCGGATGCCAGCGGCCGAAGTCCGCGGGAAGCTGGTCGCGCATGTCGGCGAGCGCATCGTAGTCGCCTATGGCGGCGCGCAGGTCAGCCGAGAAAAAGCCTTTCGCTGCCGCGCTGGTACGGAACCGCGGCAGGTGCGAATAGAGCGGATCGTCGAGTGCGCCCTGGCCGCCGAAGAACGCCTCGAGGTAGCGCTGCGACTGGCCCTGCAGGCGCGGCATGTAAGGATACAGTTTGCGCAGGAGCAGCGGGCGCAGCCTCGAGTGCGGCTGCGCGGCGGAGAAGCGGCGGACCTTGGCTTCCTTGAACACGTCGTAGCCGGCGAACACCTCGTCGGCGCCCTCGCCCGTCATCACGACCTTGATGCCGTTTTCACGCACGAGTCGCGACAGCAGCAGCATCGGTGCCGGCGCGGTGCGCATCACGGGCCGCTCGGTGTGCCGGATCAGCTCCGGCAACACGCTGGCGATGTCGTCGTCCCGGCACAGCGTCACCGAATG
>Ga0182738_1002031_pt1 | contig 24452 bp, 15 predicted proteins | sample eDN5th30CBELigMG_FD_128876 | JGI IMG/M metagenome (GOLD analysis project Ga0182738, IMG submission 128876) | Enriched Miracle-Growth compost microbial communities from Emeryville, California, USA - eDNA 5th pass 30_C BE-Lig MG (version 2)... ...
GGCTGGTATTGCACGTTGGGGCAATATGTCGCTGAGGAATTGGGCGGATTATCATTGTCGCGCTTTTGCAAAGCGGTGGCTGCCGAAGGCGCGGGATGTTCGCCGGGCTGCAACGCGCCGCTGCATTTGCATCCGGTGTTTAATGATTGCGATATTTATCATGACGGCAAACCCACGCGCATCGCTTTTAGTGACCGCGATTTGCGTCAGCCGGCCGGATCATTGCCGATCACCGAAGCTGTTAATGGCCGCGTTTATCATGTGCCGTGGTTCAAGAAATACCGTCCTGAACAAATCGATCAATACGTGAAAGCCTTCCGTAAGGTGGCAGAAAATTATAAGGAATTGCTGGCCGAAGATACTTCCGAGGAAGTCAAAGGCAGCACCGGCCTGACAGCGCGCAACGAGACGCGCAAGGAAGCGCAGAAAGTAACTGCCTGAGCAAAAAGTACTTTTGGGGATAAGGAATGCCGCGATGCGTTTTCCTATCCCCAAAAGTACTTTTACAGCCTTCGATCCAAAAGTGATTGCATCAAATTGCGAACCTTTTGAGATTATGCTTATACTACCTAATAGGTGGTATAAGGAGGTTGGTTAGTATGACACGAGAAGAAATAGAGGCACGTGACGAGGATTTTCGTAGAAGAGGTTGGCAGGTCTGCGATACGTTTGAGGAGTTCTTCAAAGGAACGCCACTAGAGTTAAAACCGAAAAAAGAAGATACTGTCAGCCCTCCATTTTCCGAGTCTAAAAAGAAAAAGTCGTAGTATTCGTGTAGCATCATCACAAGGAAGTGCCCCTTCAATAAATTTTTTGAAGGGGTATCTTTGTGTCAAGATTTAGCCTAAAACAAAACATTATTAATAAGAACGCCATGCATTCCAATCATAATTGAACTCCTTGAAATTCATCGGATAAAAGTACTTTAGCAAAGACGGAGCGGGGAATGGCGCGAATGCAATTTTGTATCAAGACTTGTTCGTATTTGCGGAATCATTTTGGGCGGACGCGCTGAAAATGCCGGCTTTTTCGGCGGCCTGGCGGGTGCTGACAAATATTTCGTCGCCGGTTTCCACGATGACCAAATCGTCACATCCCAGCACGGAGATGCGTTTGGTGGTGGCGTGGATATAACAGCCGCGGGAATCGTGCAGTCGCGCCTTGCCGTGAATGACATTCGCGCCGGCGGAGGCAGATTGCAATTCCCATAAGGCGTTCCAGGTGCCAGCATCGTTCCAGTCGAAATGTGCCCGCAGCATAATGCCGCCCGCGAATTTTTCCCGTATGGCCGTTTCAAAGGAAAGCTGTGGCGCGGCGGAAAAAGTGCTTGCTTGCAGCGCAACCATAAAAGTACTTTGATGGGATTTTGTGGCGTCATTGCGCACGGCATCCGCAACGATGCGCATCAATTCCGGTTGCGTTGTCTGGAGTGAATCATGGAGTTGCGCGAGCGACATGGCAAACATGCCGCTATTCCAAAAGTACTTTTGATCGCCATGGGAAGCAAGCTCATGCGCGGCGGCGGGCTTGCCGATAAAACGTTTGAGGGTGAAAACATCCTCGTCCAATGCATCTCCTGCTTCGATATATCCAAAACGCGGTTTGGGGCGGGTGGGGCAAATGCCGAAAGTGACATATTGATGTTGAGTCGTATATTCGATGGCGCGCTGCATATCTTTTTCAAAGGCAGCCTGGTTTTGAATCGCCAGATCGGCTGGCAATAGCAGCAGCGGCGTTTCCGCAAAAGTACTTTTGAGATGCAGACACGCCGCGGCCACAGCGGCGGCGGTGCCACGCGCCTGCGGTTCGAGCAGGATGCTGTGAGGCGCAATTCCGATTTCATCACATTGCTGCTGAACCAGCGGAAGATGATCTGCATGGCACAAAATAACCGGCGCAGCGAAGGCGCGGCAACGTTGCAGCGTTTGTTGAAACAGTGAATATTCTCCCAACAGTCGCAGAAAAGGCTTGGGATGTTGGGGCTGCGATAACGGCCACAACCGCGTGCCGCCGCCGCCGCAAAGAATAAGGGGAATTGCCATGGTATTGAATGCTCCTGTCACTTTCGATTAAGTGGCAAAAGTGAGAACTTCATGAATAAGTCACTTCGGCATTTTACTATTTTTGATCTTTCATAAAAAGAAAGTGAGCCAGTGATAATGCCACATCACCCTTGATGATGAGAATTGCGAAGGACTAAAGTCGTAAAAAGTACTTTTGCGGCCGTGTTATTGCCCGTAGAAAATTACTGAAAAAATTCTTATCATAGAGATTATTATTTTATTATTATATCTGTATTCTGTAGAAAATCCGGTGCAAAGGTATTGACAAACTAATTAGTTCGCATCAAAATAGTTCTCATAGAAACTATTTTGATGGAAAGAATTTATGTTGGAAGAAGAAAACGAACATGACGTGCCCGCCGTCGAGGCGGATGCCACACCAGACGAACAGTCCTCTCCTGAAGACGCTTCAACGGAAACGCCGGAAACGGATGCGCAGGAAGCTGCGGAGGCCTTAGCCGAAACTCCTCCGCGCCAGGGAGCGAAAGAAGGATCGTGGCGCAAGCGGATTCTGGTCGGCGTACTTTTGCTGCTGGTGATTGTGGGCGGAGCTTATGGTTATCATCTCTGGCAGTGGAACCAGGTGCATGTTGGCACGGATGACGCATATTTGACCACGCATGTGGTGCAGATTTCGCCGCAGGTCACCGGGAAAATCACCAAAGTCTTTGTCAAGGAAAATCAATTGGTGCACACCGGCGAATTGCTGGCTATCATCGATGATTCTACTTTTCGTTCTCAGGTGGAAAAGGCGCAGGCGGATCTGGCTTCCGCGAAAGCGGCTCTCAAGACAGCGGAATCTAATGTGCGATTAACGTCGGCGACCGGTAACGCGCAAATAGCGCAGGCCAAAGGCGGAGTTAGCACGGCAGAAAGCGGTATTGGCGTGGCCAAAGCGGAAGTGGACCAGTCGGATGCTTCTATCGATAATGCCCGTGCCGCCGTGGCGCGGGCGCGCAATGATGTGCAGACGGCCACCGCCACCATTTCGGCATCTAAGGCGCAACGCGCCCAGGCCACCGAAGATGCCAAAGCGTCACAGGCGGCCATTGCCGCGGCAAAGGCGAAGGCGCGTCAGGTTAAACAGTCGAAAGATGTGGCTCAGGCCAATGTGGAAGCAGCCAGTGCCAGCAAGCGGCAGGCCCAGCAACAGGTGAAAGCGGCGGAAGCTGGTTTGAGCACGGCTCAGGCCGGAGTGAAATCGGCCCAATCACAGGTGACGGCCGCGCAGGCGGAGGCGACGCGCGCCAGCAAAGATGCCAAACGTTACCAGCAGTTGGTGAAAGGCGGAGCGATCAGCCAGCAGGAAGCCGATTCCAAATCAGCGGCGGCGGCAACGGCGCAGGCGGCGCTGGAATCGGCCCGTGATGCGGTGCAGCAGGCGCAGGCCGTGGTGCAGCAACGTCAGGCCGAAATAGCCAGTACGCAGCAGGCGGTGCAGGCGGCCGACGCGGCATATCGCAAGGCAGTTTCCGAGCAAAGCCAGACCGCGCAGCAAATCCAGGCGGCCGATGCCGCGGTGGCTCAATCGCAGGCGCAATACCGAGCGTCCACGGCGGCGGTGCATCAGGCCGATGCCTCCATCGCGCAAAACATCGCGCGTCTGGCAGCGGCGCAAAACACCGTAAAACAGTTGCAAACCGTGGTGGAACAAAGCCAGGCCGCGCTGGTTTCCTCGATTCAGGGAGTGGGAGAAGCCAAAGGTAAGCACCAGCAAGCTGTTGGCACGCTGAAACAGGCACAAACCGTTCCCCAGCAGGTGGCTGTGGAAAAGACGCAGGTGCAGGTTGCCCAGGCCAAGGTTTTACAGGCCAAAGCAGAGCTGGATGCGGCTCAAATCGACCTCAAACACACGCGCATCTATGCGCCACAAGACGGCATTGTTAGCAAGAAAACCGCTGAACCCGGTATGCAAGTGATGCCGGAATTTCCGGTGATGGCCATCGTGCCGTCGGAAATCTGGGTGGTGGCCAATTACAAAGAGACGCAGCTGACCGATGTGCGCGTGGGACAGGATGTGGATGTCGAAGTGGACGCCTTCCCCGGACACATTTACAAAGGGTTTGTGCAATCGATTTCCGCTGGCACCGGAGCCACCTTTGCGTTGTTGCCGCCGGAAAATGCTTCTGGCAATTTCACCAAAGTGGTGCAACGTGTGCCGGTCAAAATCATGTTCAAACCGCACCAGGCTGGAATTGACCTGCTGCGCGGTGGGCTATCCGTGGAAGCCACCATCCATACCGATAAACGGCTCACCAGCCGCCAACGGAAAATAGACGATTCCGGCAGACGCTGATCGCCCGGCCACCAAAAGTACTTTTGCTTCGGAGCGATATGTCGAATTTCCAGGATAAAAGTACTTTTGGTGAACGGCCTTGTATTAATGGAGTGAAATACTTCCTTTTTAACAAGGCTGTGGTGTTTTCATAATATTTCGGGCGTGTCATTTCGACTGGAGCGAGGCACGAGCGGAATGGAGAAATCTTGCTGTTACTCCTAAAAAGATCTCTCGACTTCGCTCGAGATGACACCGAAGTTCATTAGTACCGAAGCGAGAAATGATACATCAGATCACCATCACCGTCCGCGCACAACAACTATTTCACATTCCCGGTTCCTGTAACCGTTAAAGAGCAAAATCGATGAGCAGTTCAATTACCCAAACACAATCATCTGGCGCCACTTCGCCGCGCGCGGCCCGGCCTCAGGATGATGATTTAATAGATGTCTTGCCGTTGGGGACGCGGATTATCGTGACGGTGGCGGTAATGCTGGCGACCATCATGGAAGTGCTGGATACCACCATCGTCAATGTGGCTATCCCCGACATGATGGGCAACCTGGGCGCTACCTTGCAACAAATTGGCTGGGTTTCCACCGGTTATATCGTGGCCAATGTGATTATCCTGCCGCTGACAGGATGGCTTTCCGATTATTTTGGCCGGAAAAAGTACTTATTGTATTCGGTGCTGTTTTTTACTATCGCTTCGGTGGGATGTGGCATTAGTCATTCGCTGGGCGAATTGATTATCTGGCGTATTATGCAGGGTGCGGGTGGCGCGGCGTTCATATCAACCGCGCAGGCCACACTGATGGAAATTTATCCGCCGCATCAACGCGGATTGGCGCAGGCTGTATATGCCATTGGCGTTATTCTGGCGCCGACCTTTGGCCCGGTGCTGGGTGGTTTTCTGACCGACCGCTATTCGTGGCCGATGGTCTTTTTCGTGAATATTCCAGTGGGTATTGCAGCTTTCATCCTTATCATGGGATTTGTGCCCGATTCCGCCGTCGCCAAAGCACGCCGTAAAGCGGATTTTCTTGGCATTGGTTTTCTGGCTATTGGCCTGGGCTGTATGCAGACGTTGCTGGAGCAAGGCGAACAATATGACTGGATGGCCGATACGCGGATGCGCTATCTGGCGCTGGGCGCGACTATCGGCATTTTGCTGTTTTTGTGGTGGCAATTAGACAAACGCAACGAATCGCCCGCGGTGAATTTGCGCATTTTGCGTTACCGCAATTTGTCGCTGAGTTGTGCGTTTGCCTTTTTGATGGGATTCATGCTCTATGGATTCACCTTCATTCTGCCGCAATTCCTGCAAACCGTGCAGCATTTTACCGCCGAACAGGCAGGATTGATTTTGATGCCGAGCGGCGTGGCGGCGGCGATGATGATGCCTATCATTGGGCAACTTTCCAACCGTGTGGACAGACGTTTACTGATTGGCGTGGGAAGTTTGATCTTTACCGGCTCCATGTATATGTTTTATTGCCTGATGGCGCCGCAGACGCCGGCATCGGCTTTTTTCTGGCCGCTGATGTTTCGCGGCGCGGGCACCGGATTGCAATTTGTGCCGTTGTCACTGGTGGCGCTGGGCACTTTGCCGCCTAAATTCATGGCGGATGGATCGGGCATTTACAATCTGTTTCGCCAGCTGGGTGGCTCATTTGGCATCGCCTTTCTGGTGACGATGATGGATCAGCGCCAGCATTTTCACCTGGCGCGTTTGGGCGAACATCTCGATGCCTATCATCATGGCGTGCAGCAATTTTTGCTGCAAATGCAATTTGCCCTGAAACTGCCGCTCATCATGCCCCACATCGGCTCGCCTACCGCGCCCGAACAACTGGCTCCCTATAAAATGTTGATGCGAGTGCTGGAGCAGCAGTCGATTATTCTTACTTACATCGATGTGTTTTATGTGATCATCGGTATGTCGGTTGTGTCGTTTACGCTGTTGTTTTTCATGAAGAAAGATCGCGGTGGCAAAGCGCCGGCGGCAATGCATTAATTGCCTGATCGAAGAAAGGGACTTGACGTGGAGATTATTTCGTATCAAAATAGTATTGATGAAAACAGTTTTGATAAGAACTAAATTGCCAAACAACTAAAAGTACTTTTATCAAAAGTACTTTTACCAGAATATCCGATGAACCGCACTGCAACATCCAATTCTGCCCGGGCCGCAGACACCGCCGATTCTCCCATGGTGTTGCCGATAGGATTGCGGGTTATCGTGACGATAGCGGTGATGCTGGCAACGATGATGGAGATCTTGGATACGACCATTGTCAATGTCGCAGTGCCGGATATGATGGGGAATTTAGGCGCGACGCTGGACCAAATTGGCTGGGTGGCAACTGGATATATTGTGGCCAATGTCATCATTTTGCCGTTGACGGGATGGCTCTCCGATTATTTTGGCCGGAAGAAATATCTGGCCTATTCGGTGATCATCTTTACCATAGCTTCGTTTGGTTGCGGAATCAGCGGTTCGCTGGCGGAGCTGATCCTGTGGCGGGTAGTACAGGGCGCGGGTGGCGCGGCTTTCATTGCCACGGCGCAGGCCACCCTGATGGAGATATATCCGTTGCATCAGCGGGGCATCGCTCAGGCCATTTTCGGAGGCGGCGTGATTCTGGCGCCTACTTTTGGGCCGGTGATCGGAGGCATGTTGACGCAGCGCTATTCGTGGCCGTGGGTGTTTTTCGTGAACATCCCGGTGGGCGTGGCGGCACTTTTGTTGATTATGGCGTTCGTGCCCGATTCCTCGGTTTCGCGCGGCAAGCGCCGGGCAGATTTTATTGGCATCGGTTTGCTGGCGGTGGGGTTGGGATGTTTGCAGGCGTTGTTGGAACAGGGGGAACATTACGATTGGTTCAGCGATGCGCATATGCGTCAGCTGGCGTTTGGCGCGGTGATCGGATTGGCGGTGTTTCTGTGGTGGGAGTTACGTCCGGCCAATGAACATCCGGCCGTCAATTTGCGGGTATTGAAGTTCCGCAACTTGGCCGTGGCAAGCATGTATGCCTTCGTCTTTAGTTTTGTCTTGTTCGGTGTGGTGTTTATTTTGCCGTTGTTTTTGCAGAACGTGCAAAACTTCCCGCCGTTGGAAGCGGGCATCATTTTGATACCGAGTGGTGTGGCGGCCGCCTGCATGATGCCGATTGTGGGGCGCTTGAGCAACACTATCGACCGGCGGATTTTGCTGGGCATTGGGATGGTATTGACAGCGGGGTCGGTCTTTATTTTTCGGTCGATCTTAGCGCCGCAAACGCCGCCGGATAGTTTTATCGCACCGCTGATCTTGCGGGGCGCTGGAGCCGGATTGCAGTTTGTGCCGTTGTCGTTGTTGGCGCTGGATACTATCAATCCGCGATTTCTGGGTGATGGCGCGGGGATTTACAATTTGTTCCGCCAGTTAGGCAAGTCGTTTGGAGTGGCGTTTATTGTCACGTTGGTGGATCGCCGGGAGCATTTTCATGTGGCGCGTTTGGCGCCTCATATCGATGCTTTTCAGCCGGGAGTGCAGCAGTTTGTGGCGCAGATGCAGCAGATGTTTCATCTGCGCGGCATGCCGGCGCAAAATGCTCAGTTGGCGCCTTACCAGTTGCTGACGCAGATGGTGCAGAAGCAAGCTGCTATCCAGTCGTATATGGATATCTTTTATCTGCTAACCATCATGTGCGTGGCTTCGCTGGGGTTGCTCTTTTTCTTTAAGCGAGATAGCGGGCACAAAAGGCCGGCGGCGGCGCATTAAAAGTACTTTTGAACTGAGTAGATTTCTACATCTGAAAAGTACTTTTAGAGAGGGGAAAAGAACAGCGGACAGGATACACTGTAATACGCAATTACGGAAATGAAAATTTAAAACATTATGTGACATGAGCGTCATGAAAGAAGCGTCAAAAACAAAAACAGAGAAGGTTACCGATATGGTGCGCCGCATGATGTGGCGGTTTCGTCCGGTGCAGGTGAAATGCGAAAAGCCCACCATTGAAGGCACCCTGATCTGTCATTTGAACTTATTGCAGAGCGTTATTATGCGCCGCGCCAACAGCGCCGTAGCTGTGGAAGGATTAACCTTCCAGCAATGGCTGGCGCTGGGGGCAATTGCCCACCGGGCGGAAGAGGGAATCCGTCATTCCGAGCTGGGCACGTTGCTGCGTTTATCCAAAGCGCCGGTGACTGGCATGGTGGATCGGCTCGAACGTGCCGGCTGGGTGGTGCGCAAACCGGACGCCGATGACCGCCGCGCCTCGCGTATTATGGTGACAGAGGAAGGCGTGCAGGCGTGGCGACGGGCACATCACGTGATGCGAAAAAGTTCTGTGGAGTTGTTTGGCGGATTGGATGATACAGAGAAATATCAATTGCTATCGATATTGGGAAATTTGCTGGACAAGGCAACAGCAACAGAAGAGATACCAGAATTAACCGAGAAAGGGTATTCCGTAGGAGATTTGCGATGAGAGAAGAAATGCGCGTTGGGTATAGCAAAAGTACTTTTAAAAGTACTTTTATAGTGCTAACCGCCGCCACTGGCGTTTTGCTAACAGTGAATGCGGTGCGGGCGGAAGAGGCACCGGCGAAAAGTGCCACTGAAAAAACAATCCAAAATGTGATGCCGGATGCAGATAAGGGAGACGTGATCCCTATCGCGCCTCTGTCGTTGGAGCAGGTGCTGGCTTATGCTTTCGATCATAATCCGCAGCGCCAGTCGGCATGGTCGGCCGCCAAAGCCGCCAGAGCGCGCATCAAATCGGCTAAAGCGGATGGTGGCTTGCAAGTCGGACTGACCGGCAGCGCCAGTAATCAATGGGGATTTGGAAAAGTGGGAACCTATATTCCATCCGGAGGAGGCTCCAACTCCAAGGGCTGGCGCGAATCACTTTCCGTGGATGCTACCTTGCCCATCTATTCCGGCGGCAGGGTGAAGGCGAATAAAAAGGTGGCGACCTATAACTATCAGATGGCCATCGCGCAGGCGATTAGCACCGAGCAGGATCTGGTGTTTAACGCCACGCTGGGTTATCTCGATATCTTGCGTAACAAACAATTGGTGGATGTCAGCCAGGCCAATTTGGATGTGGCCAATGAACGGCATCGCGTGGCGACAGTGCGTTTTAATGCCGGTGCGGCCGCGAAATTGGAAGTGCTGCGCGCCGCCACCGACCAGGCCACTGCCGAGCAGGATCTGGTCGCGGCGCAGAATGCCTTAAAGCAATCGCGTGCTACGCTGAACACCATTATGGGCCGCAAGCCGCAGACGCCGTTGCGCGTGCAGCCCTTGCAGCAGCTCACCTTGCCGCCATCGTTGATGGCGCCGCTGGTGTATAACGGTAAGAGCGATCATAGTGCGGCTTCCGGAAATCAGGGAACCACCTCACTGGCCAATGGCGAGCAGTTGGCGGTGTTAGCTGCCACCAATAGCCCCACGCTGGCTGCCTTGCAGGCACAGGTGCGCGCCGCGGAAGCCTCCGTGGATGTGGCTAAAGCAGCCAAGAAGCCATCGCTGGGCATCAGCCTGACGGGGCTTCTCAGCAATCCGGTCAGTTATCTGGGACGTTTTTTGCTTTCGCTGGGCGGCAGTGTGGTGCAAAATCTCTTTGATAGCGGCCGCACCAGTGCCGAAGTGCGCTCGGCCAAAGCCACGGTGGATCAACTCAAAGGTTCTTTATATGCGGGCGAATTAAGCGTGGCCAATCAAATCGAGCAATCGCTGTTGGCGCTCAATTCCGCCAAAGAGCGCGAAACCACCACCCAGACCGCGGTGGCTTCGGCGCAGGAAGCGTTACGCGCGGCGCAGCTCGGTTACAGTGCCGGTGTGCAGACCTCGCTGGATGTCAGTGACGCTGAAGCAGCGCTGCTGACCGCGCAAACCAATGCGGTGAATGCGCGTTTCGATGTGGCGGCCTCGCAGGCCCAACTGGCCGCGGCAGTGGGCGTGTTAACGTCAGAAGGCCAACATGCCTACCAGGACGCGGATGCGGGAGCGGCTTTCCGGGAGATTGCGGACAAGGGCAATAAGAAGGATAAAAAAAAGAAAAAGAAGTAATGCGGGTGCCGGGTTGGAAATAACGCCAGTTAGAATAACCGGTTGAGGCGTCATAGAAGAGGGTAACAAAAGTACTTTTAAAAGTACTTTTGTTACCTGTATAACTGATCCGGCAGTTGACGCTGGAAGCAAGCTGTATGGAGATGTTTGAAAAAGTACTTTTTAGGCGTTGTTTCAAAGTACATTTAAGGGATAGGAACAGATATTCGGCGCGAGCCGCGAGACCCGTTCACTCGTTTGCGGGTGAATGCAAGGAAAGTAATTAATGCAAAAATTAGCTGAAGTTTGTGTGCGAAGACCGGTCTTTGCCGGCGTTTTAATTCTGGTTCTGGTTGTGGTGGGTATCGCGGGTTACACCAAGATGGGTGTGGATCAATACCCTGAAGTCGATTTGCCCATTGTGGTGATTTATTCGTCGCTGCGCGGCAGCGCTCCCGAATCGATGGAAACCGAAGTCACTAACCGTATTGAAGAAGCGGTTAGCACGATTTCCGGTATCGATGAATTGCGATCTACCTCCAGCGAAGGCCGCAGTGTGGTGACCATTACATTCGCTCTGGGCGTTAATGTGGATACGGCGTTGCAGGATGTGCGCGACCACATTGCCACTGTCAAACGGCAATTGCCGCAGGAGATGGATGATCCCACGGTATTTAAAGTGGACCCCAATTCGCAGCCGATTCTGACGGTGGCGGTCACCGGACCTGGTTCGGTGAAGGAAGTCAGCGAATATGCTGATAAAGTGCTGACGCGGCAGATTGAAAATGTGAGCGGTGTGGGTGAAGTGGATATGCGTGGTGGACGGTTGCGCCAGATCAACGTGATTCTGAACGCCAACAAAATGCACGCTTTCAATATTTCCACCACGGATGTGGTGAATGCCCTGCAAAAGCAAAACCTGGAATTGCCCGGTGGCGAAGTGGAGCAGCCCGAACAAACGCTGACGGTGCGGACGTTAGGGCGTATCCAGAAAGTATCAGATTTTAATAACATCGTCTTGCGTGCCACCGGTGGCGGTCAGGTGCTCCTTTCGGATGTGGCGCATGTGGAAGACGGCATGCAGGATAAAAGTAGTGCATCTGAAATTGATGGCCAGTCCATGGTGTCGTTGCGTATCCTCAAGCAAAGCGGAACTAATACCATCGCGGTGATTGATGCCGTGAAGGAACGTCTTGAAACTATCCGTGAAGGAGCTCCCAAGGGATATCAGATTCGCGTCATCGGTGACCAATCTGAATTCGTGGAAGCTGCTTTGCATGCAGTGCAGGAACATCTCTATGTGGGTGCTATTCTGGCATCATTAGTGGTGTTGGTGTTTTTGTTGAACTGGCGTGCCACCCTGATTGCCGCATTCTCCATTCCCGCTTCCATTATCTCCACATTCGGATTAATTAGTTACCTGGGATTCACCTTGAACACGGTGACCTTGCTGGCATTAACACTCTCGGTGGGTATCGTGATTGACGACGCCATTGTGGTACTGGAAAACATATCGCGATTCCTGGAGGAAAAAAATCTTCCACCTGCTGAAGCCGCCATCGAAGGAACACGGGAAATCGGCCTTGCGGTGATGGCGACCACATTGTCGTTGATCGCGGTGTTTTTGCCGGTGGCGTTCATGAGTGGGGTCGTGGGGCAGTTCATGCACTCGTTCGGCATCACCATGGCCTGTGCTATTGCGGTGTCGTTGCTGGTGGCATTTACTTTGACCCCGTCACTGTGCGCCCGCTGGCTCAAGAGTCCGTCGGCCCGGCACATGGAAGAAAATAAAAGCACGCGCGAAAGTGGTTTCTTCAGTCACATTGACCACGCTTATACCAGCCTGCTGGTCTGGTGTATGCACCGCCGCTGGTTAGTTGTGGTGGTTTGCGTGGTGACCCTGGTATCTATTGTTCCACTGATGGGGATCGTGAACAAAAACTTCCTGCCCGATGAAGATGAGTCGCAGTTTCAGGTGTCGGTGGAGTTGCCGCTGGGTGCCAGTGTGGAAGCGTCGCAGGCTGTAGGGCGCAGATTGGACAAAGAGATTAGCAAGTATCCGTGGGTAAAATATACTTCGCTCACGGCCGGCGGCAGTAGCCTGAATCGAGGTTCCATTTTCGTTAAGATGAACCCCATCGAAGAGCGCTCCATTTCGCAGCAGGAAGCCATGGTGGAGGTGCGGCAGAAGTTTGCGGGCACATATAGAGCACAGGGCGCAAAAGTGAGCGTCTCGCCCGTGAATAACTTTGGCGGTGGTGGCGGCAAACAAGCCGAAATCCAATACATCTTAAGCGGCCCTGATATGGATGTGATGGAAAAGGCAGTGGCAACGCTGTTGCCGGAAATGGCTAAAATCCCCCATGTGGTGGATCCGGATAGTTCGTTGGAATTGGGCCAGCCGCAGATTAGCGTTCACGTGGATCGCCAGATGGCGCAACAACTGGGTGTGCAGCCTGCGGATGTGGCCACGGCCATGAACTATTTGGTCGGCGATCAGCAGGTGACTGATTATACCGAGGGCGGTGAAGATTATGAAGTGCACGTGCGCGCGGCGCCCGATTTCCGCACCACGCTCGCAGGGTTGAATACGCTGACGGTGCCTTCGTCTACTCTGGGGAGCGTGCCGATTAGCAATGTGGTGAAATTTGAAACGACCACCGGGCCGGCCTCCATCGATCACTATGCGCGCCAGCGCCAGGTGACGTTGCTTGCCAATACCACTCCGGGAGCTTCTCAGGAAGAAATTGTCGAGCAACTGGAAGTGTTGATTAAGAACCTGAATCTGGGGCCCGAGTATTCCTTGCATCCAGCTGGAACGGTGAAGACGCAGCAGGAAAGTATGGTGGCCTTTTTGATGGCTGTGCTTTTGTCATTCGTCTTTATGTATTTAATTTTGGCGGCACAGTTTGAAAGCTGGTTGCATCCGGTGACGATTTTGTTATCATTGCCGCTGACCTTGCCATTTGCGTTGTTGTCGCTGGTTCTCTTTAACCAATCATTTAACCTGTTCTCCATTCTGGGTGTGCTGGTACTTTTTGGTGTGGTGAAGAAAAATGCCATCTTGCAAATTGATCACAGCAATCAGTTGCGCGAGCAGGGAATGAAGCGGTTTGATGCCATCATTCTGGCGAACCGGCATCGGTTGCGCCCCATCCTTATGACCACTATCGCATTCGTGGCGGGGATGTTGCCGCTGTTGATTTCCAATGGCGCGGGCGCGGGAGAAAACCGTTCCATCGCCAGCGTCATCGCGGGCGGACAGTCGCTTTCGCTGCTATTGACCCTGGTTGCGACTCCGGTGGTTTATTCGTTATTCGATGACGCCACTCAAATCATCTCGCGTCTCCGCCGTTCAGCTTCGGCGCGCAGCCGGTTGCGCCGCCGCCAGCGTGGCATGCAGGTGGGTGAGAGTTGAGGTTAAGAGGAATGAAAGGCGTCCGCAGGAGACGCTTCGTTTAAGATAAAAGTACTTTTACCTGGCTGGTATCATATGACAGGCAGGCAAACAGTGGAATCGCATCATAATATAAGGAATTGACACGCATGTACAAAAAATTCGGAAAATCCGGTGAAGAAAATCCCGCTGATCCCGAAGTTCAGGCTAACTCAGCAGAAACGCCGGCATCATCAGAGATTGTGCCATCGCGAAAATCGCACATGAGCTGGCTGCCCTGGGCCATTCTTGGCGCTATCATTGTGGCGCTGGTCGTTGGCATTCTTATCTTGCGGATCAAGCAACAAAAAGATTTGGCCAAAGCAGGCAAACCGCCCAAGGTCACGCCCATGGTTAATGTGGTGACAGTTAAACCGATCACTCTGCAACAGACGCTGGAAGTGACGGGTAACCTGCGCAGTAATCAGGATATCAATCTGGGATCCAAAATCAGTGGCCGCGTCGCGGAAGTGCTGGTGAAGGAAGGTGATCGCGTTAAGCGTGGTCAAGCTGTAGTGCAGTTGGATGACAAAGATCTCAAAGCGCAGGTTGATCAGGCGCGTGCCGGCGTTCTGACGGCACAGGCTCACCTCAAACAGGCACAGGCCAATTTGCCGCTCACCAAAGCGCAGGTGGAAAGCACCATTGTGCAGGCGCAATCCGCCTTGCAGCAAGCAAAGGCCAAATTGCGTCAGGCGCAATTGAATGAGCCGAATCAGACGACCACGCTCAACAGCCAGCTCAAAAACGCTCAGGAAGCGGTGAATGTCGCTCAGTCACGTCTGGCGCAGACGCAGCAAACGGCCAAACAGACCGACCAGCAAACCCAATCAATAGTGACCAGTGCCAAAGCTGGTCTGGATGCTGCCAAAGCTAATTCGTCGCGTGCTAAAGCGGCGCTGGATGAAGTCAAACGCGGCGCGCGCAGCCAGCAAATTGCCCAGGCACAGGCGCAGGTTAATCTGGCGCAGGCGCAATTAAATAATGCCAAAATCGAGCTGGATCGTCAGAAGATGTTGTTTGAGGGAGGCGCTGCCGCCAAGCAAAGTGTGGACACCGCGCAGACCAATTACGAAGTGGCCAAATCCCAGCTCGAACAGCAGCAGCAGAATTTATCTCTGGTGCGGGAAGGCGCCACTTCGGAAGAAGTGCGCCAAGCTGAAGCCAGTTATCAGCAGGCGCAGGAAGGCGTGCGTCAGGCTGAAGCAACGTTGACGCAGGCCGTTTCGGGACGTGCTCAGGCCAATGTCGCGCAGCAGGATGTCGTCAGCGCGCAGGCACAACTGGCACAATCCAAGGCTGCCTTGCGTACCGCTCAGGCCAATCTGGCACAAATTCCCATCACCAAGGAAAACACCCGCGAAGCCCGCGAACAGGTGGAATCGGCGCAGGCGGCGTTGCGTCAGGCCGAAGCTAATCGCGCTCAGTTGCCTGTGGCGCAGCAAAATGTGGCAGTGGCCCAGGCCGAAGTCAAATCGGCACAGGCGCAACTGGAACAGGCTGAAGTCAATCTGGGTTATGCGCGCATTGTGTCTCCGGTGGATGGCGTGGTGACCAAAAAACTCACCGATGCTGGAGAGACAGCCGCTCCGGGCAATGCGCTGCTGGAGATTGTGGCGCTGAATTCGGTTTATTTTGAAGCGCAAATTTCCGAAAACAGCATTGCATCCATTCTGGATCGCCAGCCGGTGCGAGTATCGATTCCTTCGGTATCGCCGAAACCGTTACAGGGATATGTCAGCGAAATCATTCCAGTGGCCGATCCCACATCCCGCCAGTTCCGCGTTCGCGTCACCATTCCCGGCTCGAAGCAAACGCTCACTCCGGGTTCTTTCGCGCGCGGCGTGGTGACCACCAAAGCCGTCAAGAATGCGCTGGTGGTTCCCAGCAAAGCCGTGCATGAAGAAGCGGGGAAGAAATTCGTCTACGTCGTCGAAGGCTCAGGTGATGATCTCAAACTGGCCACACGCCCGGTTACCACGGGCATGGAAGCTAACGATGAGACCCAGATCGTGACCGGTATTCAGGAAGGTGACCGCGTGGTTGAAAGTCAGACCAACCTGGAAGATGGCATCAAAGTGCAAATCTCTGAGCTCGCTCTGTAGGGATGTAATTTAACCCGTGTTGCGCGGTAAAAGTACTTTTACATCGATGAGCAGGATAAGCAGGATTATGAACCGGCATTTTATCCTAACCATCCTGTCCATCGATGTAAAATTCAAGAAGAAAAGTCTCTCCGCGTAATATCGGTTATCTCAAAAATAACTGGCCCCGTTTCCTTCATCGGAAGCGGGGCCAAAAGTACTTTTGTAGGGGCATGTTTCTATGTATATTCCGCCAACAGCGCCATAACGGTCCGGGCAATTTTATCGGCATCCGGCAGGGCGGCTTTTTCCAGAATGCCGGAGCAGGGGACAGGTGTATCCGCGGCGGCCACGCGGCGGATGGGGGCTTGCAGATAATCGAAACATTCTTCCATAATGCGTGCTGTGACTTCCGCCGAAACACCGCCTGTGAGGCAGTCTTCGCAGATCACCACCGCGCGCCCGGTTTTTTGCACACTTTGTGATACCGTTTCCATGTCCAGCGGCGCCAGGCTGCGCAAATCCACAATCTCGCAGGAGATGTCCTGTTGCGCTAGTTCGGCCGCGGCCTTTTGCGCTTCGGCCGTCATGCGGGAATAGGCGATCAGCGAGATGTCATTCCCTTCCAAAAGTACTTTTGCCTGGCCGATGGGAACAGTGTAATCGCCTTCTGGCGTGCCAGGTTCGGGCACCGCGCCGCGCGTGCCGTAAAGCAATTTGCTTTCCACCACAATGACCGGATTGTCGTCGCGGATGGCGCTCTTGAGCAATCCTTTGGCATCGTAGGCATTGGATGGCGCCACGATTTTGAGGCCCGGCACGTGCATCAGCCATGCTTCAAATGATTGCGAATGAGTGGGGCCATAACATCGTCCTCCGCCGGCCGGCGTGCGGATGACCATCGGCACATTACACTGGCCGCCATACATGTAATGAAATTTTGCGGCGTGATTGACGATCTGATCCATCGCCAGCGTGATGAAGTCCTGGAACATGATGTCCACGATGGGCCGCATGCCGCTGACCGCCGCGCCCACCGCCACGCCGCAGATGGTGTTTTCTGAAATGGGCGTATTGCGCACCCGTGCCGCGCCGAATTGCTGAACTAATCCTTCGGTGACTTTGAAAGCGCCTCCGTATCCGGCGATATCCTCGCCCAGGATAAACACCGATGCATCGCGCGCCATCTCTTCGGCCATGGCTTCGCGCAGTGCCCAGGAATAATAGATCTCACGCATTGCGAAGGGTTATTCGTAAACTTCGCGAGCCACTGTGGCCTCGGTGAGATTGCCGATGTTGCGGTCAAATTCATACAGTCCGCCGCGGTTGGGAGATTCCTCGCCGAGGATTTTCAGTTGATCGATGAGCTGCGTGGCGAGGGCTTCCTCTTCGATTTGCTCTTCGACAAACCATTGCAGAAAGTTGTTGGTGGGATAGTCTTTTTCGGCGTAGCCAATTTCGACAATGCGGTTGATCTCGTTGGAATTACTGATTTCCTGTTGCAGAATTTTGTCAAATAATTCAGATAATGCTTGCGGATCCGCGGGCGGCGAATCGAGCGCGCTGATCTTGCAATGGCCGCCGCGCTGATTGATGAAGGCCATGAATTTCAACATGTGTTCGCGCTCTTCGTCGGAATGATGATACAGGAATTTGGCAATTCCCGGATAACCTTGAACCTCGGCCCACGAAGCCATCGAAAGATAAAACTGCGAGGCATTGGCCTCACGGGTCATCTGCGCGTTGAGTTCTTCTTCCATCTTTTTCGAGAAACGTGCTGTCATAATAAAAATCCTTTGGTATGTGTAGGTGATAAGTTTCGCTCTTTACGCAAATCTCATGCCATGCAAGGCAATGCTGAAAAAGTACTTTTGTGGCTGGATGCCGGATTGGAAAGTTCCCTTTTAAAGGCTACCGCGTCTCCGCATTTTGCAAAGTGTCATTTCTGGGTATGGAGGCCGGCGAGATTGCTACGTAGACGACGAAATAAATTAAAGTCGTGTCATTTCGACTGGAGCGAGGAACGAGCGGAATGGAGAAATCTTGCTGTTGGAATTACCTGATACAAACGGCAAGATTTCTCCACTCCAAAATTTGCTGGCACAAATTTTTCCGGTCGAAATGACACGCAACAGACTACTAATGAACCTTGCCACTTTGAGTTTTCGTCATTCCGGCGTGCTGTTGGCCGGAATCCATAACGGCCTCTGGACGCATTCCTGGATTCCCAATAACGACATTCGGGAATGATGGAGTTGTTCATTGCTACTACTTGGCCGACTCACTGGCCTCAATGCCTCGAAATGATACTTTATCGATTGATTTGTACGCACACGGCATTTCCGCCTACTTCCGCATATCCGCCAGCAAATTATCCACCAGCTTCGCGCAGTTATCAGGATTCTGAGCGCCGAACATTTCAAAGCCGCCGCCATAGCCGAAGTTGGAACTGGTCAGAACCAGCGTGCCCTTGCCGATTTTCTGGCGCATTAAATAGGCACTCTCGCTGCCATCTTTCATGCGCATTTTGGCCAGCACTTCCCACTTATCTGATTGCGGCGTGAAGCCGGAAGCTGGCGTGATGCCATTTTGCAGCACTTTGCTCAGATCGCTGGGCGCAGTTTGCCAATCGCCATCCGCCACAAAAGTACTTTTACGGTTGGGATCGATTTTCCAGCCATCCCATTTCACCGCCGCGTCCGCGCCAAACCATTTATCAAGCGGTTTATTGCCATAACCGGAAACGATCAGCAAACCGCCGTTTGTCACGAAAGGCACAATGTCGTTTTGGATCACATCATCGGAAAGCTGAAAGACGCCGCCGCCGGGATAAAACAGCGAAATGGCATCCACGCCCTGGGCAAAAGTACTTTTAAAATCCGCATCCGTTTGCGGCGCATCGCGCACCGTGAACCCATCTTTGCGAAAAGCCGCCAGCAGCGCGTCCTTGTGGGCGTTTCCGGCATCGTAGATCAGCACGCGCTTTTGTTGCGGCGCTTTGTCCACCAGTGTGACGGTGCCGAATCCCGCCGGATCGTGATAGCTCGCATCGGGCCAGCCGGTGTTGGCGCGCCGCCGCGCGCCGTCGCGCTTGAAGGACATCTTCCAATCAGCGCCCTCTTTGGCAGTGATGCCGAAAGCATTGAAGGGCAGTTTCACATCCAAAATCCAGCTATTGGTTCCAATCGAAGTTTTGCTCACAATGGCCGGATTCCACGATGTATCGAAATTCATCGCGCCGTCGCCTTTGGCGTCATAAACGGCATTGTTGGCGTTGATGGCGATGTGAAAATAATGGCCGGAAATAGAGGGATTATCCAGGAACATCTCAATGGCGTCATCGCCGAAAACATTGCTGTCGCGCGCGGCGCCGTTGAGCACCAGATGGCTGGTATCGGCGTCGTCGCAGATGAAGCGCAGATACAGCGCGCCGTTATCCCACTGCAAAAGTACTTTTGTGGCGTCCGCGGCGGGTTGATATTTGTTATCCACAAATCCGGGCAACGGCCTGATGTCTTTCCATGCCGGATCATTGGCGTTCGCTGTCACCTGCGGCGCTTGCGCCGCGCGAATGGCATAGGTTCGCAGCCGCCCGGCGCGGCCCTGTTGCAAGAGATACACCTGACGCCAACTGTCCAGCATGGCCGTTTCGAGATTGATCTGTTCCGCAATGCGATCGCGTGTTTGCGCATCTGGCATTTTGGCGATATCCTGCCGCGCCTGCGCGAAATCACCTCGCGCCGATTGAAGCAATTGATCCGAAATAAAATAAGGCGCAAAATTAGCCGGCGGCTGTGTGAAATAAGTCAGCGTTTTGGGGCTATTCACCCAGGCCTGTTGCATGGCGGTGTAATAGCTGATCATCGGCTTTGCCGCCGCGCCAAAGATGTGCCGCGCCCAATCGTTGGTGATGGATGCCGGATCGATGGAAGCATTCCACATGGCTTGCGCCACCGCGTATACGGCCATGCGATTGGTGACCCAGTTTTGATGTTCCGGAAGATTTCCTTCGGCGTCTCTCGACTCTTTGGAAGCAAATCCATAGGATCGGCCATAGGGGAATATCTCCGATTTCCAGCCCTTGAGACCAGCCTGATGTGCCCAGGCAATTTCCTGCACCAGGAGCGGCGCGATGGGCGCATACATGGCCTTGTTAAAGGGAATAAATTCGTAACCGCGAATGCCCATCTGCCCGCCCAGCTTTTGCCACGCCAATATCTCATCGCGCGCTTTGGCGTTGCTGGGATCGGTCATGGGCTTGGTGTAATTGATGTTGTAGGTGGTGTAGCCAATCAGGTTAAACGGCGCCACTTCGGTGGGCACATTGCGATAGGCCTGATAGGCCAGCGCCTGATAATGCTTGCCGGGATATTGCTGATTGACCAGTTGAATGACGGCGGCGCAGAATTTTTGCCAGCGCGTGCTGACATCCGGCGCCATGGCCTTGCATTGATCGCATTCGCAGAAATGCCCTTGATCCGCCGCCAGAAAACCGATGCTGTCGGCGTCCGGATACTTCTTCCACCACGCTTCGATTTTTTCCGCCACGGCATGCTGCACCGCGATATTAGACCAGCACAACTGCGCAGCGGCCTTGGGTGGAAACTGCCGCTTGCCGCCATATAGCGCGAGATATTCGGGATGCTGTTTTAATAATTCCGGATCCAGCGTAATATTATGCCCGCCGATGATTCCCTTCATGCCTTTTTCATGCAGGTCTTTAATATGTTCTTCGGAGAGAACCCAACCCTGCAAATGATGCCAGTTCATGCGATTGCGTGACATCCAGATCATGGTGTCTTCATCCCAGTGCGGCGCGTCGATGGACAGCGAGCGATCCTCCAGAGAAGGCGCCTGGCGCACATCCAAATTAGCGATGGAGATAGTTTGTTGCGATGGCAGATATTCGCCGGTTGGGCCGGGCCAATACCAGCGGCAATTTAATTGATCCTGCAAAAAAGTGTATACGGCAAAGAGCGCCGCGCTTGGTGTTTTACCGGCCAGGAAAAGTACTTTTCCCCGCGTGACATTACGCACTTCTTCGATGTTATCGGTATTGAATAAATTGGCCGCTTTGATTTCCGGCACACTCTGCGGCGTGCCGATGACAACGCTAAAAGTACTTTTAGAGATAGCATTGGCAATGGGCAATTGCGCGCCACTGATTTTTTGAAGGGTATTTTGCAATTCGGATGCGGCATATTTTTCTGTTGGTGAGGCGTTGGCGCTGATGACAATTTGCGCATTGGATTGGCCGTTTTGCACTAATGATATTTGCTGCGCCTGACACCCGGCGGTGCAGCACAAACTGAATAGCAATGTAATAAATGTGTATAAAAGTACTTTTTTCATGAATTGACCTTGGTTTGATGTTATTTATTGAACGTAAGGATTCCAGTAAGGGCTACAAGTGGCACGCGAATAGTTGACGGATGTGGGAGGATTGCACCAACCGGAAAGTTGTGTCACAGTCTCACCGCTCATTTGGGCCTTACTCATCCACTTGGCATGCCCATCCGCGTAAACCGCGTTGAAGCCTTCCAAATGAGGTATCATGGATGAACTGACAGTTGCATTGGAACTGTTAGCCCAACCATACCAGTTCCAGGGATTTGCTATCCATGAATATTGGCTTTCATAATCCATGGATAAGAATACTTTTGAGGGCTTTTCGATAGTGGACTGCGACAGGGGAATATCCCGTGGAGGCACCCATTTAAAATACTGTCCGTAGAGGTACCAATTGCTGATAGCAATGTTGTAACCATAAGAGGGGATATGCAGATTGTATGGGTTGTGAGTAAGGTCAGGGCGTGATGTATAGCTGGGGCATTCAAATATTTGAGTGCTCTTGACATAGGGAAAAATTAGATCCATCCAGGTGATGTAACGCGTCACCGTGGCGCCACTATTATTATATACGCCGTATACATAACCAGGATAAGAGTGGTCTGTTTGTAATTGCGCAGGATTATTACTGCCTGCCCCCAGCGGGTGATATGCTGCCAGTGGATACTTGCTATCATAATCTTGTACATACATCATAAACCCCAATCCAATCTGTTTCACATTACTCAGACAACTCGCCCTTCTCGCGCTTTCCCGTGCCCGCGCGAACACCGGAAAAAGGATTGCTGCGAGAATGGATATAATCGAGATAACCACAAGTAATTCGATTAAGGTGAATCCTGCGAATCTGTTCGTTTGCCGTTTCATTTGATGTTCCCTCCAAAATACGAAGTTGATTCCCGCACTGCCAGTTGCGGTAAAAGGACTTTTTGCTGGAATGATTTTTGGGGATGGTGGATGCGTGCTTCCAGCATCTCCCAGGCGAGGCGGCACATTTCCTGTACCGGTTGCACAATGGTGGTCAGGGGCGTTTCCAGATATGCCGTATCTTCGATGCCGTCACATCCCACCAGCGCCACTTGCTGCGGCACTTTGATGTTCAGATCGCACAGCGCGCGGTAAACGCCCAGCGCCACTTCATCATTAAAACACAAAATGCCGTCCGGATGGCCGTGAGCCGTTACATAGGCGCGCACATCCTGCCGCGTGGTGTGGCGGGCATTGGCGGCGAGGGGAATGAATTCGGCTTTCCGGCCATGCTCCTGCAAGGCTTTGGCATATGCCGCTAAACGCAATTCATTGTTTTCAATGGAGTCTTGCTGTGCCGCGAAAGCGATGCGGCGGCAGCCGATTTCGATCAGATGGGAAAAGGCTTCCTTGACGCCATGCGCCAGATCAATCCCCACATAATCGAGATGATCCACCTTGTAATGCGTGCCGCCCATGCTCACAACGGGCGCAGGCCAGCGTCCAAAAGCCTTCCAATGTGCGTCCAGTGCGGTGCCGGCTTCCAACGCTAATACTCCGTCCAGCGGCCAGGGAAAAGTACTTTGCAATAGCTGAGGATCATCTTCGGTGTGCCCGGCATGGAGACAACTCACCAGCAGGTGATTCTCCGAATGTTGCAGTTCGGTTTCCACGCATCGCGTCACCGAGGCATAATGGGCCTGGGCCAGATTCCACATGCACAGCCCGACCAGATTGGAGCGTCCGGTGGCCAGCGCGCGCGCCGAACGATTGGGGTGATAGCCCAATTCTCGCGCCACCGTTTGCACCCGATTTGCCGTTTCCGTGCTGATGCTGCCGTTAGAGCGCTCGCGGCCATTCAGCACGAATGACACCGTTGCCTGAGAAACTCCGGCAACTTCCGCGATCTGGCTCATGGTGACATTCGGCATAATTAGCTCAGCATAAAAGTTCTTTTAGTAAAGCGCATTACTTGGCTGTCATTATACCACTTTCTCGCAGAAGTCAAACATTTATTTTTGCGGGTATTCTAAATGGAAACGTGAGGCGTTAGTTGTTGCTGTTTGTCAATATGGTGGACGATATGTAATTCCCCGTTCGCTCGCGCAACGCGTCAATGACTAATGTTTTTGGATTAATCATTTTATCCTCTATTTTGATAACGGGTAATTGAAAATCAGGAGAATCCTTCTTCGCCATCTCCACATACCAAAGACCGCCAATGTTTTTCCAGGTCACTTTGCCTACATAACGCGCCGCATCTTCCAGCCACAACATTTGATACCTGTCATTGGCGCAGTCGGCATTGGGGTATCGTTCTAAAAGCAAAGCTTCAAGGACATCCAGAGATTCTAAGGAAAAATCTAATTTGTCCCTGATGGGGCGCTCGAATGTCAGGAGAAAATAATCTAATATAAATCCGAAATCAAAAATCCAGAATTCATATTCTCGCTTCGTTTGCAAAAGCGTATTACAGAGGTATTTTTCATGGGCACTATTGTAATAAACATCCAGGTCAAAAGTACTTTTATCTATTTGGTACTCACTGTATTTGAGACAGTTATTAAAAACACCGACGATATATTTGCGAGTTCTCCGGTCTATTGATGCGGTTACCAACGACCTTGGATATAAATCCGCATCGTTGTCAAACGCAAGAACCGGTAACTTGTAATAAAAATTGCCTTTACTCTTATAGTTGACTTTCCAAGTTCCACCCAGATGATTCTTAAAGACTTCACCGACATATTTACCGGCATCATCAAACCAAACCGTCTCATATCGATCACGGAGACTTGCTATGTCGATGTATTTACTCAGAACAACTTTTTCAAGTTCACTCAAAGAATTAATACTGAAGTCTAAGAGCACGTCGTGCTCTCGATATATTGATTCGACGAAATAACGAACTTGCGCCGGCACCTCACTGACCCAACGTTCAAATTCGCGCTTGCCATGCACAAATGACATGTATGTGTTTTTGGGCTGCCGCCAGGGAATATTTGTTTTTATATATTTCATAGTTATTCAAAAGGCAATTATCAGCATCGCTTGCCTATTACCCAAAATTTAAGACAAATGTTTAAAGTTTTCAATCGCAACTATTAATGCCGTTCTCCAATATTCACTTTCTTGCTCTTGCATTGTTATAGCGAGTTGAGGAACATTTCCTTTTGTCGCTACTCCGTAGACTCGATACTGTCCCCAAGGCTGAACCGGAGCAGTATCATCA
>Ga0182738_1002032_pt1 | contig 24451 bp, 23 predicted proteins | sample eDN5th30CBELigMG_FD_128876 | JGI IMG/M metagenome (GOLD analysis project Ga0182738, IMG submission 128876) | Enriched Miracle-Growth compost microbial communities from Emeryville, California, USA - eDNA 5th pass 30_C BE-Lig MG (version 2)... ...
CGAAGCGCGCGGTCTCTATGAAATCCTCACCAAGCAGGCCGAAGGTTACGCCCGCATCGTCAGCGCCGCCGGCGGCAATCCTGAACAAGCCATCGCGTTCTTCATCGCCGACAAACTGCCCGAGCTTATCAAGACTCAGGTGGAAGCCGTCAAGAATATCAAGATCGACAAGATCACCGTTTGGGACGGACAAAATCAGGCCGACGGCAAAACCTCCACAGCCAATTTCATTTCCGGCATGATGCAATCAGTGCCGCCACTCAATGATCTCTTCAAAATGGCCGGCATGGAATTGCCCAGCTATTTGAAAGGCACCGCCGCTTCCACCACAACAGTTCCGGTTTCTCCGGTAAGCACGGAAGAAAGCACCGTCGAAAACATTCCGCCTGCGGAGAACGAAACTACGCCCTAACCTGCTGAGGTTTTGTGAGTAGATGGTAAGTTTGATACGTGCAAAAGTACTTTTGCACGTATCAAAGGCGTCAAGATATGCAAAACATATTGACTAGGATTTCACTCAAAACACTACCTTTGCTATTAATATCACTGACACTTTTATTAGGCTTTTGCGTTACGGGAATAGCGCAAAAAGCAACTGAGAGTGCATTGACATCTACGCCATTGCCTTTAGACAAAATGAACTCCATTAGATTTGACACAAATCTGTCAGATCAACAAAAAGTGCTTGCATTGATCCACATTTTGGATCAGCGAATATCACAGGCTCCAATACCAGACCCAACCGGCAACAAACCTGCTCCGGCACACGAATATTCTTACATTATCCGTTATATTGCTGCGCATAATGACGATACCAAAGCCTCCCGGAACGGAAGAATTCATGCTATTGAGACTGTCATTAGTCAACTTAATACATTGCAAGATATCACCCATAAAGATGAAGTCCGCACTTATCTCTACATCGCCCTTGCAAGTGCAGGCGGCAATGCCCCGGAAGATGTATTATTGAGTTTGCTTAATAATCCGGACTCACCTACGGATATCCTCAACGCAGTTCTGATAGCAATGCAATATTCCACTGTTCCAATTCATTCCTTGCCACGTCTATTGGAATTAACCGAGCATCCCTATAATTATGTATTTCTCAATGATTTAGGAACTCCTAATCCCCGCCGCATTTATCCCATCCGCGAAGCTGCATTAGCTGATTTAACCCAATTAGGAATTCAAGCCAAAGCGGTTTCTATCAAAGATGAGAAAGTTGATCCGGGCTGGAAAGCCAGACTTTCGACGACGGTGATTGAGATAGATCGAAAATCCTTAGTGGCAAAATTGCGTGAATGGCTCAGCAGCGACGATCCTAAAATCTGGCGGCCTGCGGCGGAAGTTATTCATCAAATCCCCGGCGATGATATAAAGACAATGCTAACGAATTTTTTGAAGCAAAATAAATTATCAGATGAAAAGAAACAGGTATTAACGCGGGAATAATACAATTGGTGGCAGGGTGCGTTAAAATGAATTCCCGTATTCATTCGCGATATCATCTCAAAAGTACTTTTACGCTCCCATCCATGAACGCTATCATCACTTCTCGCCACAACACCCTGTGCCAACTGGCCAGATCGCTGCATCATACAAAGTATCGCCGCAAACATGGACTATTTTTCATTGAAGGCGAAAATGCTGTATATAGCGCGATTCATGCAAAGTGGGAATTGACGGCTGTCTTTTGCGCTCCGGCTGATGTGGGAATAATGCAGGCGTTGCTGGCAAAAAACGGTTATCCGATTTCAATGTTGCATCAAATGGAAACGTCTGTTTTGCAATCGATCAGCGAAACACAAACTTCGCCACGGTTCGCCGCCATCGGCAAACTTAAAAGTACTTTTGATCCAGCGATTTGGCAGCAGGCAAAAGTACTTTTGGTACTGGATGGCGTAAGTGATCCGGGAAACGTGGGAACGCTATTGCGAGCCGCTGATGCCGCGGGAACGGGGGGCGTGATTCTCACCGGAAACAGTGCCGATCCCTATTCGCCCAAAGTGATTCGCTCCAGCGCCGGCAGCATTTTTCATTGTCCAATGGCACTGATTGATCATGATGCATTGCTCGCGCACAGCGCAGACGAGGAATTTGCTATTGTTGCCGCGGATGCGCACGGCGGCGTGAACTTTCGCACCTTCGCCTGGCCTCAAAAGTACTTTTTAGTGTTGGGAAATGAGAAACATGGCATCTCGCCGCAACTTCTGGCCGCGGCCCATCACCGCGTTACGATTCCCATCCAAGGCCGCGCCGAATCGTTAAATGTGGCGATGGCGGGAACGGTCTTGCTCTTCGTATGAAAAAACGCTCCCTTTCCTAAATCGGAAAAGGAGCGTTTCTTATGAGTTAAAACTAAGCGCTTTTGACTTTTGCGCGGCTCTTGGATTTTGCCGCCGGCGCCTTGGGCTTGAGCTTGGCTTTGGTACCGGATGCGGCCGGAGTAGCAGTTTTGGCTTTTGGTGTTTTCGGCTTCGACTCGGCTTTGGCGGGCTTTTCCTTCATCGCTTCTTTCTCTGTAGATTTCGGCTTGGTGCCTTTCGCCGTTTTTTCGTCAGTCTTGCCTTTATCCTTTGCCTTGGACTTAGACTTGGACTTGGATTTCGACTTGCCCTTAGCCTTGTCATCCGCGTTCTTATCGCCGTCCTTGGCCTCGCCCTCTTCGCCTTCCTTCTTCTCCGCTTCCTCTTCCTGCGGCTCAAACATAGCCTCGGACAAATGGCTCTTGCGCAATTTACGCAGCGCCTGGCCTTCGATCTGGCGCACGCGTTCGCGGCTCACTTTGAAATAAGCGCCCAGTTCCTGCAAGGTGTGCGCCTTGCCGCCATGCAAGCCATAACGCAAATTCACCACTTCGCGTTCGCGCTCGGTTAATTCGCTCAAGGCATCGCGCACATCTTCGCGCAGAATGGCAGTTTGCGCCGCTTCTTCGGGTTCGATGGCATCGGCATCTTTGAGCATATCGATGAAATCTTCGCCGTCGCCGGAATCGCCGATTTCATCATCCAGCGAAAAAGTTTCCGCCATGTTCAAAAGTACTAATTCGGCGGTATCTTTATTGACATTCAATTTGCCGGCCAGCTCTTCCACGGTTGGCTGACGGCCCAGCGACTGCACCAGCAGCGCGATGGTGCGATAGGCGGTTTTGGTCAGTTCCGCGATGTGCGCCGGCACGCGCACCATCTTGGCCTGATCGGCGATGGCGCGGCTCATGGCCTGGCGAATCCAGAAAGAGGCGTAGGTGCTGAAACGATATCCCAGAGCGGGATCAAATTTGCGCGCCGCGCGCATCAAACCGAAATTTCCCTCCTGGATAAGATCAGCCAAAGTGAGTGAATGATTGTGTCCCTGATGCAATTGCTTGAGCGCCATGGTGATGACCAAACGCAGGTTGGCTTCCACCATCCGCTTATACGCCGCCTCGTCGCCCTTGGAAATTTTATATCCCAATTCTTTTTCTTCGGTCGCGGTCAGAAGCGGCGTTTTCTGCGCCATCTTCACCCATGCCGCGACGGCATCCGGCAACGCGGACGAGGTCGCTTCGACATTTCGTGAATTTTGATTATTCGGATAATTCCTGCTCATGCGGGCTATTCACCTTTTAAAATAAAAATGGTTTATTGAGTTCTGTTACTTGCTGTTAAAAGCATTTTTATGCAAGTGATTTCAAGTGCCGCGGGACATCATGACACGTCAACTTGCGGCCATAGGCGGCTTTATAAATAATATGCGGCAAATCCAGCCGCAACAATACATTATACCACAGAAAATCACAATATCCAAATGGATTTTTACGGGTATAACAGAGAGTGGAACTGAGTAAAAGTACTTTTAACAAAACACATATCCATCGCAGAACAATACTTTAGACGACGGAAATCCACAGAAGTTTCTCGGCCCGCGGCGCCAGTGTTTTGTAAACTATTGTCGATTTATGGACACTTCGCAGGATATTTCACCAATGGCGACCGCATTCGATCCTCACCCCGTGGAGGATAAATGGTATCAATTCTGGCTCGATCAAAAGTACTTTCAGGGCGCTGACGCCGCCGGCAAGCCGCATTATTGCATCACCATTCCGCCGCCCAACGTCACCGGCTCGCTGCATCTGGGCCACGCCATGCAGCATTCCATTCATGACTGCCTGATCCGCTATCACCGCATGCGCGGCGATAACACGCTGTGCGTGCCCGGCACCGATCACGCTTCCATCGCCACGCAGGTGAAAGTGGAAAAAAAGATACATGCCGAAACCGGCCAGACCCGTCACGATGTGGGCCGCGACAAATTCCTGGAACACGCCTGGGAGTGGAAGGAAAATTACGGCAACACCATCATCGGCCAGTTGAAATCGCTGGGTTGTTCCTACGATTGGGACGGCGAACGTTTTACGATGGACGAAGGTTATACGCGGGCGGTTTTGACCGTTTTCAAAAAATGGTATGACGAAGGATTGATTTATCGCGGGCTGCGGTTGGTGAACTGGTCGCCCGGCGCGCAAACCACTGTCAGCGATTTGGAAATTGAGTATCGCGATGTGCAAAGCAATTTGTGGCATTTGAAATATCCTGTCGTGGGCAGCGATGACTTTATCGTCGTCGCCACCACGCGCCCCGAAACCATGCTCGGCGACACCGCTGTAGCGGTCAACCCGAAAGATGAACGCTATACAAATTTGATCGGCAAGAAAGTACTTTTGCCGCTGATGAATCGCGAGATTCCCATCATCGCCGATGACATGGTAGATCGCGAGTTCGGTTCGGGCGCCGTCAAAATCACGCCGGCGCATGATCCCAACGACTACGAAACCGGCCTTCGCCACAATCTGGAACAGATCACCGTCATCGGCTTTGATGCCAAAATGACGGAAGCCGCTGGCGATTATGCGGGGCTGACGCGCGAAGAAGCGCGCCGCGCCGTGGTGCGCGATTTGAAAGCGCAGGACTTGCTGGAAAAGATTGAACCTTACACGCATTCCGTCGGCCATTGCCAGCGCACCGGCAGCGTCATCGAACCGCTGCTTTCGGAGCAATGGTTTGTGGCCATGAAAAAATTAGCCGCGCCCGTCGCCGAAGCCATCCGCGCCGGACGCGTGAAATATGTGCCGGAGCGATTCGCGCAAACCTCGCTGGAATGGCTCGACAACATCCGCGACTGGTGCATCTCGCGCCAGCTTTGGTGGGGCCATCGCATTCCGGTTTATTACGGGCCAAACGGCGAAATTGAAGTGTCGCTGGAACCGATCACCAAAGACGGCTGGCATCAGGATGAAGACGTTTTGGACACCTGGTTTTCCTCGGCGCTGTGGCCGTTCGCGGTTTTGGGCTGGCCGGATGATTTGCAAAAAGAATGGTATCCAACATCGGTTTTAATCACCGGCCGCGATATTTTGAATCTGTGGGTTTCGCGCATGATCATGACCAGCCTGCATTTTCTGGACGGCGAAATTCCGTTCCACGAAGTGATGGTGCATCCGACGGTGCAGGATTGTTTCGGCCTGCGCATGAGCAAAAGCCTGGGCACCGGAATCGATCCGATGGGGCTGATTGAAACCTACGGCGCCGACGCCACGCGATTTGGATTATTGCAATTAGCCACAGGAACGCAGGATGTGCGTTTCATCGATAACGCAGAAGTACTTTTGGGCGAAACCAAAGTGCGCGAATGCGTGCGCAAAGGCGAGCCGATTCCGTTGCAATGGGACGGCAAACCGGGCGAGCGTTATCCGCAGATGCTTTCCGCGCGCAATTTCGCTAATAAGATTTGGAACGCCGCGCGGCTGATTTTATCGGCCAGCAACGAAACGTTCCCTGAGCGGAGCCGAAGGGAATTGGCAGATAATAATGGCGCTTTGGCTAGGCTCACTTCGACTCCGCTCAGTGAACGTAGCGTGGAATCGCTGGAAGCGCGCTGGCTACTATCGCGATTATCTGCAACCATCAAAACCGTCACGCAATCGCTGGAGCGCTATGAATTCGAACACGCCGCCGGCGCGTTGTATGAATTTCTGTGGGGCGATTTTTGCGATTGGTCATTGGAATTAGCCAAGCCCGCTTTGCATCAACACGATAAAAGTACTTTTGAATTGCTGGCTCATGTGCTCGATCAATCGCTGCGATTATTGCATCCTTTCATGCCGTTTTTGAGTGAAGAGATCTGGCAGAAATTGCCGCGCCAATCCAATGATCCCATTTCGCTATGCATCGCGGCATGGCCGGAAAGTACTTTTGAAGACAAAACCGCCGAAGCAGATTTTGCCATATTCCAGGAAACCGTGCGCACCATCCGCAACCTGCGCGCCGAGGCAAAAATTCCGCCATCACAAAAGATAAAAGTACTTTTATCGCTTTCGCAGAATCAGCCCTTGTTCGAGACGCAAAACGAAAAGCTGGCGCATCTGGCGGGAGCGGAAGAAATTACATTATTGCAATCCAACCAGCAGCCGGCAAATGCGCTTTCGGCCAAATTGCCGTGGGGCGAAATCTATTTGCCGATGGAAGGCCAAATCGACATCAAGGCCGAAATCGCGCGGCTGGAAAAGGATCTGGCTAAACAACAACAGGAATGGGAACGCGTGAATAAGAAATTATCCAACGCGGCGTTCGTGGAAAAAGCGCCGCAGGCAGTGGTGGAAAAGGAAACCGCCAAGCGCAACAACTTCGCGGCCAATATCGCGAATTTGAAAGAACGCATCGCCTCATTCACTTCATAAGGAACCGCCGTAAAAGTACTTTTATGCAACCAATTTCCAATAATCGCACCCCCGAAGCAGCGGCGCGCCAGCGCAAAAAGGTGATCACCGCCATCATTGCCATCGTCATGTTGGCAACGCCCGTGGTGGGAACTCTCATTCTTTATGCCACGGTTTCGCGCCAGACCAAACAGGTCAACACCACCTGCCAGGCGCATCTGGCCATTCTGGGCCGGGCCTTTCTGGCATATGCCAAAAACCACAACGACACCTTGCCGCAGGCAACTAATTGGACCAAAGAAATTGAGCCTTACGTTAGCGATAAAAGCGCGTTTCGCTGCCCCAATGATTTGACGAAAGGCTTTGCCTCTTACGCCATGAACGACGCATTAAGCGGCAAAAAGTTAAGCGCCCTCCAGGATACATCGCATCTGGTACTCTTATACGAAGTGGATAAAAGCGGCGATGCGCCTCATGGCGAAGGCAAAGACATCTACAATATTGGCCATGACCGAGGCGGCCAGGGTCGTCACGGCGCTGATTTTTATCGTTTCAATTATTATCTCTTCGCCAACGGCCAGGTTACTTATCCACGGGCATTCAAAGACACCGAACAATACGTATGGAACGCCGATGGCGCCAAAGACGCCAGCCCCGCCACGACGCCCCAGCAATCAGACAGCGAGCATCCTGGCGATTTGACGTTTTAATGCAATACAAAAGTACTTTCCGAGACATCAAATAAATTTTCACAGGAGAATCCCAAAGACATCTCATTGCGATGCAACCAAAAGTACTTTTACTCCCATGAAAATCTCTCTGCCCATCACTGTTGTCGCTTTTGAGACCGATTATGGCGGTGTTGTTTCCAATACGCGTTACGTGGAATATATCGAACGGGGACGGTACGCGCTGATGCATGCGGCGGGGCTTAAAACAGAAGAAACCTGGAAAACATATCGCGTGCAACCAATCGTGCGGCATCTCGACATCGCTTATCTCAGCGGCGCGCATCATGAAGATGAGCTGATCCTGGAAGCCACTGTGCAGGAGCATACGCGCAGCACCACTATTCTGCATTTCGTGCTGCGGCGCGGCGATGAGGAATTGATGCGTGCCACGCAAACACTGGCTTATATCAATGACCGCTGGCGGCCAACGCGCGTACCGGATATTTATCGCGATCACTTTCCCGTGGGAGACTAATTGCTTATGCCCTCTTTCACAAAAGTACTTTTAACAGGCGCCGATGGCCAGCTGGCGAATGCCATCAAAAGAACTGCGCCAGAGAGTTGCGAAATTATCGCATTGGGACGCAATGACTTAGACATTTGCGACGGTGCGAATGTGTCAAAAGTACTTTTGGCGCATCATCCTGATTGTGTCATCAATGGCGCGGCTTATAATTTGGTCGACAAAGCGGAAATAGATGGCGCAGCGGATGCTTTTGCGATTAACGCGATTGGCGTTGCGCATCTGACACGGCATTGCAAAATGCAGGATATTCCATTGGTGCATTTTTCCACCGATTTCGTTTTTGACGGCCACAAAAAGTCGCCTTACACAGAAACCGATTGCACCGGGCCTTTGAGCGTTTACGGCGCATCCAAACTGGCGGGCGAAAACATTACTCTATCGTCAAGCGATATGAATTATGTCGTTCGCGTCAGCCGTCTCTTTGGCCCGATTAAGATCAAGGAAAATTCCGCCGGTCAAAAACCCACTGGCAATTTCCCATTGACAATGCTGAAACTGGCGGCATCGCATTCGCAAATTCGCGTGGTAAACGATCAGATCGGCACACCGTCCTATACGCCGGATCTGGCAAAAGTACTTTGGCAATTGCTGGAAAAAGGTGCGGGCGGCCTGTTCCATCTTTCCAACAGCGGTGAAGTGGCATTCGACGAATATGCACGCACGATTTTTGAAATAGCGAAAGTTGACTGTGAAGTTATTGGAATCAGCAGCGCCGAATATAACGCGCCCGCAAAACGGCCGCTCTACTCTACTCTTTCTCAGCAGAAACTCCATCAAACTGGTATTCAACCATTGCGGCCCTGGCGCGATGCGTTAGAAGAATATTTAAAAAACATCCCTACAAAAATGGCCGGACACGCATAAAACGTGTCCGGCCGTTATAGCGTAAATGCTGCGTTTACGCGTTATAGGTGCTCGATGAAACATCGCCGCCGTGGCCTGTCCAGTTGGTGTGGAAGAACTCGCCACGCGGTTTATCGATGCGCTCGTAGGTGTGCGCGCCGAAGTAGTCGCGTTGCGCCTGCAACAGGTTGGCCGGCAAACGCGCACTGCGATAACCGTCGTAGAAACACAGCGCCGTGGAAAACGCCGGAACGGGCACGCCCAGTTCCACCGCTTTGGCCACCACGTGCCGCCACGATCCCTGGCTTTCGTTGATGAGATTCTTGAAGAAATCATCCAGCAACAGGCTTTGCAGCTTGGGATCTTTGGCGAAGGCGTTCTTGATATGTTCCAAGAACGCGCTGCGGATGATGCAGCCTTCGCGCCACATCATGGCGATGCTGCCGAAATTCAAATCCCAGTCATATTCCTTCTCGGCTTCCTGCAACAGCATAAAGCCCTGCGTGTAAGACACCACTTTGGAAGCCAGCAAAGCGCGGCGGATGTCTTCGATGAAGGCTTCCTTGTCGCCCTCAAACTTGGCATCGGGGCCGGAAAGTACTTTTGAGGCATGCACCCGCGCATCTTTGAGCGCCGACAGACAGCGCGCATAGACCGCTTCGGTGATCAGCGTCACCGGAATACCCAGATCCAGCGAATTGACGCCGGTCCATTTGCCGGTGCCCTTTTGTCCGGCGGTGTCGAGAATCTTCTCCACCAGCGGCTCGCCGTCTTCGTCTTTGAAAGCCAGAATGTCGCGCGTGATTTCAATGAGATAACTATCCAGCTCGGTCTTGTTCCACGCGGCGAAAATTTCGTGCATCTCATCCGCGCCCAGGCCCAGCGCCGTTTTCAAAATCTGGTAGGCTTCGCAGATGACCTGCATGTCGCCGTATTCGATGCCGTTGTGCACCATTTTCACATAATGACCGGCGCCGTCGCGGCCCACCCAGTCACAGCACGGTTCGCCACTGGGCGTCTTGGCGGAAATGGCCTGAAAAATATCCTTCACCAACGGCCAGGCTTCTTCGCTGCCGCCGGGCATGATGGACGGCCCGTGGCGCGCGCCTTCCTCGCCGCCGGAAACGCCGGTGCCGATGTAGAGCATGCCCTTTTCTTCCAGTTCTTTGGTGCGGCGGCGCGTATCCAGGAAAAAGGAATTGCCGCCGTCGATGATCAAATCGCCCGGTTCCAGATGCGGCAGGATATGCTCGATGAACTGATCCACCGGATCGCCGGCTTTGACCATCAGCATAATCTTGCGCGGCCGTTTCAGCTTGCTCACCATGTCCTCGATGGAATGCGCGCCGATAACGTTGGTGCCTTTGGCTTCGTTGTTCAGAAAGTCATCCACTTTCGAAACGGTGCGGTTGAAAGCGACAACGGTGTAACCATTGTCGTTCATGTTCAAAATCAAATTCTGGCCCATCACGGCCAGCCCGATAACGGCAATATCGCCTTGCGGTTCTGACATATGTAATATTCCTTGTAGGGGCATCCCTTGGGGATGCCCGATTTGGTTTCGGGCACGCCCGAGGCGTGCCCCTACGCTCATCGCTGAATACGCGCCGAGCCGCCTTCCGCGAACGCTTTCACCTGTTCCACAGTCGTCATCGTGGTGTCACCCGGGAAAGTCGTCAGCAACGCGCCGTGCGCCCAGCCCAGCTTGACGGCTTCGGCGGGTTCTTCGCCGTTCAAAATGCCATAGATGAAACCGGAGGCAAATCCATCGCCGCCGCCCACGCGATCCAGCACATTCAATTCCGCCGTCGGCGCGGTGTAGGTCTGGCCGTTGATCCAGGCCACTGAACTCCAACTGTGGTGATTGGTGTTATGCACTTCGCGCAGCGTGGTGGCCACGACTTTGACGTTGGGATATTTGGCGATCACGTTATCGATCATACCAAAGAAGGTGCTGGGATCGAGCTTGGAGGACGACTCCACTTCCGGCCCTTTCACGCCCAGGCCTTTTTGCAAATCTTCTTCGTTGCCAACCAACACATCCACATTTTCGACGATGCGCTTGATGACGGAAACGGCTTTTTCTTCGCCGCCCCAGATATTCCACAATTTGGCGCGATAATTCAAATCGAAAGAGGTGACAGCGCCGGCCGCTTTGGCGGCTTTCATGGCTTCCACGATCAATTCGCCAGTGGTTTCTGACAGCGCTGCGAAAATACCGCCGCTGTGGAACCAGCGCACGCCCTGGCCGAAAATGGCGTCCCAATCGAAATCGCCCGGCTTGAGCAATCCGCCCGCTTCGTTGCAGCGATTGTAAAATACCACCGGAGCGCGCACGCCTTTGCCCTGATCGCTATAAACGGTGGCCATGTTGGGGCCGTTCACGCCGTTGTGCTCGAAGCGCTTATAAAAAGGCCGCACGCCCATGGCGCGCACGCGTTCGTTGATGAGATCGCCGATGGGATAATCCACCATTGCGGTGGCGACGCCGGTATTCAAACCGAAACAATCGGACAGATTGGCCGCCACATTAAATTCGCCGCCGCTGACGTGAATGTCGCAATGCGTGGCTTTGCGGAAGGGGATAATTCCCGGATCGAGGCGATGCACCATCGCGCCCAGAGACACAAAATCAAGTTCACTTTTCGGCTTGATATTTAGCCCATAACTCATGTTTACTGTTCACCTAACCTAATATTTTTCGCTATTAATCATCTCATTTTTTGAGCCTTTTGGCAAGCCGGATGCGCAGCCATCTTGTCGATAACGCGTATCTTACTTCACTTTACAACGCTACGCAAAAGTACTTTTATGGTAAAAGTACTTTTCGCGCATCAAGCGCCTTCAAGGAGACATCACAATGACACAGAAATTACCGGTTGCTCTGCAACTCTACACCGTCCGCGATCACACCAAAGACGACATGGCCGACACGCTGCGCAAAGTGGCTGCAATGGGTTACCAGGGCGTAGAACTGGCGGGTTATGGCAATCTTAACCGTGAGCAATTGAAAGAGGTGATCGACGAAACAGGATTGCAGGTGGTGGCCGTGCACACCAATCTGCCGCGTTTACAAAATGAGGTGGAAGACATTGTTGCCGAAGCCAAAGTGTTCGGCCATCAATTTGTGGTTTTGGGATCTGTACCTGCGGAATTGCGGGAGAGCGCCGACACCTGGAAACAAGCGGCGAAAACGTTAAATGCCGTCGGCGAACAATTGCGCCAGCACAATTTGCAATTTTGCTATCACAATCACGCGTTTGAATTTGAAACCCACGACGGCGAATATGGCTTTGATCTTTTGTTCGCCAACAGTGATCCGCAAAACGTGCAATCGGAGCTGGATTCCTACTGGGTGAAAAAAGGTGGCGAAAGTCCCGTGGCTTATCTGCAAAAATACACCGGCCGCGTTCCCCTGCTGCATATCAAGGATATGGCAGCGAATGGCGACTTCGCTGAAATCGGCAACGGCACCATGAACTGGGATGATATTTTCAACGCTGCAGAATCCACCGGCGTGCAGCATTACATCGTGGAACAAGACATCTGCCCGGGCGATTCGCTGGCCAGCGTGCAATTAAGTGTGGAGAATTTGAAGAAGATGGGGAAATTATAAAGGTTTCTGGCGTAAAAGTACTTTTGGAAGGTTTCTCCATTCCGCTGCTTCCTCGCTCCAGGCGAAATGACACAACCTTTCATGATTTCACCGACAAAAAAACCTTCCCTTTGCAGGGAAGGTTTTTTGTGTTGTTGTTACGGGGCCGGCGGAGCGTCTTCCGGGGGAGCCGGAGCATCTTCCGGAGCCGGCGGGGTGGTGCCGTCCTCAGTCGGGGTTGCAGCGTTGTCTTCCGGTGCATCGGTGGGGCTGCTGCATCCAGCCATCACGATACCGCCAACTAACGACCCCATTACTGCCAACAGTGCGAAACGACGAATCCAACTTTTCATTGACAACCTCCTTACGGGTTTCACCAAAGTATAAATGTTGGAATTTTTTCATGCAAGTCAAATTTTTAAAATTTGACAATTTTTTTTATGACTCACTTTTGCTGGCGGCTCCTGTTGGCTCGGCAGCACAAGCGCAAGAACCTTCTTTAGCGCCGCAGGAATCAGCGGATTTGCTCTCACTTGATTCCGTAGATTTCGCAGCTGGCGGGCGGGAATCAGTGATATAAAATCCACTTCCTTTGAAAATAGTGCGCACCGGATGAAACACTTTTTGCACCTCGGCGCCACATTCCGGACAGGCCGGAGCATCCGCTCCTACTTCCTGCCACAACTCAAATTGATGATCACATTGCTTACATTTGTATTCGTAAGTCGGCATTTTTCTTAAACCTCAGCATATACATTATAGCAAAACTTCTATTGTAAAACTTCCCGCAAATCGCGCACCGCCTGCATCACATCCGGCGCCTGCCACACCGCGCTCATCACCGCCACGCCATGCGCGCCGGCCTCCAGGCAGGATTTGGCATTCATCGCCGAAATGCCGCCGATAGCAAAAACCGGAATTTCAACGGCCTGCGCTACCTCATGCAAGACATCTAATCCGGCAGGCTCTTCGCCGGGATGCGAAGCGGTGGCAAAGACTGAACCGAAAATCACATAATCGGCGCCTATCTCCGCGGCCCGCCGCGCGTTATCCACGCTGTGCACCGAAACTCCTTTGCACGCAATATCAGGCAATGCCACTTCCTGCAAAACGGCTTCTGGAAGATGCGCGCCATCAGCAATCAAGCGTGCAATGTTCACTTGTCCATTAATCAATAAAGTGGCATCATAAATGTGACACAACCGCGCCGCAAGCTGCGCCAGATAGGAAAAAACCACCGGCTTCAATTCCCGTTCACGCAACTGCACCAACGCCGCACCGCCCAACAAGGCACTTTCGAGACTTCGCTCAAAAGAGGGTTTCATCTGATGACGCGACGTGACCAACATCAACGAAGGAAGTTTCATTTGGATTTGAGTTTACTCGCTTTGGAACGGCGTTAGTGAAGATGTTTTTAGGTGAATAAGTTTTTAGGTTTTTAGGTGTTTAGGTGTTCTTTCGTTCTGTGTGATGATGATTTGGATCAATTGTGAAAAGTACTTTTGCATGGAAACGCACCGAAAGTACTTTTGGTGGCACTATCACACCTAAATACCATATACCTAAATACCTATTCACCTCTCCCCGCGCAATTTCGTTACACTGCGCACCTGAAAATCAATGGATCAACTCATTGCGTGGGAGAGTTTTGGATCATCTTTCTGGCTGGCGTTGCTGGCCACATCCAAGGTGTTTGCGGTGGGACTGGCTGGCTTTGCGTTGATGCGTCTGGGCATTATGGGGCCGCGCGGATTGCGCACGCTGGGCCAGCTGGTGGCGTTGCTCACATTGCCCTGTCTGGTGATTTACCGTTTCGCCACCAGTTTCGATCCCGCCAGCGTTCCGGGCTGGTGGTTTTTTGCATTGATCGGCAGCGGCATCACGCTCTTTGGCATGGCGTTAGGAAAAATTCTCGCCTGGCAATATAAAAACGAAGAAACCACCATGCTAATGGGATTTCAAAACGCCGGCTATTTCGTTCTACCGATGCTGGCGGCCCTGCTTCCCAACGAGCAATACATCAAAACTTCCCTGCTCTTATTCGTCCTGGTAATTCCCTTCAACAGCACGTTGTGGTTTATGGGATCCATTTTGCTGCTGCGCAAACCGGGCATGAATTTCTCCACCATTCTCACACCACCTTTTGTGGCAACAGTTTTTTCGCTCATCGTTTTCGGACTGGGCCATTCCTGGATCCATCAATTTGACCACACATTCCTGATAGAAGTACTTTTTGGCAGCCGCAGCGCCGCCGTGGGAAGCGCTGCTTCCGTAGGCGCTATGCAACAAATCGGCGATCTCACCATTCCCCTGGCCATGCTGGTTTTAGGCGGTTCCATCGCCGCCAACGTGCAGGGAAAAATCGAAATGAAAAGCGCCGTCGCAGCGACCACATTAATGAAACTCATCATTATGCCGCTGCTGGGATACATCATTTTGCGATTCGCCATGGGCAAACCAACTCCGGAGAATACCGCCATTTACGTTTTATTAATGCTGCAATTTTGCGCGCCGCCCGGCACCAATCTCACCATCTTCTCCCAACAATATGGCTACAAAATGCGCCTCATCCCCGCCGTGTGCCTGGCCTGTTATATTTTATGCCTCATCACCGTGCCCTTTTTCGTGGCGCTGGTGTTGCGATGATGCAGATGCGAGCTTAAAAAGTACTTTTATCCCATTCAGTGAGTGAGTGTCATTTCGACTGGAGCGAGGAACGAGCGGAATGGAGAAATCCTGCCGTTAGCTGGAATAAAGACCTCTCAACTGTACCCTGAAATGACACAATCATACATATCAATCCAACGGGAAAATCGGCCTATTCACCAATTTAAACGGAAACTGTTTCAGATCGCTGCTGCATGGCCCCGGCGTTCCCACTGTATAAGACGCTTTAGTAATCGGATCATAAGCGCGCCGGTGCGCCACGGCGGCTTTGACGCCGATGGCGAATAGCTCTTCGGGAATAATGCCCTGGCTGCGCAACTGCCCCAAATCGAACGGCGGCGTTTTGTGCGTGGTCAGCAGAATTTGTACTTCGCCATGACGTACTACTGCGCAATTTCCCATGTCGATATTTTCTCCCAACATGCTGGCCAGATGGCTGTGAATATCTTCCAGACGGAATTTGCCGTCGCTGCGCGAGATCAGTTCCACTTCCAATTCCACCGACCCGCCGGATAACTCGCCGCTTTTGCCGCCAATAGAAAGTTGGATTTTATCACCGATGGAATGCGATAAAAGTACTTTTACGTTGTCGGGATCGTTAATAACGACCGCGCAATTGGGGACATTGTGTTCCACGAAGGCGCGCAACACCCCGGTGCAATCGCCCGGCGCGGCGCCGCCGATATTATCGGAAGGTTCCACCACCGCAACCGGCCCGGCCGGCTGCGCCTTGATTTCTTCGATGACGCTTTCAATCGGCGGCTCCAAGGTGTTGCCTTCTTCGCGATGCGCCACGGCATATTCCGCTAATTTCTCGATGGCCGCGCGCGCTGCGGCGGGATCGCCAATCGTTGATGCGGTGATGACGACGCCGGTATCCGGCGTATCCGCAAAGGCGAAACCGGCATAGACGCTGACATCCCAGATGTTGGGAAAAGTACTTTCGATCCCGCGCGCCATGATCTCCAATTGCCGCATCGGCTCGCTGGCCGTGGCGGTTCCCGTGGGCGGCCACATCACGCGCGGATGCACCGAAACCGAGGTGGCACTCTGCCCGCTTTGCATCAATTGATCCAACAGCCGCGCGGCGCGCACCGAACTTTCATGCGCATCGGTATGCGGGTTCGCGCGATAGGTGGAAAACAAATTTCCCTGCGCCGCAAAACGCGGCGAGATGTTGCCATGCAAATCAGTAACGCCGAAAATCGGCACATCGCGCGCGTCGTCGATGTCACGGATGCGATTAAGCAATTCACCTTCCACATCCGGCAAAGAGCGGCTGGTCATGGCGCCGTGCAACACCAAAAAAATGCCGTCCAATCCCAGCGTAAGCGCGCTCATCAAATCCGTCTCCAGCCGATGCCACCAGGCTTCCACCACGCCATCATCCACAATCCCCGACGGCATGGCGCGCATATCGACGGACGGAATAATCTCCCAGCCACATTCCAATCCCACTTCCACAGCGCCGGCCAACGGCGATCCATTGCCCCGCGCGGTCAATAGCTCTTCGCCATAAAGGCAATCAAAATTATCCAGGTCAGTCACTTCATTCAAAAACGTATGCGTCTCATGATAAAGCCCCGCCAGCAAGACGCGTTTGCGATGTTTGGTCATGGGGTTTATTTTATCTGGTGCATGGGGGGTTGGGTATTAAAAGTACTTTTACGCCCGACGTCTTTTAATACCTACGTCAAAATGGCGTCAGGAAATATTGCATCCAGTCATTTGGGACTCATACCCAAAACGACATTGCGGCATTTGTGTTTATTGCAGGCTTATGTCGAGTTTCAATTATAATAAATTCAGGTGAATTTACAGTTTAATTACTAAATGCAGAATATCTCATCAAGTAATTGAGCGGTAAATAAATTGTTGCGCCGTCGTGTGCGGCATTACACAGTTGCGAAATTTAGATACAATAAATGAGAAATGAAAATTAAACTACTTGTATATTTAACTCTTGTTGCAATCTTATTGTGTGGCTGCTCCGTAAAGCAAGCCGCATTGCCCCCTAACGCCCCGTTGATTGGCAAGCCAACACTCTCATTAGAAGAAAACAAAACAGATTATATGATTGGTTTACCAATATGTAATCGCAAGAAAGACAAATTTGAAGCTAAAATCCAAATCAAAGGCGGCCCTGGGGAAGTGTTAGAATCGTCTTCAGGCATTGGCTTAGGTGGAGAATCCTATGTGTATGTCGGCATAGGACATGCCAAAGCAAAACGCACCAAATCAATCTATATTGAGATAAAATGGCGGCGAGGTAACGAGCAGGGTGTTAAGCGATTTGTCATTCCACCAGAACAAGACAATAGAGTGCAAAACTGAACAATAACGACACAACAAGACACTGTGCCCAACTGGGTGGATGGGGGATTGAGTATTAAAAGTACTTTTGAAAAGACGTTTAATATTCAAGCAGTTTGCCATCTGGTGCATCATTGCACTATCCTATAAAACCATGCTTGTCATTCATTGGGCAAAACAGAATACAACGAATATCATTTTGGCGAACGGCATACGTCCGGCTTCCCGAAAAGACAAAGAGACTGGTGATCCCAAGAACTCTAAGGGTGTTTACGTCTATCCCTTCTCGCGCAATAAAACATTGATTGGAAATTGGCGCCGCAATCTCAAAACTTGGGATACAACGCTCGGTAACTACAATGGCTTTTTGTTCCGCTTGGAGCCAGAAGATTTTCCATTGCTGGCTGGCTACTGGTTTTTTAATCGTCAAGAACCCGAAGAGGCTAAAATCGAATCAATGCAAGAATTAGCGAAAAAGTATGGCGATTTCTTCTCCGGCGAAATTCTCAACAAGTCGGAAAACGGCTTCAATTATAACTGGACAGATTTTGAAATCATTCTTCCTCACCACATTGAAGCACGCCGCATTATCAAGGTCATCAGGGACAGAGAGCCGAAAAAGAAATAGGACTAGGTTGCGGGGACAGTTTCGATCGCGGCGTAATGTTATAGGTTAACCACCATAATGACTTTTGGAGTGAGATAAGCTTGCGGTAAGGTCATCAAATAGTGCTACAGGGAACACTCCCAATAAGCAACTTTCCCCAACCGAACTCCACCAATGGACGAGATCAAATAAAAATTCCATCTCATCGATGTTTTACTGGATGACCGCCTGAGAGATTCATCCATCGCAAAATTGTCTGACTGATAAATAAAAGTACTTTTACACTCTCCTTCTATCCTTACTCCCATTTCCCAACCTTGACAAATTATTATCGTACGATATGTTTTATATCATGATTTACGACAATAAAGATCACGCATTTCAGGAAAAACATCATCATCATCCCTCTCACAAACACGATCATCCTCATGGCCGCCGCGGACACAGACGGCATGGGTTGCATTCGGCACGAAAATTATCTTCGTCTGAGCTGCAACTGCTGCTACTGTTTTTGCTCTCCCGGCAGCCTTCGCACGGATACGAACTCATCAAATCGCTAGAGGAGCGTTCGGATGGGTTCTATGCGCCCAGCCCCGGCATGGTGTATCCGGCATTGACCTATCTGGAAGAAATCGGTTATGCGTCAGTGGAAGTGGAAGGCGCGAAAAAGCGCTATCAGCTAACGAAGAATGGACAAGCCTATTTGCAGGAGAATAAAGAAACCGCCGAAGATACTCTGGCAGAATTAGAGCGTATTGGAGCGCGGATGGCGGAGGCGCGCCGCGCTTTTGAGGAAGACGAAGGATTCAGCGAAGAACTGACATCGGCGAGGCGCTCATTACGTCGCGCGATGCGGGCGCAAATGCCCTGCACGGCCGACAACGCCAAGCGCATCGCCGCTATTTTAGAAAAAGCCGCCGCTCAGATCAGCAAATTAAAATAACCCCACAAAAGGAAAAAAACTCTCATGGAAAACACCGCGCAAAACTACAACGACTACATTACCTCCCTATTCGCCCCGCAGGATGAGGCGCTCCATGCAACACTAACGGAAATGCAACGCGAGAATATCCCCGGCATTAATGTTTCTGGCACGGAAGGAAAATTGCTGCATTTGCTCGCGCTGACAGTGGGCGCAAAGCGGATTTTGGAAATCGGCACACTGGGCGGATATAGCGGCATTCACCTGGCACGCGCCCTGCCGCAGGATGGCCGGCTTATCACGCTGGAACTCGATTCGCATCATGCGCAAGTGGCCCGGCGCAATTTCGATCATGCTGGTGTGGGAAATCAAATCGAAATTCGCACCGGCCCGGCGCTGCAATCACTACAACAAATGGCCGCAGAAACGCAACCACTTTTCGATCTTATTTTCATCGACGCTGATAAAGATGGATATACCGATTATCTGAAAGCATCGTTGCCATTGCTGCGCGAAGGAGGTCTATTGCTCGCGGATAACACTCTGCCCAATGCCGTATTAACGCAGGAAGAGAGCGGCACCAAACGCTATAACGCCGCCGTCGCGCAATACCCGGAACTCACAACGATCATCATCCCTGTCCTGCGCCAGCGCGGCATCGACGGTCTCACCGTTTCCTTGAAACGCACACCGACATAAAACAGCAACATCCCTCAAAGACACTCTTGTAGGAGAGTGTCTTTTTTTTATTGGGTGTATTTAACGATGGGTAAAAGTACTTTTTATTCTCTCATCCCGTAAAAAAGTACTTTTCGGTTTTGTTATAGTTAAATGAACATGCGACATCATCAAATAACCAGGATAGCCATGGCGTTGCTCGTCGTTTGGGGATCAGCGTTAATAACGACATCACATGCCGATAGCAATACCACCACAACACAACCGGCAAGCAAAGTAAATCAGTATCGGTATAGAGGCAGAGAATTACATCATCAAATTCGCACTTATCTTTCTTCAATGCGAGAATTAAAAGGAGCAGAGAAGGCACCGCTTCCCGGAGTATTAACGCGGATTATTATCGTCAATCAACCGGCATCAGGCAACTTTTTACTATCGCTGATTGCTCGTCCGAAAGACAAGCTGCGCCGCCGCGCCATCAATGCATTCATTCAAACCTGGAATACGATGAATCTGCATCAAATTGACGGCTTTATCAAAAACGCCATTGACCTCAAAGTAGACTATCGCGAGACGTATCCTGAAAAAGCCAGTGGAGCGATGGGAGTGAGTTATTCCTCCGTTGACGGTTGGGGAGGCTGGCCTTCGAATGGCAAAATAGGTCTCAAAACAAAAACCAGCTTTTATGTGGACGGCAAGATAGAGGGTAAACCATTCTCCTACCAGGGACCAATGGCGGCAGTTGGCGCGGCTTATACGGGGGGACTGAAACGTGGCCGCCACACCATTCGCGTGCGCTTTGAATATGAATTTACCTACCAGGGAATTTTATGCCGTGGATACAAACTATCAAAAAAGTTTCATTTTAAAATCGTGAAAGATAGCGGTGATCCGCTGAAGTCCGTCACAGACACAGCATTAGACGCAAAGGTGAAAGCGGCATTCTACACTGCAGAAACCAATGAAGCGTTAAGATCTCAGCTGGCGCCAGGATTATCTTTCGAATACTCTGACGGAACGCACGGAATGGAGCCGCAGTCTACGGTGCGCAATAGAGTCACAGGATTGCAAACGACTTTACATTGTCCAGTCTGGGCAATAAACCCAGGATTACCGGTAGATATGATTTTTGACGTCACTATCGAAGACATGACAACCGGCAAGAAATTCATGGGGAATTCCATCAGGGTTCCTAAAAACACCAAGATTTGGGATAGATTTGAACCCTATTTGCCGGCTCAATTTGCAGCGGGGAGAACAGGAACGATCCCTATTACAGTAACATTAAAGCCTTCTAGACGGTTGGCATTATCCCATTCATGGGTAACAAACTATTATCCAAAACCACTCACATTTACAGGCTTGTCTATTGCACTGGTCACAACGCAGGGAAAACCGGACAAAAAGAAAAAGTAATGACGATTCGCCGGGATAAAAATACTTTTCGCGCCAAACTGCCAGCGGGAGATACCTAAAATGAAACGCCGGAAAATACCGGTTCTGGAATGTATTGTTATTCTCGTCATTATTGGTATTTTGACGGCGATCCTGTTCCCTGTCTTTCAACGCCGTGCGTGGTTTGATGCCGCCATTATTCCGCCGCAGCATTTTGAAAATGTGGAACTGCAAACTGTCATGGTCCGGCTCGATCAGGCATTGCAAACCAGCCGCGCCAGACAAGGCAAAAAGCCAGTGGACTGGCTGAAAGCAACCTGGCAAACGAAACAATTAAAACACCGTTTGGTATCTTTCGATACACAGCAGGCGTTGCCGCTCAAAAAAGTACTTTTCCAAATAGAACACGCTGCCCATGTCAAACTGGATTTCGGTGGCTGGTGCGGCACTTGCGGAAGCCCCATGGGGAGAGTTCGGATAAAAGACGATCCGCCGGGTGAAAATCCCAAACCTCAAGCATCAAATTTCCAACAAGGGGTTTAATGCCGAATAATTCACAACATTCTATATTGAATGAAAGCAAATGAGTGGGGGCAGGCCTCCGTGCCTGCTTAAATAAGGATTTATTCCTCATTGCCGTTTCCAATAAAGAGCCGGCAAGCCGGCAAATTATTAGCAGGCACGGAGGCCTGCCCACACTCAATTTTATCGATATTAAAAATAGTCCCGGTTAATAGCCTGTTTGGAATTTTGATATTTGAAACTGTTGTAAAAGTACTTTTCAGGGATCCACAACCATGATTACCAAACTTCTCCTTGTCACGATGCTTTGCTACGGAACAGCGTTCGCGGCGCAAAAGCCGCCTGTCCTGGCGCCGTTTTTTCAGGGCGATACATTGCCTGCGACGCCGCAACAGCACAAGCCGTGGCCGCACGGCAAAGACGCGCTTTCCCACGCGGCGGCGACGCTCTTTGCGCAGGGACTGGCCGATCCGCGCGGCCTGGAATATCGCGAGATTGAAATCGCTACCGGCAGTCCGTGGACTGGCGGCGGCTATGCGATGAAAACGCATGGCTGGGTTTTGCCGCAAAAGAGCGGCAAAGGACGGTTTGCCGTGGCGTGGAACGGCCTGGTTTATCCGGTGGTGAGCATTGGGGCTGTTGCGGATTTGGATAAGGACTGGAAATCAATGCCTGCGAAGTCTGCGGGAATGCAGGATTATGGTTGGCATCTTGCGGATGTTTCTGAATCCTATTCGGTTGGTTTGAAGTTTCCCAGCACCTTAAAAGTGGCGATGTTGCTGCGTCTGGGAAAAGACAAAATTGTTCAGCGAGTTTATAAACGGCTTCCGGGCGAACCCGCCGATCCTTATTTATTGTTAGCCACAGATTGGACGTGGCTCGCCTTCGAACGCGCAGTTTGCGCGCACGAGCGCGGCGACGATCATCTGGCGCTCGCCGATGCGCGGATGTTGACCAGAATCCAGCCGCTCATTAAAGCCGAAGCAAAACGCCGCGGCCTCAAGGCTGATTTTTCCGATTCACATCTTCCGTCTGATCAGCAACCCTATCTACCATTTTTGAAACAGCTTCCTGTTTTATTGAAGGATAGCGAACGCCGCGTGGCGCAAGAGAAAAATCCGCCTCCGCCCAAAGAAAGCCTCGCGGCATTGATCGATGATTTGCAAAATGTAAATGCCCGCCAATGGGGACAGCCGGGCGGCGTTTCACTGGCTCAGGATCCCCGCATCAAAGCCCTGGTAAAACGCGGCAATGAAATTGTGGAGCCGCTATTGGAAACGATGGAAAATGATACGCGGCTGACGCGCTCGGTTTCTTTTGGCCGTGATTTTCACCGGGGTCGCCATCTGATCACTGTTTCCGAAGCGGCCTATGCGGCTATTGAAGATTTGCTGCAAGTGCATTTCAAAGACTATGATAAAAATGGCGAGCCGCTTTCCCGCAAAGAATTCGCGGCAAAAATCCGCGATTACTGGAACAAGATGAAAAGCCTTGATCCCGCCGAGCGTTTTTATGCCACGCTGAAAGATGACAAAGCCGGCACCGATCAATGGATGCAGGCGGCGGGAAATATCGTGCAGCCCACTGATGTGGAAACGCACGGTGGCTGGACGCATGAGCCACAACGCAAGCCCGGCCAAAAAATCACGCTGCGCGGCGAAAAATTGCGAGACGGGCGGACGCCTTCCGTTTCCGAGCTTTTGGCGCAACGCTCCGATGAGCTTGCCGCCCCCTACACCGGCTCGCCACATGGCAGTTCCCATCTTCTGAACGCAAGCCAATTAGCGCTTGATTTGGCCATTTGGGATAAAAAGGTGGCTGTTCCTCTTCTCCGGAAACGGTTAAAGCGCATCCTGGAAATAGATCCTCAGCCAAGTCCTTTGTCGGGAAATCCTGTGGAAACGTATGGGAGAGTGATCGTTAAAATGACAGATGCATTGGCGAATTGCGGCGATGAAACGGCCTATGATGACTATGCGGCCTGGATACAAAAAGCCGATTTCAAAAATGTTTTAATTGGTTATGAAGAACTGCAAAAGCCCCTCCTTCACGGCGCGGCGCGGCCCAAGATAAAACAGGCGATGGATTATCTTTTCAACGATCCGCAATCGGTGCTGTCTCAACCTTTTACCGAGGATCACGTTTTTGACAGGCTGGACTTCTGGAAATCAGCCCTTCCCATGATGCCGCAATTCCGCAAGAAGGCATTCCGCATGTTGAAGGACAAAAATCCGGCGGGAACCATCACTTTCAATCCGCGTGAAAAATGGAGCAGCCAGGGCGAGGCGCAAATAAAAATGAAACATTTGGGTTTAGGTTTTCGCGGTTCCAACAACGATCCCGATACGCCGCCAGCCGGACAGCCGCGTTCTTTCCGCGTTTGCGATGTCTATGCCTATTTTTATTCCCAATATCAAAACGGGCCAAAAATCCAGCTATTCTGGCCCGAAAAGAAACGCGATGCCGCCGTGGCACAATGTCGCAAATGGCTGGAAGGGAAATGATGAATACTTGGTGCTTGCTTGCCCACAAAAGTATTTTTCTCTATAAAAATAAGTTCCAATACACCTAAAAGTACTTTTACGTGGTAAATTATGATGGGCAATATCTGCTACAGGAAACGCACATGAGAAAATCGACGAAAACAAGAAAAACAGCACCTCAGCCTTCGGCAAAGCGCCAGTATTCATCGCAGGTTCTGGATGGCGCTGACCGCGCTGCCAGCCGCGCCATGCTGTATGCGGTGGGATTTAACGATGAGGATTTCCAAAAATCGCAAGTCGGCATCGCTTCCACCTGGAATATGGTGACGCCGTGTAACATGCACATCGACAAACTCGCTGAACGCGCCCGTGATGGCGTGGATGGCGCTGGCGGCAAAGGCGTCATCTTCGGCTGCGCCGGCATTTCGGACGGCATTTCGATGGGCAGCGAAGGCATGAAATATTCGCTGGTTTC
>Ga0182738_1002033_pt1 | contig 24448 bp, 6 predicted proteins | sample eDN5th30CBELigMG_FD_128876 | JGI IMG/M metagenome (GOLD analysis project Ga0182738, IMG submission 128876) | Enriched Miracle-Growth compost microbial communities from Emeryville, California, USA - eDNA 5th pass 30_C BE-Lig MG (version 2)... ...
CGAGTCTGGAAAAGCTCATATCACCAACCTTTTGAGACTTATTGAAGAGCTCGTCACCAACTTGTGGCCCATTAATCCAACCTTCTGTATGCAGATGCTCAGATATCTCGTAGAAACCTCTTGCATGTATGATTTCAAAGATGTGGTTAGAAAATTCACTTCATTTGCCAAAGTCAACTTTGATCCTTATTCCTTTGTTGATTCATCCACTGATCCCGCCACAAATCTTCTTCAGACTTACGAAAGGCTCTTGAAAACTGGTATCTTGATCAATAAAGTCATCACTCGTAACACTGACACTGTAAGAAAAACAAATTATTCATATTTAATTCACTCCACTAGATTGCATATATCAACAGTGTTTTTGGAGAAACTATTGGAAATAATCATTTCATCTTATTCTGCTATCTCTTTGTTATGGTTCAAACTTACACTGAATCAAACAAACCAGAGAATTTCAAGAATATGTATGATAAGAGTATAATTGACACAATCCTGACTTGGGAATATTCTACAATCAAGAGCCCTTATTTAGAAATGGTTCAATCAACAATTCAAAGAACAATCAACAGCATGAAGCAGCTCTTGCAAATTCTTACTACTCAAAGAAATTGTTCAAATACCACCAAACAGATCGCTCAAACTGTCTGTGGAATTGATCAAGTTGACCCTTCCCTCTTTGAAACCTTATATCAAGTCTTGGACACTGCTAATAATCATTATAACAGTTCAAATGAACTTCAAGATATTGAAAAAGTGAACATGCTCAATTGTATACAATCTCTCCAATATCAAATCAGTAAGGAGTTTTGGGATGCTTTCTTTACTTAACAATTCCTCTTCTAGGTGATTATGTAACAAGAGGAAATGAGTTATTGAATTCGTTGAAAACCATGTGTGCAGGCATCAGTGTTATAAATTCCACGATCGATGGAAAATCCTTTGAAAAATTAAATGCCATTATTCCTCCAGTTGTCTCCAATTTACTCAAGCCAAACTTTGTTGCAGTCAGCAAACTGACAGCTTATTTCTTGTTTGTGATCATCAAGTTTTATGAAGGAGCCAAAGCAAGTCCCACTACCAAAATTATCAAGAATATCTTTGGGCTTATCTTTGATGAGAAAATCGCTACTATCGTTGAAAAAGCCAAGGAAACTAAAGAGAAGGAAAAGGAAAAAATTGCTGGTTTTGAAGAAAAGAAAAACCTTCAAGAAAATGACTTTTTGGTCACTGGAAGCAGATACACTGCCTTTGTTGAGTTTGTGAGACTTTTAATTCAAAAGAATGGCGAAAACTTCTTCAAAATCTATCCTATGCTCCTTGAAATGCTTACTAATGAGTTTGGTAAACTCCAAGAATTTGATTGCTTAGACATTCAACCTGACTATTTGCAATATTTGAATATTCAAGAGCTCTACAAAACTCTCAAACTCATGAATATTCTTCGTAAAATCCAGTCCCAATTATTCACTCTTCCCGAGAGCAAAGTCCTTCTTGATAATTTGGTGAAAGCATTTGCTTTAATGAATTTCTATTCATTTATTCCAAATAAAGATCCAACCACAGCTGCCTTCCACGCAAAATCTGTCAAGATCTGCTTCAAACTCCTCAGAAATTACCTCAAAACTCTCAAGGAAATGAACAATGAAAACCAAATCTGCCTCTTGCTTCAAAAACTCTACAGTCTCCTCAAAAGAAATAATCTCATCGTCCTTCAATTCCTCTACAGTATTTTTCCCTTTTAAATATCCTCTTATTATTAGTTGTGCATGAAACAAGTATTGAAGAATTTGTTGATTATACAAAGATTTTCATTATTCAATGTATCAAGAAGATCAACAGTGAAAATGCAGAAATCAGAAAAGCTGCTGTTCGTGCCTTCGCTTCAATGATTAATTCAATCTTCATCAAAGTAAGTTCTCCTATAATAAAACTCCCTCTAATCCATCTCTCATTAGGATACAAGAATCGAATTAAATAATTATCCATTCTTACAAAAGAAATATGAAAAGGGATATAAATTCGTATTCGAATTCAAAAACAACAAAAACTTTGAATTTGCACTTCAAACCAAACTTCAAACTGAACTTCGTTCTTATCAAGTTGAAGGTATCAAATGGCTCAGTTTCCTTGTCAGATACAACATGAGTGCTGCTTTGTGTGATGATATGGGTCTTGGTAAAACTATCCAAACACTTTCCGTCCTTCAAGAAGAGATCTATAAACAAAGCAAGAAAATCACCGAAAAAGGCCTTTTTTCAATCATTGTGGTCCCAAGTTCTTTGACTGAACATTGGCATTATGAAATTCAACGTTTCTGTGATCGTTCTATCATAAAGCCTTTTGTCTTTAGCGCCGCAAATCAAAGATCTCAAGTCTGGAATCCTGACAAATATAACCTCATTATTATCTCATATCTGATGCTCTCCAAACATATTGATCAATTCAAAGAATATAAATATCTCTTTATGATTCTTGACGAAGCTCATTTGTTGAAAAACCCTAAATCTAGAACTTATAAATCCCTCAAAGAAGTCAATGCTCAACACAAAGTCGCCCTCACTGGTACTCCCATTCAGAACAATATTGTGGAATTATGGAGTATTTTTGATGTTATTATGCCAGGATATTTGGGAGATGAAGAACATTTCAGATCAAAATACGCCAAATATTTCAACACAAGTCTCTTGAAAACTGCTGCTAAAGATATGGTCATCAGTAGTGAACAAGATGAGATCCTTGAAGAGCTGCATAGAAAGGTTAAGCCATTCATTTTGAGAAGAGATAAGATGAGCGTCTTAAGTGAACTTCCTCCTAAGGTTATTCAAGATTACTATTGCCATATGACTGACGTTCAAGTAATTTCAATACATATTTCTCACAGATCTCTAACCCAACAATAGGAAAAAATATACAGGGAATTCGATAGATTACAAGTTTCTAAATGTGATAACGAACTCAGTGCTAATAAAACAAGTGGTGAAGAAGAAAGCAAGAAAGTCTCTACGGATATCTTCCAACTTCTCAATACGCTTAGAAGAATTTGCAATCATCCATATCTGTTTTTGAAACAAGCCGCTTCATCTCCTATTTTACAAAATCTCAAGCTCAATCCTGCTGCATTAGAAACCTACGAAGTTTCCGGAAAACTTTTAGCTCTCAAGGAATTGTTCAATGAAATGGGCTTCGAAGATGCAGAAAACTCACAACCACTTGATTACTCCAACAACTACAACAAGATTCTCTTGTTCTCAAGATACAAAGAAACCCTTGATATCATCAATAGATACTTTGTTCAAAAACTTTTCCCTGGCCTTAAATATCTCAGAATTGATGGTTCTGTTACTCCAGCAAAGAGATTCGAAATGGTCAAGAAATTCAACCAAGATAACAACATCAAACTTCTCTTGCTTACCACCAGTGTCGGAGGTGTCGGCTTAAATCTGCATACTGCTAACGTTGTTGTCATGTTTGATCATGATTATAATCCAATGAACGATTTGCAAGCTATCGATAGAGCTCATAGAATCGGCCAAAAGAATGTGCTGAACGTTTACCGTTTGATTGTCAAGGACACCTTAGAAGAACAAATTATGGGGTATTTGAATAATTTTTTGAAGGGGACTTTCTAAAATTTTTCCTTTTTAGTATTCAAAGATTCAAGATTAATGTGGCCAATTCAGTCATCAACATTGATAATTCTAGTATTGAAAATGTCAAACAATCCAACTTGTTGAGTCTCTTCAGCACAATCAAACAAGATGATAGTAAGCAAAATTTTTTATTTTGAGAATTCTAAAACCTCATTGTAGAAGGTAAACAACCAGAGAAAAAGGCAACAAATGTTGCATATGATAAATACAGCAAGATTCTTGAAGGAATGGACGAATTATGGGAAGAAGATCAATATGCTAAGGAATATTAAGATCACAATGTCTCACTCAATAAATCTCCATAAAAAGATTGTAAAATAATGTTGTATGTATATTTTTACATGATATACATATCCTTTGTTTCCAACTTTAAAATCTTATTTAATCGGGTTAGTTTTCAATGAACAACTTCAACTTCAAAAATAACATCGTATTTTCGTTAATGATACCTTCTTAACACCCAAGCGATCAGTCTTCCTTCTTAATAAATGAATTTGAATAGTCTTCTTATGATGAGAATAGGATTGGTTACCAGAAATAGTATTTATTGCATATCTTTCTGTAAAATTAGAATTATAACCGATAGAAGAAACCTCTGAGTTCTCAAAGCGTGTTGACTACGTAGTAAACAAGTCATTATCTTCTATGACAACTCAAAAAATAAAATATTATCATGATTTTCTATCTTCTCAACTAGGCTATATTCTCCAAATATGTCAAAAAAAAAAATTATTTTGTTAGTTTTCACGACTACAACTCTGACTCTTAACTTAGAAAAGAATAAACCCAAAAACTTTGGGGGAAAAAATCATTTTTCCATCTAATGATGAAAATTAACAAAAACTTTTTTTCGATAAAAATTGCGGTTCATTATTTTCCTTCTTGTTATCACGTCGATTGCCCTCATATCAAAATCTCATCAAGATACGGAAAAAAGGAAAAAATTTCAAGACGATGATGACGAGAAAGTATTAATTCGGGACTGAATAAAATTAATAAAGAATGCCCACACATTAAAAAGCTGATTAGGTTTTAATCTCGAGATATCTGTGAGTAAAGGCTGATTTAATACCGTGAAGGAAAATCACACATTCTCTGTTTTGTCCTAACTATGGAGAAAGTCCTAAAAATTCCGTATGGGTATGAAAGACAGACAAATACGAGCTGATTTGAGTGCCTTTGAGGATGAATGGGACTAGAAGGATGTTTTAGTGATTAAAATTTTTTTTAGGGTATATGAATCTCAAATAAGGGAACTATGGCTATGTTACTAAAAGCAAGCCATTTTGGGTGTTTGATTTCAGGTTATCCTACTTTTATAGATTGTTAAGTTTCGTGTTTACTCTAGGATGCAAATGAAACAATATTCAACACAATCATCAGATTACAAATTCGCCACAAAAGTCTCCAAAGCTAATAATTCATACAAACTATGTTTGGTAACGAATCCCTTAGAAGAGCAATTCGTGGGGTCTGGTGTATTTGGAGAGGGTGAATCTAGATTTAAGGTATTGTCTGAGGAGTTCAGTCTTTTTAACGGCAGCGAGGATGGGGCCATCGACTTCAGTTTGAGCCTTTCTTCTGGCAGCGATTTGGTCCTTTTCAGCTTGAGTTTTCTAGAGAATTATTCAATAAACATGCCTAAAAAAGAATTATTTACTTCAGGGGCACCAGCGGCGAAGAAAGCTTCTTCGGACTTCTTGGTCTTCTTAACCTTAATTCTGTTGAAGAATTCGTCGTTGAGGGCTTCAGCCTTAACGCCAGAGATGTCGACCTTAGTGGAGGTGGGGATGACGGTGGATTGGTTGACTCTTCTGAGGGGAACGCCGTTAAGCTTGAAGGGACCAGTGACCAAGAGGAGGCCAGACTTGAGTTGTCTCAAGAAGACGACTCTCTTACCCTTGAATCTACCGACCAAGAGAATCAAGACGGTACCAGGGGTGATGTTTCTTCTGAGAGTGTGAGCCTTGGGGGCCTTAGCGGGGTTTCTTCTGACTCTGGTGGATTCGGTGGGGTACCACTTAGAGATTCTGGTGGGGGCGACTTTAGCAGCACCAGTGGTGGCGGTGGTTTTCTTGACGTCCTTTGGTGGCATCCTTAATGTATATTGGTTCAATAATTTAATTTGCTTTAATTATTGAAGATCTTAGTTCAAATAAGACTGGCAGAGTGAAAATAAATTACTCTTAAAAAATTAGCGTCCAGAAATTGCAGATCCATGTCCTGCAAAAAGATATGTCATTAAATTCAGCATCGAAAAATTCCACTTCAAAATATCATTCTTACCAAATCTCTCCTTCTTAACTGTACTACGACCCAAAAGTTTTAATGCTGAGGCCTTTTCACTTTATTATTAAATCTCCATTAAAAAAATTTTATTAATTTACAAATTCACGCTTTTTCTTGAGATTTTTCACAACCTTGAGATTATGGCTAAAATTTCTTTCCGTTCGGGAAGGTTTATTGAGAAGAAGGAAATGAAATAAGAAGGAAAATCTTTATTACTCTCTTTCTATTTCATAACACAACTTTTCCACAGAGAAAAAAAACTTACCATGATTCTGTGATAAATAAAAAATATATCTATATGCGAATCGTCTTTCTGATTATTCTATCAAATAAATTTATGCATCTCGCTTATTTATTTTATTTATATTCAGCTCAATTTCTCGGAAATTAGCCCTTTTCTGAAATGTTTTTCGGCAAAAAAATTTCTGACCATAATTTCTTCTTTCCCATGAGATTTTAGAAATATTTTTATTTGTTTCTTAGAAAATAATGCCTGCTAGCAAAGCTCCAGGTTTTTGCAATGGAACCAACCTTCCGAAAGAAAAGTAAGAGAGTAAAACAGAATTTCCTTATCAAGGATACGAGACCAGGGCTGAGAAATATAGCATATGTAATTCAACGTTGAATTTAATCTTCAATAGTTTTCCATAAGCTGAAAGTGTTTTAGGCTAAAATAAAAAAATTAGCTGCTGCTCGTTTTCTGCAAAAAAAAATTCTTTGATTTTAAATTCAAGAGGAAGTACCAAAAACTCAAAATAAGTTTTTTTTTTTAACTTGAAATCAGTTCATTTTTTCGAAACAAATCAACTCTCAAAATCTTCAAGAAAATCCATATTTCATAAGATCTCTCACAAAACAACAACGAGAAGTGCCGGTTGGTTTGAATCGAAAAAAGACCTTTGATTGAAGCAAAAAATAAATTATTCTTTTTATTAATTTTTGTTCGTAGTTCTGTCGTTTTTCTGTCGGTCATTTCTCGTGAAAAAGATCGCCATGCAAAATATTTACAAAATCCAGTTGAGAAATTATTTTGGAAAAAAATTCAGAGTTCTCATCATCACATCAATTTTATTTGACTTTTGAATTCCAGCTCTCATCATCCTCTCGTTTTAGTTGAACTCCTCTTTAAAGTTTTTTTATCATTTTGAGAATTTTTTCTCCTCCTTGAAAATATGATCATTTGGAAGCAACAAAAAAACTCAGAAAGTTCTCATTAAGGATATTTTCTCAAATATTTTGGAAAATATTTTTCAGAAAAAAAACTTGTTGAAAAAGAAAGTTTTATGAATAAATCAGGATCAAATCATCTCGATAAAAAAAAATCTCGGCTGAAATGTAGACATAAGAAATATACATTTTCATCACTTCTTTCCATCCAAAAAATTTGAATTCCCAACGACTAAGCCTCAAAAAATTAACAAAAACCCCTTTAATCAAGAGAATCAATACCAGCGAGCATGCTATCTCTTCGAAGGAACTCAGCACGGCCTTTGAACAAAGTTATGATTGTATGTTTGAGATAATTGCTTTTTATGATTTGCTGATAAGGTAGCACTTTTATGATGACACACAATGTTCGATCAGTCACAAATTTAATTACCAGGAAATAAGTAGCACCAGCCCCTAAAATAATCATTCCCATAATCTCCAACCCAAAATAAATTGGTTCTTTATTTAAAAGCTCATTCGTCTGATCTGCAAATTTCTCCTCAATTATTGATGCTATAAACTTATACGCTCCCATTATCACATCCAATCTTGGGACTGTTGTTTGAACAAAGCTCGAATACAAGGTTTGAGCTTGGGCCATTGTTCCATTATAGGTCATTAATCTTTCAATTTGGTCCAATTCTGCATAGAATTGTGTTGATAATGAGAGAAGACCAAGAGTTTGGCCTGTCATTCCCGCTTCACAGTCAATATTTGGATAAGCTGTTAAATAAGAGCAGACTTCTTTTTCCAAAATTGACTGAATAACTGGATTCGCATATTCTCCATTATCTTCTGTTAAAGAATTTATCAGGCCTCGATTTGACGAAATAGCGTCAACGCTTATTCTTGGCTGGTCATCAGAGAAATCCCATCGAATGGCAACGTTGTTTTTGATATCAAGATAATCGGTGATGATTGCACAGGCAATGACTGTCTTGTATTGCGTCTGGTAAATGACATTTGCACGGTCATTTCTGGTAATCATTTCAGAGAGCGAGCGATTCGAAGTGTTGAATTTCACAAAAAAGATGACTGTATAAATGATCAGGAAAAGTCCAATCAATAGACTCTGCTTGATTTTCAGGAAAAGCAAGGCTTCAGTACTAAATGTTTTCATGCTGATTTTTAGTCTCTTCATTTTTTCTACTGACTTCACGTGGTGAAAACTGTAAATCCTTCTCGAGACAATATCTTCCTTTTGCTCGAGCAAAGTCTTTTCAAATGTTTCCATCTTGATAATAATATCTTCAATTTCTTTTGGATGAATAGCCATCAACGCCCTGAATAGTCTATTTTTCTCTCGCATATCCACATAAAAAGTAAATATAATCATGCTACTAGCAACCACAATCACCATTACGCTAATTATTAAAATCTTCTCCAATAAATTTTGCCTGCTATCAAGCTGAGAACTCAAATCCGAGTCAAACTTGGTAATAATTGACTCTGAAGAAATCAATAAATCATTCATCACATTCTGTCTCACATATTGAAGATTATCATCTGCTTCATATGAAGTCAGCAATTGCGCATCAGCATCAAATTCAATCAGCTTCTGAATAAACAAATTTATAGCATCAAAAGTGTTCAAATAATATTCTTGATTTGTCAAATCCACATCAGAGTAAACTCGAACAGATCTCGCATAAAATTGATCTTGTTGAGAAGAACTGCCTAGCTGTATTTCTTCAGCAGTCTCAAAGTTCATTTCCTTCAAACTATTGATATTTGTTCTTAAATCAGTCATTGTCTTTGTAAAATCATCGGCATCATAAGGCACAATTTCATCAACACCAGCTTGATAAAAAGTCATCGAACTAAACACTTGGCTCACTGCTGATAATCTCTCATAATTCGATTTGATAACACTTATTGTGTAGTTCAAATCGGTAACTGATTGACGGAAAACGATATAAGCGGTTGATGTCATGATAATCCCAACAATTAGTAATAAAATCCCAAATATCAAAATAAACCCAATTTTTTGTTTATTAAAAGGAGCTCTTTCGTAAATCTTTTGAAACTCATTGATAATTCTCTTTCTTTGTGTTGTAGAGGTTTTCTTACTGATACTATTATCGATCTGAATCTTCACTTTTTGTGTTATTTCCTTTGTCTTTGATAACAACGATATCTCTTGCTTATTGGGCTTGGCTGCTGTTACAGAACTCATGATGGTTGGAAACTTTTTAATCAGCTCTGCCTGCTCAGTCTGCTGGTTCGTGGGACTTTGAATGGGGCTCATCACAGTTGGAGAAAGCATTGTCTCACCTTCAAGTGTTGTTGTGAAACGTGTTCTCCAATCTAAAGGATTTCTTTCAGCCATCTCTGATGCTTGCACATTTTCTGCATTTTCTGGTTCTTCTGTCTCTACAATCTTTTTCTTCTCAACTTCCTTTTCCTCTGCTTTCCCGTCAACAGTTTCAGCCTGAGTAGGCTTCATTGTTAAGAAATTGTGTTCAAATAAAGGTTTTAAAATCATAACATCGATTGAGGCTCCTTCATGTGAATATCCCAAGACTTCAGCTTCAAAATTATAATAACTTCGATTTCCTGTTGATCTGAGATTGCTGCAATATGTGCGGAACCTTAATGTTTTTACTGCATCAATTTTTGTAAAAAGACTCTGATCAATTTTTCTCTCGTTTTCCACCCGGCAATATTCCTCTGCTTCAATAAGCTCTTGTTTATCCATTAATCGATGAGAACTACTACTGCCCTTGAATTCTTGACATATTTCTTCAATTTTTATTCTCTTGTATGCCTCAAGATTTAAAAGTCTACGAATTCCAACCGACGTTTCTTCAATCTCTCCACTCACTCCAGAGAACAAAATATATTGATTCTCATCTTTTACTCGCTTTATCAAGGCAGAATACATGACTCCTTGCTCAAGATGGGGCTGCACACATAGACTCATGGTTATAGGAAAGATATCATCGTCTTTAGTCTTGCCAAGAATCAGAGTATCTTCCATAGACATGAGCCTTGATTTCCCAGTCTTGTAATAATCAGCCATAAATCGATCATGCCTCTCCTTGAAAAACCTTGGCATGATAATCTTTACATTTTGTCCTATCACTTCTTTGTGATTAAATCCAAACATTGACTGCAAAGATTCTGAACAGATCAGTACATGACCAAATGCTCCAGGCTCTCCTGAAATCATCATTGTAACGTAATCTGAAGAGCCATTCTGATTCAAATGTTTATCCTCTTCTATTCTGTTATTCTGCTTATACAAAAAATATCGGTTTATCAACTGATGGCCTTCAACAGGAGAGTTCATAAAATTCACTTTAGATATTCCGTAAACCAAAAAAGCTAAGGGAACCTTGAAGGCAAAATCCTCTTCATATCTCTTCCAAGTCGTCTGGATTACTTCATCTCTTTTATCTAAATATTCAGCATTTCTCATCACGGATAAAACATCAGGTTTATCAACTTTTAGCATCCACCAAAATTGAATTTTATATTGGAAATATTCATGCAATTTTTTCTTCATCTGCAAATAAGCTTGTTCAGCAGTAAATTCCATCCACATTGACTGCGAAAAGTTATTCTTCTCTGGTCTGCCCTCTTTTTCAGAGTCTGTTATGTATTTTATTTCTTGTAATAATCCGTAAATTGCAACATGATCTCTGAGTTTACTTCTCTTCTCTAACAATTCGAGACTTAAGTGATAAGCTTTGGGGTACAAATGTAAATAGTTTTCATCTTGCAGAATCAATTGAATGTAAGATAATAACACCAAAGTGTTCTTACCCCTGAATTGGAGAAATTTCTCATAAATTTCCTTCAACAAATCTCGACTATCTTTACAAAAACAAATATATTCATCATCCTTTGAAATGTTTGAAGATCTTTCAGTAGTCTCTTTATATTGAAAAGAAGTCCATCTTGCTTTGAGATTTTCTCGGGTAAAATTCTCTTTTGCAGTATTCAAAATTATACTTTTGCCAAGTTCCATATATAAAGTTCCAAGATGAGCCAAATGTCGCGGATTCGTCAACACCTTTGCCTTGTATACCAAAGTATTGACCATTAGATCGAAATTATTAATGTAAAACTTCACACATAATGGCGTCAGCATGACAACTAAAGCAATTGTTGTTTCCTCATCTACTACCCAGAGAGAAAACAATTGGATTATCGATATAGTCACTGCCAAAGCATCATAGGCTATTTGCATCTTTCCTGCTATCAAATTATACTCTGGCAAAGCTGTTCGTGTATAGTTCAGTACAAGCAAAGATATCACCAAACAAGTGACTCCATTTACAGCTTCAAAAGTGTAGTAATAATCAGGATCGGCTTTGGAAGCAAAGCTATGAAGAAGGGGGAGAATAATTTTGATGATGAGGATGCCTAAAAGATGGATGCTACTTTTTCTGCTATCAAATTGAGGAAAGTAGATTGATGAATAGCAAAATAAAGTTTTAAACAGAGCAATCAAGATATTTACCCCAAATAAAATTGATGTTATGCTCATCCAGGCAGCCTTTATCGTGATAAATTTCTCAACTTGGTCAAAGTAGATTGAAGCAATTAGCTCTGAGAGCACTAAAGTCAAAGGATAAACCACAACTTCTGTATGCAGCAAAACCAAAAAAGACACCAAGCACGTATTTTTGGGCTTTTTTCTGTAGATTAAAATCGTCAAGAATGTTTTGAAAATCATCAAAACTAAGCATAAAAGATATGATGCAATCAAAATTATTATCCACAATGCATTGGAAGAGTTCACATAGATTCCAACAAATTTGAAGCCGCTGCCAATATTTATTGCTAGTTTGAAGATTGTGGCGATAAATTGAGTGCTATCTGGTGCATTCAGATCGATGCTATGAATGATAATGAAAATAGTCTGAAATAGTGAAATAAAGCGAAACAAGCATCTGGTGAAATTTGAACGAACAGGGTTTTCAGCAAAAGTTATTGCAAAGTAATCAAGAACAGAAAAGGATTTTTGAGGTAAAGAATTCTGGGACATAGTTTTCTGCTGCTGCTCGTTCTTCCTTGTTGTTAATATTTTGAAAAATAATTATACAAACCAAAAATACAACTCTAGAAATCAATTTTTGAAATTGATTTTGACTGATTCCTCACTTTCTCTCTCCTCTAAAATTCCCCCTCTTTTTAAAAGTCGAAAGCAATTCTCAAAAGAAAAAACATAAAAATAAAATCAGCTTCTATTTGCTATGGAGCTGCTCTCACTCGCTTTCAAGAAAAAAAGGTGTTCCTTGAAGGATTAACAGTTTTTCTTGTTGTTATCGTTGTTGAAGCATGGTTGGATTATTGCAACTTAAATTAAATTAATAAATTTCTCTTTGAAATTAAAAGGTCTCGATCCCTCGCTCCCTTCGGTTCGTGAGCAAGCGACATTATCAATAAGAAGCTTTAGATACAACAAGATAATTCAAGTCTTTGAGGAAGAAAATCAAGTTTTCAAAGCGAAATGGAAGAAAATCCATTGACAACATTTTTGAAATAGATTTTTAGGCGACCAAAATCTCCTATTCTCAATGCAAAATTAAAAGGATATTTCTGCCATAAAATAGCGAATCACAACGGAAGGGTAACTTTATTAGGAGCATGATTGAACGTTCCATTATCAGTTCAAAACCGTATCGAATTTCCGTTGAGTATTTAGATTGGTTTGTGGCAAGAAAAAAATTGACCCTAATAATTTGGCTAGGATTTATTTAAAAATGTGATAAAACTTAGGGACAATCAAAGTACCGTATAGTACTATTCAACTTGGACAAAATTGAAGTTGAATAAACTGATTTTTCTGGCTCTCTCTGAATTCTAAGGCTAAAATTTGCTTTTTAAGAGATAGATATCCCTTCTTTCTTTCAATTCACATTTTCCCCAGTTCGAAATTTGGAACTGGCACGCTGAAAAAGAGATCTATCTGACTTCACTTTTGTCCAAGTTTGCTGGTATTATACGGTAAAACTGAGTCAATCTTTTTTCCCTTGAGATTTGTGCTTAATTACCGATTTTCAGGGGGAAAATCGGCTTATGGCTTCTTTGAAGTCTAGCCTTGCTTAAAGCTTCTTACTCTACACCATCTGGAAATTCTTGAAAAGTTTATCAATTTTAATTTTAGGATTTCGGACGGTCTTTAATTAAGTTGAGAACAACAATCAAAGTGAATTTTTTATTCATCAGACTGACTGGTACCGTTTATAGATACAAATTCAGTCTTGTTTTCAAAGGTTTGTTCACCAAATCTCTTGGTCTCTCCTTGATAGGAATGTTTTTGAAGGAGAAAAGTCTTAATGAACTTATAAACTTCACCATGTTGAGAAAATCCTTGAGGTTCTCTTGATATGTTGTGAACCCAAAATTTATTTTCTCGCCTTCGCCTTCAAAAAATTTCATTTTTTCCTGAAAAAGGTGAGATTTGCCAAAAAACGTATTGTCAAAATAAATATGTTCCTAACTTCCATTTCTTCATCATTTCTTCCAAGTTCTTCTTCGATGTTTTAAAAACTCCAAAAATAACTTGAATTTCTTATTGAATTCCATCTACAAACATCAACCTCACACAATGGAAAAATTCCAAAATGCTTCGTTTATCAATATTGAAAAAAAAACTATTTCTCAAACCTTGCTTTCATATCAAATCCTTTCAAATAACTCTGACAATAAAGGATCTTTACTTTTCTTTCAACGATAATTTAGTGTAACATATTCTTCCTTTTAAACCACAAAATCTTCAACAAAAGCTTGGGGAAAATTTACGGTATTATTTTTTAAGATGATGCAGAACAAATAATTAGGGCCTGCTTTTAAAGTTTTAATCCCATTGAATTCACTCTCTATTTTTTCCATATTACCCCACTTTCTTCTTTCTCACATCGAGGTTCAAAATCATGATCTCAAGTGTAGTTTACAGATTTTGTGCCTCATAATTTTCCTCAAATCTGACTCTCCAAAGAAAAAAAATCTTTACAATTTACTTCTCAAAAACTTTGGGTTCATATCGCTTTTTGCTTCATATCTGGAGCAAAAACTTCAGCCACTCCCAAAACGACTCAAATTCATTTAAAAAAATTCTCTGATTGATTGTTCAAGAGAATTAATATGAAGGAGACAACTGAAAATTGTTCTTATCAAGCGTCAATATGAGATTTCATCTTTTATAGTAACAAAACAGAGGAAGACAAAACATGACTCGAATTCTCAATATTAGAGTCTGAGACAAACAAGAATAAAAAAATCTTTGATATATACAGTATATTTCAAAAAAAGAGAGATAGAAAATAATTTAATAGAACAAAATAACTACAAATACATGGTTAAAAAAAAGCAAACAAGAAAATCACTTTTCATAATATTTTATTCTCCAGTGTCGATGCCACTGAGAAGACTATCTTTTTTCAAGAATTCAGCTCTCTTGTTGAAAATTCTGATGACTGTATGTCTCAAAAAATGATTCCTCAGAACTTCTCTGTATGGAATCGCCTTCACTATGACACAAATCATTCGGTTGCTAATGAACTTTACATAAATTATCCAAATAGCAATCCCGCTCAAAATATAAAATCCAACGAGTTCAAGCCCAAAGTAAATAGGCTCTTTTCCAAGCAGATTATCAATTTTGTCGCCGGATTGACTATTCATTTCTTCCGCAATATAAGTATAAGCTGCAAGAATAACATTGAGCTTGGGGAGACTAACATCTGTAAAACTAGGATATAGCTCTTTGCCCTGTTCTGCACTGAAATTATTACTCATGGTACGTTCGTAAAAATCCAGCTCATTATAAAACTCCATAATAAGCTCAATTAATCCCATCGTTTTGCCCCCAGTTGCAGCCTCGCAATCAATACCCTTGAAATCTACGAGATAAGGGCAGACTGTAGTTTCGAAAACTGCTCCAATAGCAGCAGTAATGTAAACTCCTTTTGAATCTGTGAAGGCGTCTATAATGTATTCATTTGTTCCAAGGATATTCAAAAGCGTCCTTCGATCTGTGCCGTCTACCTTGTTTCTTATATAGACTGTATTATTAAAATCCATATAGTCTGACATTATCGAATTGATAATCACAGTCTGGTATTTTGTCTGGTAAAGAATATTGGTACGATTGTTAAAGCTAATCAAATCATCCAGTGAGGAACTTGAGCCTTGAAACTTCACGAAAAATATCACTGCATAGATAATCAAGAAAAATCCAATGATCAGACAATCCTTGATCTTGCTATTCAACACTCGCTGGCTCGAATAATTGTCAAGATCAGCTCTAAACTTTGCTCTGTGAATCTTCTTCTTGGTCGAATACAGAGAATACAGCTTTCTTGAGATGATATCTTCCTGCTTCTCTATTAAAGCTTGCGAGAAATACTCGAGCTTGATTTCGAGATTAGCGATTTCAGAAGGATTGATAGTCACCAAAGCACTAAAAATCTGCTTATTCTCCTTCATGTCAATGTGAAGAGTCATCACAATCATTGCTCCAGTAGCAAACAGAACAACGATACTCAAAATCAAGATATTTTTCAACAGCCCTTGCCTGTCGTCAAGCTGGCCTGTTAATGTGTCGTTAAAAACTGAAATCATGTCCTCAGAGGAGATCAATAAATCATTAAAAAGATTCTGCCTCACAAATTGCAAATTATCGTCCTTTTGGAAACCAGAAGCATTGACGGCTCTTTCATAGAATAACTGAAGCCTTTCCACAAACAAATTGATTGCATCAAAAGTATTGAAGTAATACTCCTCATCTGTCAGATCTGCGTTCTTCCAAATTCTCACACTCTTCTCATAAAACAACTCCTGCTGATCTTCCTCGCCTGTTTGCATAATCTCTGCAAGATTATAATTCTGCTCTCTCATGTCATCAATATCTTCATCAAGTTTATCCAAAGCAGAATCATAATCTGTCACATCGTAATCTCTTGCTCCATCAGCACCAGCTTGGTATAAGGTGATATCCCCAAAGACTTGACAAACTGCATTTAACCTTTCAAAATTGGTTCTTATGACGCTTATAGTATAGTCTATATCTTGAACTGACTGGCGAAACACGACATATGCGACAATCGCCATCACAACCCCGATAACAGTCAATAACAAGCTAAATATTGAGACCAGAGCGATTTTCTTCTTGTTAACAGGAGGAAACCTGTAAATCTTGCTGATATCATTAATGATCCTTTTACGAGCGGTATTTGAAGTTTTCTTGCTCAAACTGCTTGCAATCTGGATCTTCACTTTCTGCGTAATATCCTTCGTCATTGTTTCCTGACCAGATATCAGCTGTCTTTCTGAACTTTTCTCGGTTGTTTCTTTTCTAAACAATTCTGTCCTTTCAGTTGCTTCATTTCGCGGACTAAATGTGGCTGTTGGAGAAATACCTGTCTCAAATTCAGTAAAAAATCTTGATTTCCACATCAAAGGATGCTTAGGAAGTTTAGTAGGAGAATCCATAACTTCAGTCTCTTCAATATCAAACCTTTCAAGCGTTCGCTCGTTGATATGATTGAGTTTCAGGCTAACTGCTGGACGCTTTTCATACACAGGTTTCAGGATCATTATATTCAACAAACTCTCACAATATGTATATTGAAGCATCTCAACTTCATACTGAAAAGAATTTGTACTAGAAGCAGGGGCAGATAAAAGCCTTGAATCAGTACTATAAGCCCTGAAGCTCATTATTCTTTTTTCAAATTCGACCTTTTTGTAAATTTCCAAGCTTATGACCTTGTTTTCGAATGTTTCAAGTTGTTTATCACGTCTTTCGAGAATTTTTGAAGAGGTTGTAATGTACTCTCTGCAAATATCAGTAATTTTGATCTTCTTGTAACAATCCAGATTAAGTTGTCCTTTTAATTCTCCAGACATCTCTTGAATTTCACCATTTTCTCCAAAAAATATGTACTGATTCTCATTCTTTATCCTTGTCAGTAAAGCTGTGTACATAATTCCTTGCTCAAGGTTTGGTTGAATACTGAGATTTATTGTGACAGGGAAGATCTCATTTTGTTGGTTCTTTCCAAATACAAGCATGTCTTCACTGGCCATAATTCTTGATCTTCCTGTATTGTAAAAATCCAAAATAAACTTATCGTGCTTTTCTTGGAAGAACCTCGGCATGATCATGTTGATGTTTTGGCTTAGAAGTTCTCTATGATTATACCCAAACATTGGTTGCAGAGACTCAGAGCAAGATAGCACTTTCCCCAAAGATCTTTTCTCTCCAGAAATCATTACTGTCACATAATTTGAAACACCATTGTGATTCAGAAGTTTCTCTTCTTCGATCCTTTTATTCTGCTTAAACAAGAAATATTTGCTCAGATAATTCACTCCTTCAACAGGAGAATTCATAAACTGTTCTTTAAAGATTCCATACACTAAATGCGCCAATGGAAATCTTGACGCAAACTCCGATTCATATCTCTTCCAAGTTCCCTTTATTTCTTCGTCTTTGCGGTCCAAATAACTCGCTTTGTTTGCAACAGCATACATATCTGGCCTGCTCACTTTTAAAAGGCGCCAGAGCATGCTCTTATGCTGGATGTAATCAACGATTCCTTCTTTTAGATCCTGATAAATCTGTTCGGCTCTGTATGCTGTCCATAGAGAATTTGAAAAGTTTCTTTGCTGGAGATTTTGTGAATTCTCAATCTTGTCCAATCTTTGAATCTGGCAAAGCATCGCATATAGTGCAACTCGATCTCTGCTGTGAATATTTTTATTCAACAGACTGATACAGATATGATATGCCTTCAAATAGAGATCGGTGTTTGACTGGATCAAAACTTTCAAATAGCACAACAGAATCAAAATATTCTCTCGATTCTGTGCATTCCAGTCCTCATAAAGCTTTATTAGCAGGTGTTCACAGTTTCCCATAAACTCAGCATAATCATAGAAATCTCGATCTTCTGCTTGGGAAGCCAAACCGGTCGTTTGCATTGATTCAAAGGCAATCCACTTGGCCATCAAGTTCTTTCGAGTAAATGCGTCCTTTCCGATGTTCAGATGAAGGTTTTCTCCAAGTTTGATATATAAAATTTGCACATGAGCCAAATATGCTGCGTTATTAATTTTATTAAACTGAAAGGTAAGAGAGTTTATCAAAAACCTCAAGCTGTTTAGATAGAGTTTAATCCATAACGGTGTCACCAACACCAGCAATCCGACTATATACCCTTGTTGGATTTTTGAAAGCGATATTAGTTGTATAATGGAAATTCCAACCATACTTGCATCATAGACAGTGTGAACTTTCATCAAAGACAAGTCATATTCCGCTAGGGTTAATCTTGTATAGATTAAAATTAGCCCTGAAATGACCAATACAATAACGCCGCTGCAAAGCTTATAACTCATCGCGTTGTTATCATTCCTTTGCTCAAATCCCCACAATAAAGTCAGACTTATCTTTGTTATCAAGATTCCAATCAAGTGGAAGCTTCCTTTTCTATTCGTAATTTTGTCAAGGGGTACAGGACTATAGCAGTACAAAACTTTGAATAACGCTATACCCAGGCTCAAAGTCAACAAAACACAAAACCCAACCATCTGAAGGCTTGGCACCAAATAAGCGTTCTCTGTATCATAATAGATTTGCACAATAAGCTCAGTCAAAATAAAATTTATTGGATAGAAAAGCGCTTCTGCATGCAGCTCCAGTAATATCGAAAAAAGACTTGTATATCTCGGTTTTGGCGACGAAGTCCACGCCTGATACGCCACTGCCACCAATTTCATCAAAAGCAACAGAAAATATACATAGACTGCAATTTTAATGCCCAAATTCGAAGAAGATGCATTCAGCTGAATTCCTGCTGAAGTAAACCCAGTTGCAAGCTTTTGAATAGTTCTGGTCATTGTGCTTACATACAGAAAATCCTCAGAGCCTTCAAAATGAATATTTGAGAGAATTAGAGCAAGAGTTTGGAGAAGTGAAACAGTTCTGATTAAGACACTAACGCCTCGAAACTTGATTGGGTCATGAGCAAGTAAGATCACAAAGCGAGACCAGAAAGAAAACGTTTGGAAGATAGCTTGGCTTTGGAACATGCCTCGAGGTTGAATTATTGTTTGAAACAAATCAAAAATTTATTTATTGGATTATAGAGTCGAGTTATTTGATTGATACAAAAAATTAAATATAAAATATCCCTCGAAATGTGAAATATTATCGCTCTCGTTAAACTAACCATTTATCAACACTTGTCGAATCTCAGGAAAATTACTGATTTCTATGACAAATTATTCTTTGCCTTGGTGAGAAAACCTTCTCAACTTCTCGAGAAACCAAATAAAATCCTGTTATCAGGACATACATGGCACAATTCTTTCTCCGCTTGTGAGTGAAAATGTCAGCTTCTTTTAATTCAAACAATTAATTTGTGTAAAATAGAAAATTAAATTTTCAACAGCGATTTAAATTATCAACTTTCTCAACTTAATTTTTAATGAGCCAAAGCTCAAAGAGTTAACTTTTTTTCAACATTCACACAAGGATTTTTGTTGACCTGCTCTAAATTTCCTCATGACCCATCATTGACAAAAGCATTCTCTGAATCTCAGCTTTGAGTTGCTTGTTTCATCAAAAATCCTTCTTTATTTTACTCAAGTTGGCTGGTGAGTGCCAGCCTAAAGATTTCTCTCAGTTTTGGAGTAGGGATTTCTTATTGGCAAATTATTCGCTGCTAAACAAAACCATCTCTGGAACCAGTGAATTTAAAACCATCAAATTATCTTTTTTGAAGCCTAAATTTTGAAACCTTGAAATTTTTCAAGCAATAAAAACAATCTCTTCAATTTTTTTCATAAGGGCTTGAATATTTTCAAATCAACTTTCATTGAATCCTTTATCTTCAGAATTGTTGTATCCAAGCCCTCATTATTATTTTTGCAAGCTTCAAAGTTCAATTCTTAAACTCAACCTTGTTGAAACAATTATTTATATGGCCTGAAATTTAGTTGAAATCAATTTTTACTTAATTTTAAAACTGACACAGAAAACTTGAATCAATTTTCAGCCTATGATTAATAGCTGTCTCAAATTTTATCATTGATTTTTATTCCCAAGTCATTCATCTTTGGTTTTTGTTTCATTAATTAAAATTTCAGTTATCTCGCTCTCCGCTCTTGGTTTGATTTCAACTCCCCTCGAAAACTTGACCTCGACTGAGTATTAAAGTTTGAGAGTCCCCAGGGAAACTATTCAATTATCCATTGAGAATTAACCGATTTTGCTCTGCATTTTAGAATTATGAAAAGTGTCTTGAATTTTTCAAATTACACAACCAAAACTGCTATTCCCTCTTAGAATCTATTCACAGCGAAAAGTCTTTTAAGACAAAGAAAAACCATTTGTAAACTTTTTGTACCAGTTTGATCTCCAGCCAAAATTTGAGGTTTTCTCTATGTTATTCTTCATTTATCTTAAAATTTAGCATGCGAATTTGATTTTGAATTTTGTACAAATTACTAATCAAACCTGCTTTACCGAACTATCCAAGCCTCCTTATTTCTCAATGGTCTTCTTGAATTCTCTTCAACCCTTTGTGAGTTTCCTTTTGTTTCTCTCTCAATCATCTAAATATGCTCTTCCTATTTTGAAAATTGATTAAAACTTGAATTCAGACTGAGAGAAGACTTTCGAGGAGACTTTGTTAAAGATATTCCTCGCGAGGAAATCTAACCTGACCAAAGAACAGAAAAGGTCATGATTTACATTCTCATCTTCCATTTTCACTGCTAAAAACTTTTCGTTTCAGGCAAATTGAAAGATTTTAATTGAAAGCAGTTTTAGAGGCAAGATATTCAATCGAAGCCTTTTTTAACTCAATATTCAACTTTTTCCATTCAAATAAATTTTAATAGAAATTAATACCTCAAAAAAAAGTTGAAACTTTCTTCTTAATTTTTTAGTTCTTGTTCATTGTTTAAATCATCATTCATCCCAGATTCTATAAAATTTGACCTTTAAATTGACTCTCCGTTTGAAAAAGATCTTCTCAAAAGCTTTTTCCATTTAAAACTCTCTGACTCACCACCTTCTTCTGGTGACTTCGAACAAGAAATGGCAACCTCAAAAGCACAAAAAAACTTCTCGAATCGGGTCAAACTGAGCAGATCGAAGCACTCCTGAAATTGTTATGTTTCAAATATCCATCAAAAAGCCTTGATTAATTAACATTATTTCAAAGACAAAATTTGTCTGTTCATAAAATATCTATTCATTCTGTCTCATTGTATTCAGAATACCCTAATCATAATTGCATGATAGAGATGCCAGTTTTTTACCTCTGGTTCCAAACCAAGAAATATTTCACAATTTTTCAAACAAAAAATCTCATCTCTCAATCGAGAAAAATTTATTTATTAAATTCAAAAAACTTTGTACTTCTGAATCCATTCGAGTCATCAAAGTGAGAAAACACATTTTTCTCTAAAATGTATGCCCGCCACTTAAGGAAACTTTAAATCCCTTTATTGCTTGAAACTAGATTTCGTCTTATTTTGACATTCTCTAATTATTTAACGAGAAGCAGTCTTCGCCCTTTATCCTTTGATTGTATGAACCTCTTCTTTCCAACTTTTTTCAGTAGACTGTCAAGATCCCCAATCGAGTAAAAGGCAAAGTGTCATCATTCCTACTTCATGGCAAAATCGAGGGAAAAGAGTCAGTTTTTCATTATGAAAATCTGAGGAAATAAAGAGCTAAAAGTTTCTCCTTTGAGATATCGAGGCTCCTTCATTCGAAAAACAAACAGATTTCAAGCTTGGTTTGTTATTGTCTCATACATTTTCTTTGAAAATCAATCCCGAAAAATCTTCTTTGATTCAAAAGTATTTTCCTGGGTGAAAACGCCAGTCCTAAGATGAATGGAAAAAACCCCAAACTCTGCAAAGGATCAAATTTTTAACCTTGAGGTTAGAAGAAGGGTGTGGGATTGGGGAATGGAGGGTGAATTTTCAAATCTTTCTCCTTTGAAATATGAAAGGACTTTTGAAAACTTTTTCAGAATCCAAGGATTTATGTGAGAAAAAACGCATCCATTTTTTATCATCTAACAGATTATAGAATCTTTGCGTTTTCATCTCCAGAGGTTCCAACTATTTTTTTCAGAATTCCAGGTGCCTCACTCAAAAAGCCTGACGTAACTTATTCTAGAGACAATTGAGAAATCAAAATCTTTTTGATTACGATGCAATAAGTCTCAAAGATGAAACCAGGAAAGTATGTCATCCAAACGAGTCATTTGAAAAGTGAAAAACCTTTTGAACTCGGGTGCAAATTAGTGCAAAAGGGTGAAAGCAATTTCATGTAAAAAATTGGCTTGTTTTCGCTGATATTTAAAAAACTTGGTATTTTATTTTTCACTCCTTTTCACATCTTTTTCACCCGAAACGTCTGTTTTTCAGTTTTTTCGGTCAGTTTTTTTTTTTCACTTTTCAAACTACCCATTCAAAACAGAGAGATCATTGAGGAAAAAAACCTCTCATGTGATGAAAATAATGAAAAAGAGTTTTTCATTGGAAATTTGGCAAAAAAATTTTTTGAATGAAATTTTTCTTTTTGGTTGAAAAGGCACTTTGCGAAACCCTGCTCATCGACCTCTCTTCATGAGTCTAAAATGAAAAAAAAAATTATCTGAATCCTGTATATTTTCGATAATTTTGAATTTCGTAAATCCTTCACCATTGGGGCGAGAAATAAAGTTTTCAGAATTTTTGAAAACTTCGCTGTTCAAATTTTTCCGAGAAATGCTAAATTTTCAAAGTTTTCAATATTGCTTAAGAGAAGAAGAAGAAGGTAAGCCATTAAATCGAACTTTTATCAATTTCTTTGAATAAGGTCTCAGGATATCATTGAGAACTCAAACCAGGCGAAACTTCAGGAGAAAAAAAAAAATCCTCAAGAAAAAAAGTTTCGACAAAAAAATTTGTGAATTTTTTTTTAATTGACGAAATTCTGTCAATCTGAGAGAATGTTTCTGAAGATAAAAATTTTTTTTTCCAATCTTTGTGAAAATTCAAACTCTCAAAGTTACCGGAAACAAAATTCCTTAAGGTCATTCTGCGAAATTCTAAGAATCACAGCTAAAAATCTAAACTTTTGGAAATGTACAGAAGTATAAAAATTACACGATATTACTCCAGATGATATACTGACATAAAGAATTTTATCGACAGAAAAATACAAGATCTATTCAGGAATTATGAACCAGAATGCAATCAATATCCTTATTGAGGCTACAATTCAATTACTATTTGTTTTCTGTGCCTTTTGGATTGCAGCCTCCGCGAAAGGAGCCATAATCATGTACCCAGCTTCATTGATGTGAAGACAGTCAGTTGTTAGCTCTTGCTTTAAAAGTCCGTCACTTCCAACTAAAGCATAAAAATAATCCAAATAAATTATTCCATTTTGCGAAGCATATTCAAACAGAAGTTTGTTCACCCGAAGGATGTCGAAAGGAGGGCGCCCGTCGGCTTTTTCCCCACAGACTGGCAAAAGTGACGCGATAATCACTTGGATATTATTGACTCGAGCAAGTTCTGCCATCGATTTAACATTTTCTAAAATTCCTTCAATGGGATGATACTTTTTCATTTTCTTAAGATCATTGGTCCCACCAAGAATAACCACGACCCTGGGATGAAGGTTAATTACATCAGAACGGAATCTAAGAAGCATCTGTGAAGTAATTTGGCCTCCTATGCCTCTGTTGACATAAGGTTTATTGGGAAATAGCATGCTTATATTCATTCGATCTGTTATTGAATCACCCATAAAAACTACTTCATTAGTGGAACCAAGAAGTTGGGTATTTGAGCTGGAGTGCCTTTGAAGATTTCCCCAATCTTTTTCGAATGTATATGAGGTCTCACAATCGTACTTAGCTGATAAGTGACCAAAATAATGCAGTCCACAAAGAGCAGAGAAGATTGTTAAGCTAATGAAAGATAAAATTCCTTGAATGATACTCATCGTGCCGTCTCAAAGCGCGTCCAAATTGTTTTATAATCACTTTCGCCCAATTAATTGAAGTTGGAAATCAGAAGAATTATCCGCTGAAATTACTCCCGGCAAAAAATATGCAAAAAAAGAATCTTATTATTACTTTGGGATTCCTCGGAAAATCCTTCTCCTTAAATAATTCTCACCAAAATCTTTTCTTCCTCTGATTCAAACAAAGTTTTAAAGATTCTTTGACTTTTGCTTCGTTTTACATCATGTTTTAAAAACCAGTAGAAGCCGAGAGAAAAGTTTATTAAAACCAGTAATTTATTTATTTATTTATTTA